>WPCH01025154.1_pt1 | contig 51029 bp, 47 predicted proteins | sample 5399881 | NCBI WGS metagenome assembly WPCH01 (sample SAMN12869468, study PRJNA574797) | sludge metagenome | isolation source: wastewater treatment of pH5 | place: China:Beijing | collected 2019-05-20
GGAACTGTAGGATTAATGTTAGTACCTATTTTAGCTTATAAGGAAAAAAAGGAATTAAGAGCTTTTGCGATTAACCTTGGTTATGCTATGCAGATTACAAATATTCTTAGAGATGTTGGAGAAGATTTCAAGCAAGGTAGAGTCTATCTTCCTAAAGAAATGATAAAATCAGCAAACTATAGCTTGCAAGATTTAGAAAAAGGGATTATCAATGAAGCATTTATAAAACTTTTTGAAAGTTTGGCAAGTATCACAGAAAAGTATTTTGATCAAGCATTAAATGATATTAACTTATTTCCATTAGATAGTAGAAAGCCTTTAGCATATGCTATTATCTTATATAGAGCAATATTAGATGCATGTAGATCATCAGACTATGATGTATTTTCTAAAAAGAATTTTGTAAGTGATAAGCAAAAAATGCAAATTATAAAAACATATGAGAAGGAGAGTTTAACATGAACAATATATGGGGATTAGTAATGAGTTATGCTTTTATTTTCATTATTATTGGTATATCGACTATTTTACAAAAAAAGAATGTATTAAAAGATGAAGGTGCAAGAAAGTTTATCCATATTGGGGTTTCTAACTGGTGGATTATCGCCATGTTATTTTTTGATAATGTATATTTTGCAGTTATTCCTCCGATTACATTCATTATTTTAAATTATGCGTCTTATAAAATGAATTTGATTAAATCAATGGAACGTGGGGGAAAAGGAAATTTAGGAACTGTATATTTTCCGATTTCTTTACTTGTTTTAGTTTTGCTAACATTTACTGATATTATTGGTGCAAGTCCATACATTGGTGCTATAGGTATCTTAATTATGGGCTATGGTGATGGTTTAGCGGCCGTTGTTGGAAAGAAATATGGTAAACATCCACTTGCGTTTGGAAAATCAATAGAAGGTAGTTTGACAATGTTAGTCGTTTCATTTGTCATTTCTATACTGATATTAATAAGATATCAACCTGTTATGACAGCTTTAATCGTTTCAATAGGAGTAGCAGGTGTAGCGACTTTAATTGAATTATATACACCTAAGGGATTAGACAATTTATCAGTACCCCTTGGTGCTGCTATTTTAACTTATATATTGTTATTACTGTGAGGTTAGTATGTTTATTGATGTCATCATAGGTTTATTTATTAGTTTGGTTATTGCTGGACTTGCATATTTTAAAAAATCTTTAAGTTTAAGTGGTTTGATTGCTGCTGTCTTTTTTGGCGCTTTATTATATGTGTTTGGCGGACTTATTGTTTGGATTTCTTTAATTGTCTTTTTTATATCATCTAGCTTGCTTACAAAATTGCATGAGAAGAAAGACAATAGTCAAGATTATAAAGGTAGAAATTATATTCAGGTGATTTCTAATGCTCTTCCAGCTACGATATTTTCCGTATTATTTTATTATAATGATAATATTATTTTCCTTTTGGGAGCAGTAGTAGCAATAGCAGCAGCTAATGCAGATACGTGGGCTTCAGAAATTGGAATCTTATCAAAAGGAAAGACAAGATATATTGTTAATTTAAAACTTGCGCCTAAAGGTATTAGTGGGGGAATTACTTATCTTGGAACTGTTGCTTCACTTATAGGGGCTTTTGTTATTGCCGTTATCTTTATGTTAAGTTATGGTTTTATATATTCATTTGACTGGATTTTAATGACAGAAGCACTTTTGATTTTGACATTCGGTGGATTTTTGGGGGCAATTATCGATAGTTATTTAGGTGCACTTTTTCAAGCAAAATATAAAGGTGTTAAAACAGGTATATTGACAGAAAAGAAATGGTTACCAAATGAAGGGGTTATATTAGCATCAGGATTGGCAATTATAACAAATGATATGGTAAACTTATTAAGTACATTTTCAGCTTCAGTTTTTACAGTGCTTATCTTAATATTTTAGGAGTTATATGAATAAAAATCGCTTAATTCATCTTAAAGATGGACAAGTTAATAAAAACAAAACATATGTGCTTTATTGGATGCAACAGGCACAAAGAGTTCACTATAATCATGCACTTGATCATGCGATTCAATTAGCTAATTTATACAATCTGCCAGTAGTTTGTTTTTTTGCATTAGATGATGCTTATCCAGAAGCCAATGAAAGAAGTTATGCATTTATGCTAGAAGGATTAAATGAAGTTAAACGATTACTAAGTAAATTAGGCATAACATTTCTGCTAAAAATCGGACATCCTACTGAAACGATTAAACCATATTTAAAAGAAACTCAATCATTAGTCATGGATCGAGGATATTTAAAGCATCAAAGAGCATGGAGAAAAGATGTTTACACGTATCTAAAAGAAGATCCTTATATTTCTATTGATATGATTGATTCGGATTTAATTGTTCCTATACATATCGCATCTCAAAAAGATGAATATGGGGCATATACATTAAGACCAAAATTGAAAAAAATATTTCTTGAGTATCGAGATTTTAATCAATTAACAACAATTAATGATAAAAAAGAGCTATTATTTGAAAAAAATGATGTAAAAAACGACCTCCTTTTTCTAATGAATCAACTCAATATTGACAAAAGCGTAAAAAAAAGTTTATACTATCAAGGCGGATACAGTGAAGCTTCAAAGTTATTTTCAACGTTTATTTTTGATAAATCTGATCAATATCCAAAAAGTAGTGATCCATCAAAAAATATAACATCATTGATGAGTATGTACTTACATTATGGACAAATCTCTAGTTTAGAGCTATTAGAAAGATTATTCGTTGCACTTGAGCAAGGACACATCAAAGGAGAGTCATTTGATCAGTATATTGAGCAACTTTTAGTAAGAAGAGAGTTAGCATTTAATTATGTGTTTTATAGAAAAGGTTATGATCGCTTTGAAACGATGACTGAAACATGGGCATATCAAACGATGAAAGCTCATGAGTTTGATCATAAAGAATACCTGTATGATATAAAAGATTATGAAAAATTTTCAACACACGACTTATATTTTAATGCAGCAATGAAACAAATGGTAATCACTGGATATATGCATAATTATATGCGCATGTACTGGGCGAAAAAAATTATAGAATGGTCGCCTTCATTTGAAGTAGCATATAAAAATATTTTGTTTCTAAATAATAAATATTTCATCGATGGAAGAGATCCAAATAGTTACGCTGGAGTTGCTTGGTGTTTTGGTAAACATGATAGGGCTTGGACAGAAAGAAACATATTTGGTAAACTAAGATATATGAATGATAAGGGATTAGAAAGAAGGTTTGACATAAAAGCTTATGTTGATCAAATGAATGAGTTATCCTCAAATAGTTAAGAGTAATTGATGTTTACACGAATTAAAAGTAAAATGACGTAATTTTGAAAAAAATTAGGTATGATTTTATGATAGTATTATAGTAACGATATTGGGGTGGTGTAGCTGGTGTTTATTGAAATACAAAAAAACCTTATTTCTATTGTTGTTCTAATCATTTTATACGTTACACTCATTCGACAACTAAACTGGAAAAACTATATCAACAAGATCTTCTTTTACATGATTGGTCTTAATATGACTTTATTAATTTTAGACTCAGTAATCATCATGCTAAATGAGAAACAATTTAATGGAGCAAACTTGATACTTATATTTACTATAGGTGTTTATTACACATTAGCTCCTGTTTTTTCTTTGTTCTGGTTATATTATGTTGACATGAATATTTTTCAAAAGAAAAGCAGAATATTAAAGACTTCAATTTTTCCTATTTCTATTATTTTGATTAATTTTATCTTTGTCTTAGCGAGCTATTCTAATGATTTGATATTTAATATTGACAATCAAAACACATTTACTAGAGGTTCACATCATTACATTGTTGTCTTAGCTAGTTTTCTTATATTAATGGTAACAATAACTCGAATACTAACATATAAAAATCAAATTCGCAAAAAAGATTTTATGCCATTATTGCTATTTGCAATACCACCACTCATCTCAAGTATTATATTACTATTAATACCTGAGATTAATCTAGTTTGGAATAGTTTGATTATTTCTCAATTACTAATCTACATTTATATTCAGTCTAAAATAACATCAACTGACTTTTTAACTGGCGTTTATAATAAAAGAGAATATGAGATGACAGTCAAAGATTTATCATTAGTTAAAAATAAACAACTTATTATATCTGGAATTATGGTGGATATTAACAACTTTAAACTGATCAATGATCAATATGGGCATCGTACAGGCGATGATGTTTTAATAGAAACAGCAAAACTTCTAAAATCTGCAGTTAGAAAACAAGATTATGTATTTAGAATAGGTGGCGATGAGTTTTTATTAATTATTATGAGTGATGAGAAGAAAGCAGTAAATACCATCACTAATCGCATTGAAGAAATCTTGAAAACGTTTAATCAGAGTTCATCATATGATTTCACATTAAGCTTAAGTTTAGGCATTGGCATTTATGATGATGAAAAATATAAGGATATTTCAAGTTTCTTTGATCACTTAGATCTTATGATGTATGATGATAAACGATTCTTTAAAGAGCAGAACTGACATTATTAGGCGGGTAACCGCCTTTTATTTTGCTTATTTATAATTTATTTTATAATCTTTATAGAATGATTTGACTTAAGAATGTTAATCACTATAATTAAATTGAATAATCATTACTAGGAGATTTTTTATGGCAAAAAAAATAAGGTATCAAAAAAACGATCGTGTTACTTTAGCGGACCTTTTTCAACATCAAAAAGCTAAAGTCATAAAACTAAATACTATAGATAAAGCACTTAGAAGAAGACTATTAGATATGGGTATTACGGAAGGTGTACATATCAAAGTGAAAAGAATTGCTCCTTTGGGAGATCCATTTGATATTGAACTTAGAGGATATGAACTTTGTCTTAGAAAAAACGATTTAAGATTGATTGACGTTGAGGTGATATCATGAGAGTTGCTTTAATCGGAAATCAAAATTCAGGAAAAACGACACTGTTCAATTTACTGACTGGAAATAATCAAAAAATAGGGAATTGGCCAGGGGTAACCATTGAGAGGAAAGAAGGAAAAATCCGCTCAACAGATTTTGAAATTATTGATTTACCAGGGGTGTATTCATTATCCCCATATACAATGGAAGAAGAAATTACTAGAAAGTATTTATTTGAAGAAAATGTTGATTTAATTTTAAATATAATGGATTCAACTAACCTTGAGAGATCCTTATATTTAACAACACAACTCTTAGAGTTAGATATCCCGGTTTTGGTTGCACTTAATATGAGTGATATCGCAATGCAAAGGGGTATTCAAATAGATTATAAATATTTAGAAGATAAACTTGATACAACAATGATTCCTATATCTGCACTTAAAAAAACGGGGATGTTAGAGTTAATACAAACCATTAAAAATAAGAGTTATAGAAAGAATCAATACACTCATATTTATGATCATCAAATCGAAGATTGTCTCTTACAATTAGAATCACATTTAGATCATAAGCATAAAAGATATGTTTCACTTAAGTTGTTAGAACAAGATCAGGACTTTTTATCATATCATCGAAATGGTTCGAAAAAGATTGTTGAGACACTTTGTGCCTCTTATCAAAGAGATATGGAACAAGTAATCATAGATGAAAGATATAGATATATTGAGTTATTAAGAGACGAAGCAATTCAATCATCAAAAGAAAATATGACGATTACTGATAAACTTGACCGCATATTTTTAAATAAATTTTTAGCAATACCTATTTTTATGGTTATAATGTTTACAGTTTACTATTTAGCAGCTGGACCATTTGGTTCGATGACCGTTGATTTCGTAGATCATTATGTTTCAATGTTCAGTGAATGGCTAGGTGTGTTATTGACTAATTTAGGAGCATCTCCATGGTCAAGGAGTTTAGTTGTTGATGGTATATTAGCTGGTGTTGGAGCAATCATGACTTTCTTGCCACAGCTTGCTATATTATTTTTATTGATTTCCTTTTTAGAAACGACTGGATATATGAGCAGAATTGCATTTTTCCTTGATAAAATTTTTCAAAAAGTAGGATTATCAGGGAAATCACTGATTCCGTTTATTATAGGTAGTGGTTGTAGTGTGCCAGCCATCATGTCTGCTAGAACGATTCATGATGAGACAGAAAAAAAGATGACTATTATGCTTACACCATTTGTTCCTTGTAGTGCTAAATTACCGATTATCACATTATTTGCTGGATATTTCTTTGGTGATTATTCAGGTGTGGTTAGTGCATCTCTTTACTTCTTTGCGATTATTGTTATTATTCTTTCTGCATTTGTTATGAAAAGTATTTTGTTTAAAGGTAAAACATCTAGTTTTATTCTAGAGTTGCCAAATTATAAGTACCCGAATTTCAAATACATATTTAAAGATGTTTATGAAAAAGTGTTAGCATTTATCAAGCAAGCAGGATCAATTATCTTATTAGCATCAATTGTTGTTTGGTTTTTATTAAGTTTCTCATTTAAATTTAAATATGGAGTTGATCCAGCAGATTCAATGTTGGCTTACATTGGGAACTTATTTTCTTGGATTTTATATCCATTTTTAGGGACTTTAAGTTGGGAAGCAACTGTATCAGCCCTTCAAGGGTTAGTTGCAAAAGAACAAGTCATTGCGTCTATGGCGATTATTTCAGGATATTCAGAAGAAGTAACAGAAGGATCATTTATCTTTAGTAGTGGTGCATTTAATTTCTTCACTCCGGCATCTGCGTATGCGTTTATGGTATTTAATTTATTTAGTGCGCCATGTTTTGGTGCAATAGGTGCTATGAGAAGAGAATTGGGAACAACAAAAAGAATGTGGAAAGCTGTTTTTTTCCAAACAGGAATTGCATGGGTATTGGCAACTATTGTTTATCAGTTTTTACACATATTTGAGGTGATAGGATGACGTTTACAATAACAGATTTTATTATTATTGCTGTTGTAGGATTTTTTGCGGGGCGAGTGGTTTATCACTTAATTAAGTCAAAAGGCGATTCATATTGTGAAAGATGTGCTTATGCTAAAAAATGTTCGATAAAATAAGAAAAAAGACGTTTTGCAAAAGCAAAGCGTCTTTTATTATAAGATTATAAGTATTTAATTATTCGCCTTTTTTAGAGACAACAACTTGTGGGAATGGGATTTCAATATCTGCTTCAACTAATATATCTTTAATATATTTTCTTAAAGCTCTTTCAACGCCATAATGTTGCTCATTAAGAGTTCTACATATGACTCTAATATCAACACTTGATGCACTTAAACTGATGACACCTAAGTTAATTGGATCTTCAACAACTTCAGGTTTGTTTTCCTTAAATAAAGGAAGTTTTTCCGTGAGCATGTCAAATGTTTTTTGGATATCTTCTTCATATGCAATTCCAAAATCAACAATAGCAAGTGAATTATTTCTAGAATGATTAGTAAGATTCGTTATATCACCATTTGCTAGAATCTTAACTTCACCTTTCCAGTTTCTTATACGTGTAGTTTTTAACCCAATATCAACGACAACACCTTTGAAACCTTGTGTTTCGATGACATCACCTACATCATAATGTTGTTCGAATATAATAAAAAATCCAGCGATCAAGTCGTTGATAAACTTTTGAGCTCCAAGACCGATAACTAAACCGGCTATACCTAAACCAGCTAATGCTGGTCCGACATTAACGCCCCATATAGATAAAAACACGATGGTAGCGATAATAACTAATGTATATCTTGTGACGCTTGACAATAGTTTACCAACGGTTTGTTTACGCCTTTGTGATGGACCTTCTTTTTGACCAATCTTTTTAAATCCTTTTTTACTGAATTTTAAGATAAAGAATGTTACAAAAATGACAATCAAGCTCGAAACCATTCTTCCGATGCTTTCTGTTGCCATAGTGACAATACCTTCAAAAGTAGTATTAGCATAGGATATTAAATCAAATCCACAAACATGAAATATTGCAAGGACCGCTGATAATAAAATAATAAAACTTAAAAAGTAAATGATAAATATAATCCAGCCTTTAAGTTTCTCCTCTTTTTTTAACAGTCTATTTTCTATAAAAAGAATTAATCCTACAAAAACAACAATACCAATCGAAAGTAAAATATTGGTTGTTGTTTGTGATAAATAAATTGTGAAATCCATGATTAAATTCTCCTTTCATTTATAAATATTATAACATGATGGTATAATTTATAAAAGGCTTATGTTTTTTTAACATTTATATATTTCATTATATGCAAATGATTTAAAAAGTGTTAAAATAAATATGTTTTGAAAGGTGGTTCATAGATGAAAAAAGATCACAATTTAACACCATTTTATACAAAACTTAAAGAGTATGCTTTAAGTGATGTTGTTAGCCATGATGTGCCAGGTCATAAATTAGGTCATATAGCAAATGACTTGATGGATTTTGCTGGTCATCAGTTATATCAATTAGACGCAAATGCTCCAAGAGGATTGGATAATTTAAATAGACCATCAGGCGTTATTTTAGAAGCTTCTGAGTTAATGGCAGATGCTTTTGGTGCTGAAAAGGCATATTTTTTAACAGGTGGAACAACCATGGGTATTTTATCTATGATCATGTCTACTTGCCGTGCTAAAGAAAAAATAATCTTACCAAGAAATGTACATAAATCAGCAATTAATGCACTTATTTTAAGTGGTGCTGTGCCTATATTTGTTAAACCTTACATTGATCAAGAATTAGGCATAGCAAATCACATGGATTATGAAGAAGTTAAAAAGGCTATTGAAGAAAATCCTGATGCGATGGGTGTATTGGTTATTAATCCGACATATTTTGGAGTAACTAGTGACTTAGAGAAAATTGTTAGTTTAGCACATGAATATGATATGAAGGTTATGGTTGATGAAGCACATGGGTCTCATTTTCCATTTTCAGAACAGCTTCCGATAAGTTCTATGAGAGCAGGAGCTGATTTAGCATCTTGTTCGCTTCATAAAACTGTTGGATCTTTAACACAAAGCTCAATCTTAATTGCTCAAGGTCCTAGAGTTGATCATGTGCGATTAAGATCGACGATAAATATGATTCAATCAACTTCACCTTCAGGATTGCTTCTAGCTAGTCTTGATGTCGCAAGAAAGTCTATGGTTTTTCAAGGACCTGAAAAACTCCCTAAACTTATTGAAATGGCTGAAAAAACAAGAGAACAAATCAATGAAATCCCAGGTGTAAAAGCATTAGGTAAATCATATTTTATTTCTAGAAATGCTTATGACTATGATGAGACAAAAATTATTGTAAAGGTTTCTGATTTAGGATTAACTGGTTTTGATGTGTACAAAGAGTTATTTGATGAGTACCATATACAACTTGAGTTGGCTGAAACACATCTCATCTTAGCTGTGTTGTCTATTGGCACAACTCAAAAAGATTTAGATGCTTTAGTAATAGCGCTTAAAAAATTAAGCGATACATACATGCCAATGGCTCTAGAACCTATTATGCCTAAAATTAAATATAGCTATCCAGAAGCATATACTAGACCAAGAGAAGCATATCATGCACCTAAGAAATATATGCCGATTAATCAAACAGTTGATGAGATTGCGGCAGAGTCAATTATGATTTATCCTCCAGGTATTCCAATTTTGATACCAGGAGAGGTAATCAGTCAAGATATATTAGATGATCTAGATTTCTATCAAAGAAGCGGATCAGTAATTTTAAGTGATACAGAAAGTGGATATATAAAAGTCATTGATAAAGAATATTGGATGAAATGGAGCGAAGATGACGATGCATAAAGTAGATTTATCTTTTCAAAGCTGTAAAAGCACATACGAGGAAGCGGATGTTGTCATATTTAGTGTACCTATGGATGCGACAACATCATTTAGACCAGGTACACGTTTCGCAGGAAACGCTATTCGCGTAGATTCTTTTGGGGTTGAATGGTATTCACCTTATAGAGAAAGAGATTTAAACGAGTTTAAGACAGCGGATGTCGGCGATTTAGATTTACCAATCGGTGCTGTAGAGGATGCACTTGATATTGTATACAATACGACAAAGACTATTTTAAAAGACAATAAAGTACCTATGATGGTAGGTGGTGAGCATTTAGTTAGTTATCCTGTGATTAAGGCTGTATTTGAAAAATATCCTAATTTACATATCATTCATTTAGATGCTCATACAGATTTAAGAGAAAGCTTTTTTGGCAGAGAGTTATCACATGCAACATTTATGAGACATGTACATAGGTTTGTAGGAGATGGAAAAATATTCCAGTTTGGCATTAGAAGTGGTGAAAAACCAGAATTTGATTGGGCAAAACCAGATCAAGGACATGTGTTCCAAAGAAAGTTTGATTTTGAAGGTTTAGATAAAGTATGTGAACAACTAAAAGATGTACCTGTTTATATCACCATTGATTTAGATGTTCTAGATCCTTCAGTATTTCCAGGTACAGGAACACCTGAACCGGGTGGAATGCAATATAAAGATTTATTGTGGGCATTTGATCAATTTGAAAAATTAAATCATTTAGTAGCAGCGGATTTCGTTGAGTTATCGCCGATGTTAGACCCAAGTGGCGCGTCAACTGCGGTTGCAGCTAAAACGTTAAGAGAAATGGTTTTAATATTACAGAAAAATCTAGAAAACAGACGTAAATAGTCTTAATAAATGATTTAGGAAGATACTTTGTATCTTCCTATTTTTTTATTTTAAAGTCATAGATGTTATAAATAACACAAATGGCTTTATAAAAACACAAAATAGAGTTTTTATAAACAAAATGCGTCTTTTAAGCAAAACTTTTGTATAAAAAACCTGCCTCAAGTATAATACAAGTGTAAATGAAGGAGGGCGAAGATATGTTATTTAAAGACTATGATCCGCTTAAGAAAAAACAATTATCAATCCTAGATGATAAAGGCAAAATTGTTAATAAAGATTTAGAGCCGAAAATCGATAAAAAAACATTATTAAAGATGTATAAAACGATGGCTTTAGGAAGAATTGCAGATATTAAAGCACTACAATATCAAAGACAAGGTAGAATGCTTACTTATGCTCCAAATAGAGGGCAAGAAGCTGCACAAGTTGGCGCAGCAGCTGCAATGAAGGAGCAAGATTGGTTTGTTCCAGCATTTAGAGAATTAAACGCAATGCTTTATCGAGGAGTATCACTCGAAAAAATGTATTTATATTGGTATGGAAATGAATGGGGAAGCCATTTTGAAGAAGATGTTAAAGTATTACCAATTAATATTATTATTGGTTCTCAAATTAATCATGCATCAGGTGTTGCATATGCATCTAAAATTTTAAAGAAAAATGAAGTTGCTGTCGCATCTATTGGTGATGGAGGAACTTCACACGGAGAGTTTTATGAAGGTATGAATTTTGCTGCTTCATTTGACTTACCGTTAGTTGTAATGATTCAAAATAATCAATACGCAATTTCAACACCTAGAAAAAAGGCTACTAAAGCTGAAACATTAGCTCAAAAAGCTGTTGCTTTTGGTATTCCAGGTATTCAAGTTGATGGAAATGATGTGTTAGCGATGTATGTAGCTATGCAAACAGCTATTGAACATGCAAGAAGCGGTAAAGGTCCAGTTTTAATCGAAGCTGTAACTTATCGTCTTGGGCCACATACAACTTCAGATGATCCAACGTTATATCGTGAAGATAAAGAAGTTGAGATGTGGGAAAAACGAGATCCAATGATTAGATTTAAAAAATATTTAATTGATAAAGGTTATTGGACAGAAAAAGAAGATAAAAAATTAGAAGAAGAAAATACAACATTTGTTGGTGAAACATTTAAGAAAGTTGAATCTACGGGTACAGCTGAACTATTAGATATCTTTAAATATACTTATAAAGAAATGACACCACAATTAAAAGAACAATATGAAACACACAAGAAGTACTTAGAAGAAGGAGGCAAATAATCATGGCAGTTGTAAATTTATTAACAGCAATCAATCAAGCTTTAGACCAAAAGATGGCAGATGATCCAACAGTTATTGTTTATGGTGAAGATGCTGGTTATGAAGGCGGTGTGTTTAGAGTAACTGCGGGTCTCCAAAAGAAATATGGTGAAGATAGAGTTTTTGATACCCCTATTGCAGAAGCGGCTATTACAGGTAATGCTGTAGGCATGGCAATTAATGGACTACGTCCTGTAGCTGAAATCCAGTTTGATGGATTTGTTTTCCCTGGCTATACAGAAATAGTTACTCATATGGCTAGATATAGAAATAGAAGTCGTGGAAGACATGGTCTTCCAATCGTTGTAAGATTTCCAGTAGGCGGAGGTATTAGAGCGTTAGAACACCATAGTGAATCATTAGAAACTTTATTAGGGCATATCCCTGGTTTGAAAGTAGTTTTACCTTCAACGCCATATGATGCGAAAGGTTTAATGATATCAGCTATTGAAGATCCAGATCCAGTTATTTTTATGGAGCCAAAAAGAATATATCGTTCTGGTAAACAAGAAGTACCAGATGAAATGTATAGAATACCAATTGGAAAAGCAAAAGTTGTTCAAGAAGGTAGTGATATTACTGTTGTCGCATGGGGTGCGATGATGAGAGAAACAGAAAAAGCTATTAAAATGTTAGAAGAAGAAAATATTAGCGTTGAATTAATTGATTTAAGAACAATTAATCCTATCGATGAAGAAACAATTATAGAATCAGTTAAGAAGACTGGCCGTTTCTTAGTCGTTCAAGAAGCTGTTAAGACCTATGGTCCTGGTGCCGAGCTTATTTCATTAGTTAACGAAAAAGCATTCTTGTATTTAGAAGCTGCTCCAACTAGAGTTACTGGTTTTGATATTACAGTACCACTTGCTAAAGGTGAAATGTATCATTTCGTTCAGCCAGAAAGAATTGCTGCTGAAATCAAAAAAGTAGCTAAATTTTAAGGAGGTCTAATCATGTATGATTTTAAATTCGCGGATATCGGTGAAGGTGTCCATGAAGGTGTCATTTTAAAATGGAATTTTAAAAAAGGAGATCAAGTAAAAGAAGGCGAAACTTTAGTTGTTGTTGAAACGGACAAAGTTAATGCTGAAATACCAGCTCCTGTTGATGGCACAATTCATAATATAGGTGCACAAGAAGGTGAAACCATTAATGTTGGTGAAACATTAGTTGTCATCGATGATGGTAGTGGTGGAAGCGAAGAAAAAGAAGCACCTAAAGAAGATAAAAAGGAAGAAAAAGAAGAAACAAAAGATGAAGAGCCAAATAAAGCTTCAGTATCTGAAGAAGATGATGATGAGCCGCAAGGAGTCATAGGAGAAATCGAAGTTTCAGGTACATTGATGGCTGCTTCAAATGAACATAGTGGTGCTAAAAAAGAGAATACTTCAAATAAAAGAGTTTTAGCAACTCCAGTAGCTAGACAAATGGCTAAAGATTTAGGTGTTGATATTAAACTTATTGAAGGCACAGGTGAAAACGGAAGAATCTTAAAAGAAGATATTAAAAAAGCTTCAGAATCTAAATCATCACCAAAATCATCTGGTATGTCAATACCAAATGTAAAAGTATCAACAGAAGGTGATGTTGAATTAGTTAAGATTTCTAAACTGAGAAAAGCAATCGTTAATGCAATGACTGTTTCTAAACAGGTGATTCCACATACTGTATTAATGGATGAAGTTGGTGTTGATAAGTTAGTTGAGTTAAGAGCTAAAGTTAAAGAACAAGCTGCAGCACAAGACATTAAACTAACATATATGGCATTTATTATGAAAGCAACCATTCTTGCACTTAAGAAATATCCATTATTTAACGCAAGCTTTGATCAAGAAAATGAACAAATGGTTGTTAAGAAGTTCTATAATATTGGTATGGCCGTTGATACGAAAGATGGCTTAATTGTGCCAAATATTAAAAATGCTGATAAAAAGAGTATCTTAGAGTTAGCACAAGAAATTAGAGAAGTTGCTGATTTAACTGTTGAAAGAAAAATACAATTAGATCAACTAAGAAATTCTACGTTCAGTATTACAAACTTTGGTGCAGCAAATGTTGCATATGGAACACCAATTATCAATCATCCTGAAGTTGGTATTTTAGGAATTGGTAAAATAGAGAAAAAAGCAGTTGTTGTTAATGATGAGATTAAAATTAGTTATGTCTTACCATTATCACTAGCAGTTGATCACCGTGTGATTGATGGCGCTGATGCTGGCAGATTCTTAAATGAAATTAAGGCTTTATTATCTGACCCAATGATGTTATTATTAAGTTGAGGTGTAGATAATGAAAACATATGATATTATTGTTTTAGGTGGCGGACCAGGTGGTTATGTAGCAGCTATAAAAGCAGCACAAAACAACTTAAAGGTTGCGCTAATTGAAAAAGAAGTTGTTGGTGGTATTTGTTTAAATCACGGATGTATTCCAACGAAAACATTACTTAAAAATGCTAAAGTGTATAAGACTTTAAACCATGCATCTGATTATGGTGTTACGATTGATGGCAAAATAGGATTCGATTGGACACAAATGATGAAAAGAAAGAATTTGGTGGTTAAAAAGTTAACGACTGGTGTTGCTGGACTTTTAAAGAAAAACGGTGTTGAAGTTTTTAATGGTTTAGGCAATGTTGTTGCTAAAGATAAAGTTGAAGTGAACGGTGAAACATTAACATGTAAAAATCTTATTTTAGCAACTGGTGCATCACCCATTGTTCCACCTATTGATGGGTTAAAAGAAGCATATGAAAAAGGGTTCGCAAGAACATCAAGAGAAATGCTACAAATAGAAGAAGCTCCTAAGAATCTAGTCATTATTGGTGGTGGTGTTATTGGTGTAGAATTCGCAACCATTTTCAGTTCACTCGGTTCAAAAGTGACGATTATAGAAAAGCTTAATGGTATTTTACCTATGATGGATGATGATATTAGAACACAGTATACTAAAATATTAAAAAAAGATAAAATAGATATTTTAGTGAATGCAGAAGTAAAATCAGTAAAAACTGATAAAGTCATTTATCATCTAGATGGTAAGGACCATGAAGTTAAAGCTGACAGTGTTTTAATTAGTGTTGGCATGAAGGCTAATACAAAAGGATTAGAAGAATTAAAACTTAAAATGGAAAGAAATGCAATTGTTACAGATGATCAATTAAAAACAAATATAGATCACGTATATGCAATTGGTGATGTTAATGGTAAATATATGTTAGCTCACGTTGCTTCACATGAAGGTATTGTTGCAGTTGAAAACATTTTAGGACATGATAAGAAAATGAATTATGGACGTATGCCTAATGCTGTTTATGGTTCTCCTGAGATTGCATCAGTTGGCTTAACAGAAAAAGAGCTTAAAGAAAAAGGCGTTAAATATAAAGTATCAACATTTCCATTACTAGCAAGTGGAAAAGCACTTGCAGACAATGAGAAAGATGGTTTTGTAAAACTGTTAGTAAGTGAGCAATATAAAGAAATATTAGGTGCACATATATTAGCATATAATGCATCTGATTTGATTGCAGAATTAGGAGTAACTATGGAATTAGAAGGTACAGCGTATGAAGTTGCTAATACCGTTCATCCACATCCTACATTATCTGAAATTATTATGGAAGCTGCACATGGTGCTATAGATAAACCAATTCATATTTAAAAAATATAAGGATTAGACTTTATGTCTAATCCTTTCAGGCTGTAGACAAAGTACCGTATCTGAGGATATGGTATTTTTTTAAAAATTATTATAAAATATGAATATGAAGATCAGTTTGGTCACTTGTAGCATAGACTACTAAAAATCGGTGTAGATAGAACTACTTAATAGACCCACGTCCGCTTCTGATCTTCTTTTTTTATACAAAAGTTACTTTTACCTATATATATATAGGTAACATGGTAAAATATAGATTAAGGTTGGTGATTTCATGTTAACAAAACATCAAATAAACAATCGCGAAAACATCTTCATCATGGACATGGATAAACTCGTTCCAAACAATCATCTCGTTAGAAAAATAGATAAAGCGATTGATTTCAGTTTTATTTATGATATTGTAGAAAATTTATACGCAGATGATATGAGAAGACCATCTATAGACCCAGTCATTTTATTTAAGATTGTCTTTATTCAGTATTTATTTAACATTAGATCCATGAGAAGAACCATTGAAGAAATCGAAGTTAATGCTGCATATCGATGGTTTTTAGGATACGATTTTAATGATGTCGTTCCACACTTTTCAACCTTTGGGAAAAACTATGTACGTCGTTTTGAAGGCACTTCTGTTTTTGAAGAGATCTTTAATACGATTTTATATCAAGCCATGAAATTAAAGCTTGTCAAAATGGATAATATATTTGTCGATGCAACACATATTAAGGCATATGCAAATAAAAGACAAGTCAATGACATTATCATCAATGATTCAACGAACCGGTATGTAGAATCTCTACAAACAGAAATCAATGAAGTTAGAGTTGAAGAAGGCAAAAAAGAAATAGATTTCAACGAAGCTAAAAAAGTAACAAAGAGCCTTACTGATCCGGACTGTGGCATGTTTCATAAAGGTGAGAAAGAAAGACAGTTAGCCTATAGTAACCAAGTGATTAGTGATGAAAAGGGATGGGTATTAGCATCTCAAGTATTTCCAGGTAACTTACACGATAGTCAAACTGGATTGGAAACAGTCATTAATTATATAGAAGCTCATGAAGAAGTTGACATGGCAGTTATGGATTCAGGGTATAATCATCCAGTATTACTTCATGAATTATTTAAACGAGGTGTTAAGCCTGTGATTCCCTATAAAAGACCTAAAGGAAGAAAAGGTGCTGGTGGATCATCCAATATATTATATTTTACAAAACATAGATTCAAATATATTGAACTTCATGATTATTATGTTTGTCCAAATGAAAAAGTCTTAACTTATAGAGGTACCAACAAACAAGGCTATAAAGCATATAAAACAAAAACGAAAGATTGTTTAAATTGTCCTTTCAAGACTCAGTGTACAAATCAGAAAACAAAAGTGATACTAAGATATTTTTATGAAGCAGATAGTGAAGAAGCTAAACTGATTCGACTATCTGAGATTGGCAAAGAGGTATATCCGAAAAGAAAAACATCAGTTGAAAGAGTGTTTGGAATTTCAAAAATGAATCATTGTCTGGGATTTACGTTTCTTGGAGGACTTAGGAAAAATGAGGATCGAAGCTTCATGATTTTAAGTATGTACAATTTGAAAAAGTTAGCCACAATCATGTGGTAATATATCTGCGATTTGACTGGAATTGAGTGAAAAACTCTTTTTTTTATACTCAAACAAAAAAAGAACATCTCAAAATGAGATATTCTTCTTAAAAAACTGTTTTTGTCTACAGTCTGAGACACTCCTGTGTCTTTTTTTGATTTATAAAGGAGAACCATATGGATATTAAAGAAAGATCTTTAGAATTACATAAAAGATTAAAAGGTAAACTATCTATTGAATCTAAAATAGATATTAAAAATAAAGAAGATTTATCATTGGTTTATACGCCAGGCGTTGCAGCAAGCTCTCTAGCTATAAAAGAGAATAAAGAGATGTCTTATGAACTGACAGGTAAAGGCAATACTGTTGCAGTCATCTCAGATGGCACTGCTGTTTTGGGTTTAGGTGATATTGGTCCGCTTGCGGCTATGCCAGTGATGGAGGGTAAATGTGCGCTTTTCAAACAGTTTGCTGGAATCAACGCTGTCCCTATTGTATTAGATACAAAAGATACAGAAGAGATTATCAAAACGATTCAATATTTGGCACCATCTTTTGGTGGTGTCAATTTAGAAGATATCAGTGCACCTAGATGTTTTGAAATAGAAAAAAGATTGAAAGATATCTTAGATATACCTGTTTTTCATGATGACCAAAATGGTACAGCTATTGTTGTTGGTGCAGCTCTATTAAATGCACTTAGACTAATAAATAAAGAAATTGATCACATCAGAGTTGTGATCAATGGTTCTGGTTCTGCAGGCATTGCGATATCAAGATTTCTAATTGAGTTAGGTTTTAAAGATATTGTGATGTGTGATAAAGATGGGATATTAGATCCTGATAGTGATCAACTTAATCCAGTACAAATAGAGATGGCAAAAATTACTAATCCTAAGCGTTTAAAAGGCAGTTTAAAAGATGCAGTGTATTCTTCTGATGTCTTTATCGGTGTGAGTGCTGGAAATGTCTTAAAAAAAGAATGGGTCAGTTTAATGAATAAAGATAGTGTTGTGTTTGCATTAGCAAATCCTACACCAGAAATAGATAGAGAAGAAGCACTTGCTAGTGGTGTTAGAGTTTATGGCGCAGGTATATCTAACACACCAAACCAAATCAATAACGCTTTAGTATTTCCAGGCATTTTTAAAGGTGCTTTAGAAGCTAGAGTTAAACATATTGACATAGACATGATGAAGACTGCATGTTATGCATTATCTAAACTTGTCAGAGATGAAGAATTACATGAGGATTATATTATTCCTAATGTTTTTCATGAAGGTGTAGCTAAAGCTATAAGTGAAGCAATTAAGGAAAATAAGTCTTAGGAACTTATAAACTTAATCAGTATGATAAAGCACTCTATTTGAGTGCTTTTAATATGCTAATATATTAGCGATAATTGACAAATGATATAAAAAATGCTAAAATATAAGCACTATGAAAAATAAATTTGATATCAGTGATTTTGTACCTGTAATTACAGAACAACAAATAAAAAGTGAACTTGTATATAGATTTAAACAAAGAAGAAAGGAATTTGGAATCAGTCAAAAAGAACTCTCTATAAGATCTGGAATCAGCTATGCTTCTATTAGAAGATTCGAGACAACTGGAGAGATATCACTTGCAAGTTTGTTAAGGATAAGTACTGTAATAGATTGTTTAGAGGATTTTAATGAACTTTTTAGAAATCCAATTATTAAGGATATAAGAAGATGAATATAAATGTAAAAAGACTTATCGTAAAATATAATGATAAAATTGTTGGTTATTTAGAAGAGTTACCTAACAAAAAAATAGGATTTCAATATGATCTTGATTGGATAAAAAATGGATTTTCTATTTCTCCATTTCATCTACCACTTACGAATCAAGTCTTTATATCAAAATCTGAGTATTTTGAAGGTCTTTTTGGTGTATTTTATGATTCTCTACCTGATGGATGGGGAACTTTATTATTCAGAAGAATGCTTCAAAGAAAAGGTATTAATTATGACAAAGTATCCATTTTATCTAAGTTATCACTATTAAGTAGTAATGGATTAGGTGGTTTGACATATGAACCATCTCAAAATAAAAATGATATTCAAAACAAATATGATTTTGATGATTTGTCTAAAGAGATTAATCAAATATATGAAAAACATAAAGATACAGAAAACTTTGATCTTATCTACAAATTGGGTGGAGCAAGTGGTGGAGCAAGACCAAAAGCACATGTTAATATTGAAGGTGCACCATGGATTGTTAAATTTCCCTCATCCATAGATCTAAAAGATATCGGATTTTTAGAGTATAAAGCGAATGAAATGGCATTTAAGTCAGGCATAAATGTTAATGAATTTAAGTTGTTTCCATCAAATGAGCATAAAGGATACTTTGGAGCGAAACGATTTGATCGTGTTGATCATAAAAGAGTTCATATGATTTCTCTATCATCCGTGCTAGAAACTACACATCAAATACCTAACCTAGATTATTCACATCTTTTTCAAGTGATTCAACGCATTTGTATTGATCAAGAGGATATATATGAAGCTTATAGAAGAATGGTATTTAATGTCTTATATGAAAACAAAGATGATCATGGAAAAAATTTTGCGTTTATTTATGATGAAAAACTAAAAGGGTATAGATTATCCCCTTTCTATGATATTACGAACACACCAATCAAAATGGAACATGAAATGACGGTATTGGGGAAAGGTAAACCTAGTGAAGAGGATCTTTTGGAGATTGCTAAAGTTTTCAAATTATCTTCAAAAACCTGTAATAATATAATAGAAAATGTAAAAAATGCTATAAAATATCAATAAAAGAATGGCTATTAAAAAGATAAAGGTATCGCACGTTGTCGTGATACCTTTATCTTTTTTTAATTGTTTATTTAACTATAGAAACTAAATTAATTTTTTTTCATTGACAACGCTTACATTATATGATAATATTTATTTAACTAATCGATTAAGTAATTAATAAAAAAATTACTTAACAAGATGGCGAATAGTCGATTAAAATATAGGAGGAAATGATGAAGAAATTTATTTTTTTGTTAGTCGTTTTATTGGGATTAACTACATTAGTAGCATGTGGTGGTGATGATCCACTCCCAGAAGAAATAATTTTAAATGGCATCAATATAAGTGATGCAACAGGGCAAGGTACAGAAAGTGATCCATTTTCGTTTACTGTTACAGAAGATGACAATGTATCTGCAGATATTACAGTAGCACCGTTGAATTTTATTCCTGATTTGACTTTTGAATTTGTTGAACCAAGTGGTAATGGATTTGAAGTTGTTAATCAAAGTAGCGTAACGGGGATACAATTTAATACAGACAATGATTCGAGAAAACTGAGTGTTAAGGCAGTTACTTCTGGAACTTACTATATTAAAATTTCACAAGATTCTATTGCAGTTTATGTCGAAATTGTTGTTGAAGCAAAAGAAGTAGAACTTCCACCTATAGACTTTACTCAAGACTTAAAAGTTCTAGCAATAGGAAACAGTTTTAGTGAAGATGCGATGGCTTATTTATATGGAATCGCTGATGATTATGGTGTGGAAAATATTGTATTAGGTAATTTGTATATAGGTGGTGCAGAATTATCTCAACATGCCAATAATGCTGAAAATGATGCTAAAAATTATACATATCGTAAAAATGATAGTGGTTCTTGGGTTAGTACAGCATCACAATCCATTTTAGATGGACTTTTAGATGAAGACTGGGATATCATTACTATTCAGCAGGTTAGTGGTAAAAGTGGTAGATCTGAATTTTTTGAACCTTATTTAACTACACTTATTGACTATATTCAAGAAAACAAAACAAATGAGAATGCACGTATTTTATGGCATATGACCTGGGCATATCAAGAGGATAGTTCACATGGTGAATTCCCTTATTATCAATCAGATCAAATGACAATGTATAATGCCATTATTTCTACTTATCAATCTACAGTTGCTCCTAAAACTGAAATAAGTGGTATGATTCCTGCTGGAACAGCTATTCAAAATGTTCGTACAAGTTATATTGGAGATACAGTAACACGTGATGGATATCATTTAAATTCAAGTGTGGGAAGATTTACTGCCGGATTAACGTGGTTTAGAGCAATAACTGATTTAGAAATTACAGATATTACATATCGTCCTAGTGGTGTTACAGAACATGATTTAGAAATGATTATAGAATCTGTAAATAATGCAGTTATGCACCCATTTGAAGTCACAGATTCAACATTCACAGATCTAGAAGAACCAGAGGAACCAGATTTAAATGTATTACCTATTGATTTTGTTTTAGGATATTGGTATCCTTCAACGCATAATCGCAGTTCAACAGCTTTAAATCATGTAAACTTTATTTCAAGTGAACTACGTATATCTAAAGAAGATTTACCTGTAGGTACTAAGTTTGAAGTTGAAAGTGGTTATCAGTTTAGAATTGTATACTTTATGAATATTGATGGATTATTAGATGATAATGTAAGAACAGACAATTTAACTGGATCTTTAATTGTTGATGATACTTTCTGGGGAGATTTTGAATACATAGGTATTAATATTTCTCCGACATCAACCACAGATTTGACAAATCTAGTTGAAGATGTTGCAAGTAAGTTTGTAGTTTCTGTTCCATATGAAGTTATAACCCCAACTCCACATGTTGATGAGCCATTGTCATTTGTGAGTGGGTATTGGTTTGATAATCAAACAGCACCAAATCCTGGTGTAGATTCATTCTCTCAACAATTTGGAGCATCAAGTATATTAAGTAAAGCATACTTTGATGATTATGCAAGTATTACAATAGCTGATGGATATCAAGTGAGATTCGTATTCTTTACATATGATGAACAAGGTACATATACAGTAATGCATAGAACGGCCAATACAACAGGATTAAATGTTCTTGATGAAGCATTCTGGGGTGAGTATGAATATCTTGGATTTAATATATCTACAAATCCTTATTCAGACCTTTCTGGTGATGTAGATAATTTAGCTACATATATTACATTTGATGAAGAGTTACCAGTACAATATACACACGAAGATACACCATTAGAATTTAATAGTGGTTATTGGGCAGATGGTGCAACACAACCAACAACTGGAACTTCATCATTTACATTAGGATTCTTATACTCTAATGTATTAAGTCGCACAGCGGTTCCTGCTGGAACAGTCATCACCATTGAAGCAGGTTATATTTTACGTATTAGTTTCTTGACTTTTTCAGAACAAACAGGATATCAAGTTGTTAAACGTACAAATAATTATTCTAATGAAGTGATTTTATTATCATCGCTTTATGAAGATTACGAATACATCGCATTTAATATCGCAGCATCTCCATCAAGAGATCTAAGTGCTGAAGCAGCAACTGCAGCACAAGACATAGTAACATTGGCACCATTTAGTGATACATTAGTTCCTCATGTTAATGAAGAAATAACATATAATACAGGTTTCTATGTGACAGGTAGTGCAACTCCTGATACAACATCATCAAATGCTGTACAATTTATTTATTCTAATATCTTTAGTAAAGATTATTTTGAAGCAAACACATCAATGGTGATTGAAGATGGTTATCAAGTTAGAGTGGTATTTTTAGATTATGAATTCAATACATATACAGTTTTACTAAGAACCGATAATCTAACAGGCACTGTTGTCTTTGATGATACTTTCTGGGGAGATTATGAATATATCGCATTTAACGTTTCTTCAACATCTTATACAGATATATCAGCAGAAGTAGAAACAGTAGCAACTAAAGTTACATTTGTTGATCCTACAGAATAAAGTTTAATAATAAAAGAAATCATAGAGAGTTATTATAAAATCATATATAGCTCTCTATGAAAATATTTTAAAGTAAATGCATATCCATTTAAGTAAATAATAAGTAAATAATGAAAGACATAAATGTTATAATTAAGTCATCAAGATTATTTGAGGAGGTAAGCCATGAAAAAAATATATTCAATCAGTATGATCTTATTTGTTATTTTAACTTTAGTTGGGTGTAGTTCTAAACCATCGTCTATAGTTTTTTTAACAAATAGAACAGATTTAAAAAATACTGTTTTAAAAGAAGCTACTGAACAATTTAAACTTGCTTATCAAGATAAAGGTTGGGAAGTTAGAATCGAGACTATTACAGATTACGAAAGTGTTGTTACAACTAGATTAAGTGGTAACAACTACGGAGATGTTTTATTAATTCCGCAAACCATAGAAGCAAAATATTTAGATAGCTATTTTGAATCATTTGGGACTGTAGATGAACTAAAAGAACAAGGATGGAATGGTGTTTCTAGTAAAGCATTTCAAAATGAGGTCTATGGTCTACCCATAGGATTAACTTCTGCCGGTATTATGATTAATTTAGATGTTTTTGAAAACGCAGGGATAAATCCAGCAAATCTAACAACACCGGAAACTTTTTTGCAAGCTATGGAAACTATTCAAACTTATGGAAAAACAAATATTAATAATTGGAAAGCTGCATTTCACACTCAAACAGCAACAGGTTGGGGTTTAACTCAATGGGCTGCTGGTGTAACGACTGCTGCTGGAGATAGCAATTATACAAATTATGAACTTCCATGGGATAATAATGCATTTTGGAATCATTCAAATGATGAAGCAGGACGTATTGGTCAATTATATGAACTACTTTATGACCTTATTGTAGCTGATGTTGTTGAATCTAGTCCAACGATTGATAATTGGGAAGAAAGTAAGATTTGGTTTGCACAAGGTAAAGTAGCTGCGATGGCTGTTGGGACTTGGGCAATTAGTCAATTTGACCAAGTCGCGGAAAGCATTGAAACAGGCTTAAGTGATCATATTGGATATATGCCATATCCTTTTACAGCTAACGATGGGGAAATTTATGCATCAGTAGCTGCAGATTATACAATTGGTGTTGCTAAGAACTCAAGAAATCAAGAAATTGCAGATGCATTTGCATCATGGTTAATTGAAGATTTTAATTATGCATCAAAAACAGGAAATATTCCACCAAAAGAAGGATCTCCTTATCCTGATAAAATAGCAGCATTCTCAGAATCAGGAGTAATATTGGTTGAAGAAACTCCTGCTACTATAGACATTGAAGGAGCACTTTCTTTAGCTGAAAAAAATGCTTCAAGTAGTCAAACTGATGAAAAGAGAATTGCATTATGGGATCAAATATGGATTTCAGATTTTGCTGCATCAGCGTTTAATGTAAGAGATAACAATTCAAGTGTGACATCTAAAGAACTATTAAGTACTATACAAGATAAATGGGATAATGGAGTTGCTGAAGTTATTTCTACTTATGGCGAAAAACCCACTGGAGGAGCATAACATGAAATCACAAGTAAAAATGAGTGATATTGCTAAAGAATTAGGGGTCAGTACTGTAACAGTTTCTAAAGCTTTAGGAGATAAAGAGGGTGTAAGTGATGAGCTTAGATCTAAAATCAAGGCTAAGGCTCAAGAATTAGGTTATACCATGTCTACAGTTTCTAAGGCAATGCGTACAGGCAGACAAAATAATATTGGTATTTTAATAAGTGAAAGATATTTAGAAGAACATTCCTATTATTGGAATTTGTATCAAAACTTATTGGTTCAACTCATGAAAAAAGGTTATTTTGGCATTTTAGAAATTATTACAAGTCAAAATGAAAAAGAGTTGGTTCAACCTAAAATTGTCACAGAAAATAAAGTTGATGCAACTATTATTGTAGGTCAACTTAGAAAAAGATATTTAAATAAAATCACTTTAGAAACACATGGTAAAATTATGTTTCTAGACTTTTATGACCTTTATCTGTCTGTTAGTTCAGTGGTTGCTGATAACTTTAATGGTGGTTTTTCCTTAACAAAGTATTTAATTGAGCAAGGTCATAAAGATATCGTTTATGTTGGTGACATTCATGCGACAACTTCAATTATGGATCGAGCAATGGGTTATTATAAATGTATGCTTGACCACAAATTAAAACTTAGAGATCAATGGTTTATTAGTGATCGTAATGAAGATGGATTCTTAATTGATCCTCAACTTCCTGATGATATGCCAACTGCATTTGTTTGTAATAGTGATATTACAGCTAATCGCTTATATGATGTCTTAAAAAAACATAATTATCGCGTTCCAGAAGATATCTCTCTGGTTGGTTATGATAATTTCGTGACACTTTCAAATAGTGATTTGGAAATTACAACAATGGAAGTAGGTCTTGATAGACTAGCTCAATCTGCTGTTATGATTGTTGACGACATTTTAAATGATGTCAACGTACGGGAGAGAATTAATTTAAGTTGTAAACTTATAGAAAAAGATTCAGTCAAAAAAATAAGCACATAAAAATAAACATATAGGAGAAATTAAAATGACATATCGGGTGCAAAAAAAAGTAATCACTATACTTTTTTTAATATTGCCAATTGCACTATTATTAATATTCACCTACTTACCTACTTTTTTGGTTGCACTTTTTTCACTGCTAAATTGGAGTGGCTTAGATGAGCCACAATATGTTGGATTGGATAATTATCAAGCAATATTTCGTGATCCTGAAATATTTAAACCGCTTTTAAATAGTTTATATTATTTCGCAGGTGCAATTATACAAATGGGTATTGCTTTATTTTTAGCTACGCTTTTAAGTTTCGAACTTAAGTTCAAAAATATTTTTAAAGGGATTTTATTTTTTCCTTATTTGATTAATGGAATTGCTGTTGGACTCATATTTACATTTTTCTTTAAAGATAATGGTGTCTTAAATGCAGTGATTGCCATGTTTGGAACAAATGCAACAACTGACTGGTTGAGAATAAATGTCTTAAATAATGCTCTACTGGCAGGTGTATCAGTTTGGAAGTTTATGGGATTTAACTTAGTGATGTTTATTGGAGCGATCCAATCTATTTCTTCAAATGTATATGAAGCAGCAGAAATAGATGGAGCAAATAAATTTCAAATTTTTAAATTCATTATTTTACCTTCGATAAAACCAATAGTATTTTTAAATTTGATTTTAGCAATCAAAGGTGCTATTAGTGTTTATGAACTACCCTTTGTGATGACTGGTGGTCAATGGGGAACATCGACATTTGTTATTAAGACTATTCAAATTGGGATTAGTGGAAGATATCTTCAAGTAGGGCTTGCATCAGCAATGTCATTTGTATTATTAGCAATTATTTTAGCAAGTACATTTGTTCAAAAATTAATTTTTAAAGAAAAAGAATAAAGTTATATGTATAAAAAATGAAAGAAGACATGACTATGATAGCAGGGCAAACAAAAAAAACGTACAGAAGAAAACTTAATGGAAAAGAACTCACTTTTTCTATATTAAAATATGGTGTAATGGTTATAGCTGTGCTCTCAGTTATTATTCCATTGTTACCTATATTTTTAGGATCATTTAAAAGTAATATAGAATTTTTAGAGAGTTCGGTTTTTTCAATGCCTTCCAGCATGAATTTTAATAATTACATACAAGCATTTACAGATGGTAATATGTTAAGAGGTTTTTTTAATACCTCTTTAATCATGATTATCTCATTAATTATTTCTGTCTTAACAGGAGCTATGACAGCATATGTGATTCATCGCTTTCGTTTTAAGGGACACTCTTTAATTAAAGGTTTATTTTTGGTTGCTGCATTACTACCTGCAATCACAAATAATATTGCAATATTTCAAATGGTATCATATGCAGGTTTATTTAACACAAGATTAGCAGGTATTTTATTATTTTCAGGAACAGATATAATCTCAGTGTATATAATGTTGCAGTTTTTAGATCATGTCTCTGTATCTTTAGATGAATCAGCTATGATGGATGGAGCAAATTATTTTACAATATTTTTTAGAATCATATTGCCATTATTAAAACCTGCAGCAATAACGATTGCTATTATTAAGGGTGTTGCTATTTATAATGATTTTGTAACTCCATATTTATTTATGCCATCTTCAGAACTCGCAACGATTTCTACGGCATTATTTAATTTTAAAGGTCCTTACTCAGCACAATGGGAAGTTATTAGTGCTGGTATTATCATAACTGCTTTACCTATATTAGTTGTATTTTTGATTTCACAAAAATGGATATATAATGGATTAGTTTTAGGATCCGTTAAAGAATAGAAAGTTGAGGAAAGACAAACATGGCAGAATTAAAAACCAAACAAATCCCTTGGGAAAATCGACCTAAAGAAGATTTAAGCCCAGTTTGGAGATATTCAAAAAATCCGATTGTAAAACGCTATCCTGTTAAAAATATAGCAAGGATTTTTAATAGTGCAGTTATTTTATATAAAAATGAATTTATTGGAGTTTTTAGAGCAGAACAATATGACGGCGTACCATTTTTATATGTGGGATATTCTAAAGATGGTATAGACTGGATATTTGAAGAAGAGAAGATTAAAGTCTACGATAAAAATAAAAAACTTGTATCTTATAAATACATGTATGATCCAAGACTTGTTACTATAGATGACATACATTATGTTGTATTTTGCACAGATGACCATGGTGCAACACTAGGCATGGTTTCCACAAGAGATTTTAAATCATTTCAAAGTATTGATAACCCATTCTTACCATTCAATCGCAATGGAGTATTATTTCCAAGAAAAATCAATGGGTATTATATGCTCTTATCTAGACCATCAGATAGTGGTCACACACCTTTTGGAGATATATTTATTAGTCAATCCCCTGATTTAAAGTATTGGGGAAATCATAAATTTGTTATGGGTAAAAATTCACTTTGGTGGCAAAATGTAAAGATTGGTGGAGGAAGTATACCAATAGAAACAGATGAAGGATGGTTAATCTTTTATCATGGTGTTACTAATACTGCAAACGGATTTGTATATTCTATGGGTGGTGCAATTCTTGATATTAATGATCCATCAATCGTTAAATATAGATGTAAAAATTGGTTGTTAACACCAAGCGAAGATTATGAGGAAAAGGGGTTTGTACCTAATGTTATCTTCCCGTGTTCGGCTCTATATGAGAAAGAAACAGGACGTATAGCAATTTATTATGGTGCTGCAGATTCATATATTGGATTAGCATTTACTAAAGTAGATGAAATCATTTCGTACATAAAAGCTTATGCAGAAAATTAAGACAAATATATTAAATCAATTATATAAAGATATTATTCCTTTTTGGAAAAATTATAAAGATGAACAATATGGTGGATGGATAGGATTTGTAAATCATCATGGGATAAAAGATATCTATGCAAAAAAAGGGAGTATGCTACAAATAAGAGTAGCATGGTTTTTTGCAAGACTTTATAAATATGATCCTAAACAAGAGTATAAGGATTTAGCCAAACATCAGTTTGATTTCATATTAGAACATATTGTAGATAAAGATTATGGTATTGTTTGGGAAGTTGATTATAAAGGTGTCTGCCTTGATAATACAAAGCATTTGTACTATCAGTCATTTGGATTATTTGCAGCTACTCAATATTATGATAGTTTCAAGGATGAAAGAGCTGCTTTGTTAGCACATCAGATCTTTGATTATATTGAGAAAAACTTTAAAGATGAAGAAGGATATATTGAGCAAATAGCATCAGTTGAAAATAGATTATGTGATAATGGTATCAAAGCAGATCGAACAATGAATTCACTGCTTCATTTAGTAGAAGCATATACAACTTACACAGAAGTTTTTCAAAAAGAAGAATCAAAAAAAGTCTTAAAATCACTATTAGATTTATTTGAGCATAAGATTTATAATTCTGAAAAAGAAAGACTTGAAGTTTTATTTGATCATCATATGAACTCAATTGTTGATTTTCATTCATATGGTCATGACATAGAAGCAAGCTGGTTACTTGATTTAGCAGTAGAAACTTTAGATGATAAGGATTATAAAACTAGAATACACACGATAACTGATAAGCTTTGTAAGCATGTTTATGAAAAAGGCATGAGTCAACAGGGCATTAAAACTGAAAAAATTGAGGATATCGAAGATGATAATTATATTTGGTGGGTTCAATCTGAAGGTGCAGTTGCATTTTTCAAAAAATGGATTTCATCAAAAAATGAAAGATATAAACAAGTAGCGTTTGACCTCATAAATTTTATTAATGACCATCAAAAGAATAAAAAACTTGGTGAAGTGTATTGGAAAATAGATAAAAACTATAAACCTGATTTATCTTTACCTATGGTTTCAAATTGGAAGTGTCCATATCATAATGGACGTATGTGTTTTGAAATTTTGGAGGCGATAGATTCTTATGAACAAAGCATTTAAAAGGATGATTAAAAGTCAAAAAAAATTATTGAGCAAAAAGAATAAAATTAAAATAAATAGATACAACGGATTATTTGATCGTTATACAAATCCAGTTTTGACAAAAGATCATGTACCTTATGAGTGGAGATTTAACTTAAATTTAGAGGAAAACCCATATCTTATTGAAACACTTGGCATCAATGCGGTTTTTAATAGTGGTGCAATCTATTTTGATGATCATTTCTATTTAATTGCAAGAGTAGAGGGATATGATCGTAAATCAATCTTCTGCTTAGCTAAGAGTAAATCTGGTGTGGATCAATTTGAATTTATTGAACCAATCCTTTTTGATAGAATGAATGATGAAACCAATCTTTATGACATGAGATTAACAAAACACGAAGATGGATATATTTATGGTGTCTTTTGTAGCGAATCTCAAGATACATCTTCAGAAGATCTCACAAAAGCTATAGCACATGCAGGGATTATTAGAACTAAAGATTTAAAGAGCTGGGATAGACTACCAAATCTCGAAACCAAAAGTCCCCAACAAAGAAATGTTATTTTACACCCAGAGTATTTAGATGGACAATATTTATTCTATACAAGGCCACAGGATGGGTTTATTGAAGTTGGTCAAGCTGGAGGTATATCAGCAGGTTTATGTAAGGATATAACAAAAGCAGTAATTAAAGAAGAGATAACTATTGATCACCGTATTTATCACACGATATCTGAATATAAAAACGGTGGTGGTATAGTTCCTATTAAATCTGATTTAGGATGGTTGCATATCGCTCACGGAGTTAGAAAGACTGCAGCAGGATTAAGATATGTCTTATATGCGTTTGCATGTGATTTAAATAATCCTATAAAAATCATTGCAAAGCCTAGTGGTTGTTTGATGGCACCAGAAGATGACGAGCGAGTTGGTGATGTATCAAATGTTTTATTTGCGAATGGAGCTATTGAAAAAGATAATTTAATCTATTTATATTACGCCTCATCAGATACAAGATTGCATGTTGCAACTCTAAAAAAAGAAGTGTTAATGGACTATATATTTAATAATCCGAAAGAGATGTTTAATACATATGATTCAACAAAACAAAGAATATCTTTAATAAAGAAGAATATGGAGAAAAAAATATGAAAAAAACTATGATTATATTATTGTTTGTATTAGCTGTTGTTTTATCAAGTTGTCAGGATTCTACAACACCTGAAGATTTAACTGATGAAATAGCACCAGTCATCAATGGAACTAAAGCATTTTATCATGAGATTGGACAAGAAACGCCAGATTTTTTAGATGGTGTATCAGCTTTTGATGAAACAGATGGTAATGTAACGTCATCCATTGTTGTAGACAGTAGAACAGTTAATTTAGGCATTGAAGGAACTTATGAACTTACTTATTATGCATATGATGAATCAAATAATCGTGCAAGTGAAACTGTAGATGTTGTCGTAAGTCTACCAGATTTAGTTGATTTAACTCCCCTTAATTATCCAGATAGAGATAATTTATTAAAAGCTGACATCATATCTGAAGTTTTACTTGGAACTCCTGATGCAAATCTTGATGTCATGCCACCTTTAATTACCATTAATTACAACCAAGAAGCTGCTCAAGATTTGACTTGGAAAACTTCATATGATATTGAACTTGCACCACAAGATTATAGTAGAAAAACTACGATTGGATTTAATGTGTTAGGAAGTGGCCAATCTATTTATATCAAATTGTTGACAGCTTCAGATGAATTAGTAATTGAAAAAGAAATTGCATCTACATTATTATGGAGAGAAGTTACTATTGAAATACCTGAAACACAGCGACATTTATTAACTGAAAGATTAACCCTATCTATTATCACACCTAGACCAGTTGCTAGTGGGCAAGCAGGCAGTGTAAGCATATCAGGTATTTGGCTAGAAGGTGATAAAGAACCAGCAATTAAAGTGATTTATGATCCTTTATTATTTGATACGATTTATGAAGTAGATTTAAGTAATATGGTTAGTGAATATGATAGTTTTGATCTTGTAGGATCAACTTATGAAGCTGCTGATGGATTAATTACTGCTGTTTATGATTCTGAAACTGATACAGTAACTTTTACTAATAATGGTTTCAATGATTGGGCTTCAATGGCTTATGTCATTCCAAGTAGATACACAGATAACGAACTTATTCCTTTAAATCAAGTACAATATGTTGTGATTGAGTTATCAGTAAGTTCAGGAGCAATTGTAAAAGGGCAAAATGACTGGAGTTCAGGAGATTTATTTGAGTTTGGTGAACCAGATGATGGTAATATCCAAACATGGATATTACCTGTTGGTCCAAATGGTTATCAAGCATTTGCAGCAGTTGTTATTGCACCTAGTTATTTAGAAGAAGGTACTGAATCATCAGTTATCATTTTGCATAGTATAAAATTAGTCACACCAATAATGGATGATGAATCATGAGAGTTTTAAAAAGTGTAATAAGTATTTGTCTATTTATTGTAATAACAGTACTTATGAACTTTCATATAGAAGCCACAATTACTAAAGATACACCATTTGTATTCGTAAAAGATGGGCAATTTTATGTAGGAAATGATGAGTTTAGATTTATTGGAACAAACAATTATTATTTAAATTATAAGGATGAGACAATGATAACGGCGGTTTTAGATGATGCTGAGGAAGCTGGATTCAATGTCATCCGTATGTGGGGGTTCTTTGATGGAGATGGCTCTTCAATAATTGAAAATAAAGCTTGGATGCAGCCATCACAAGGAGTTTTTACAGAGCCATCTTGGGCTGATAATGAATTTGTTAGTGCTTGGGATCGTATGGATTTTGCTGTCAGTGAAGCTGCTAAAAGAGATATCCGATTAATTATTGTATTATCTAATTACTGGGATGATTTTGGTGGTATAGCAGAGTATGTCAATTGGTATAATGAAAAATATGGTTATACACAATCAGATAGTGAATACGCACAAAAACATGATTTTTATACCAACGAAGAAATCAAAGGTTATTATAAAACATATATTAATTATTTAATTTCTCGAACGAATCAGTATAATGGAAGAAAGTATGTTGATGATCCAACTATTTTTGCTTGGGAGTTAATGAATGAGCCAAGAAATCCAGTTTTAGATGGAGGGGATATCACTGATGTCACAAATTGGGCTGATGAGATGAGCACATACATTAAGGAAAACCTTGATGACAGACATTTGATTGCTTTAGGTGATGAAGGTAGTTTTTATAATAGAGCAGAATGGGATTATGAGCAACAAGCCCAACATATCTATGATGGTAGTGAAGGTGTAGATTTTGAAGCCATATTAGCTTTAGACAATATTGATTTTGGTACGTATCATTTATATCCTGAATCTTGGGGGATTAATCATAGTCACATGGAATGGGGTATTAAATATATTCTAGATCATATTAGTGTTGGTAAAGAGTTAGGTAAACCTGTTATATTAGAAGAGTTTGGCATTAGTGCAAATCTTGGAAGAAACAGAGAACTTATTTATGATCAATGGTTAAAAACTATATATGAAAACGATGGAGCAGGAGCTATGTTTTGGATGTATGCAAGTATTGATACAAGTGATAATGCCACTGTCGAAGGATATTATCCAGATTATGATGGATTTAGGTTAGCAGAACTTGACGGAGCTTATCCAGAACTTGATGTCTTAAAACGTTATGCAAGTATATTTGCTGGAAAAATCGTTGAAGCAATCGACAAGATTTATGTAACATCACCTTATACAACAACAGGATTTATTGAGATAGAAAGTGACCTTTATGAAAATCAAATGTATCCGATTGAACTTGTTGTTGAATCTAATAACATTATTGATCATGTGGATATGTTTATTGATGGAGATTACTTTGAAACATTAGTTTATGATGAGAATAGCAAGTCTTATAAGTTATTGTTTAACATGAGGAATATCTATAGAGGGAGTAATGTTAATATAGACTTTATTGCATATACTAATCAAGAAGAAATCGTATCAGATACGATTGAAGTTAGACGTTTGTTAAGATTTGAATACACTATGGAGGAACAGTTTACATTTGAAAATGATTATTTAGTAGATGATGTTCATCTTGAATATTATGGAGCGTATAACGCTGTTTTCGAATCAGTTGAATGGACTGATTTAAATGGTGGAATGATTAAAGTAACAGCAAATCATGATAAAGATCATTTCTGGTCTGAAATGAAATTAGAAGTTGTTAATCTTGATGTTGATATTCTTCGAAATCATTATATCTTAACTTATGATGTATATTTTGAAAAAGATAAGCTTATCGAAGGTGTGTTAAAACCGACAGATGAAGCTTATGAAACAGCACCAGGATTTAGACATTATGCAGGTATCGATCCAGGTTGGGCTAAAATTGGGCTAAATGACAATAACATCAAATACTTTGATTTAGATGAAGTGGTCATCAATGGTATGACATATATTAAGCAAAATGTAGTGATTAGATATAATGCTAATGAAAATCAAGATATGCTTGTTTTAGGCATTGTTACAAACCATTTATTATATGATGGTGATTATTATATTGATAACATATCATTTTATGGTAGAAGTGTATCAGATGAAACTTTTGAAGCAAGTGACTATATTGATTGGCGTTTAATTCGTGAAGAAGAAGCACTTCGAAGACAACAAACCATATTAATTGTTAGTATTGTTGGTTCTATTGTTTTATTGGGAGGTTTGACAACAGGCTTCATATATTACAAGAAAAAGAAAAAGATTTAGATAAAAAACAATATAAAAAAAAGGGGGTCTTTAAAAAATTGTATGGTAAAGACTAAATAGACCTTTCCAAAATTGTATGGTAAGGTAAAGGCACTTCGAGTGAAGTGCCTTTTTTATTATGTTGCTCGAAGAGTAACATAAAACCACCTGCTATGCGGGTGAGACCAGAAAAGCGGAAGCGATAAACAAAAAGAATCCTCTTGGTTGGTATAATGGACATAACCAATTGCCTTACACCAATCAAACCAAGGAGGATTCTATCAACGATGTCAAAGAGAAACGATGACACTAGTAGTTTATCACACACAAAATGGAACTGCCAATATCACATTGTATTTTGTCCGAAATATCGACGAAAAGCAATCTATGGTAAGCTAAGAAGTGATATAGGTAGATATTTGAGACGACTTTGTGAATACAAAGGCGTAGAGATAGTCGAAGCACATGCCATGAGTGATCATATACATATGCTCGTCAAGATACCACCAAAACTAGCAGTAAGTTCATTCATGGGATATTTGAAAGGCAAAAGCAGCTTGATTATATTTGACGAGCATGCAAACTTGAAATATAACTATGGATCTAGACACTTCTGGTCAGAAGGGTACTATGTTTCGACCGTAGGTCTAAACAAAAAAACAGTCGAGAACTACATCAGAAATCAAGAATTAGAAGACCAAGTGAAAGACAAGAGAAGTCTAAAAGAGTATAAGGACCCGTTTACGGGTAAGTAAGGGTGACAAAGGCAATTGGGCAAATAAAAAGACCCTCAAATGGGGGTCGCCAGTAATGAGTCTTGAAGGCGATGAGAAAAACCGCGCCTTGAAGACGTGGATTTTTATTAACTAGGAAATTCTAATTGATAATTTAAATAAGAACAAACAGAAAAAACTCATCATAAATGAGTCTGTAAAAAAACAAAAAATTAATCTATAAGTTTAAGATAAATATCTAAAGGCACAAACTGCAAATTACCACAATGACTACAAACATCAACAGGAAAAGCAGCGCCTTCAGTTTCCATAAAGTGAGCATAACCAGAAAAATTAACAGTAAGTTCAAATCCACAATGCAGACATTTCATATCAACCATGATATCAAAATTAGGTGTTGATATAAATGCATTAAATGAAGCGGCAGGACCAGTAATGAGTCCCTGTTTAACAGCTGATTTATATTCAGCATACAAATTCTTTTTTTGAACAAAAGACATATGCGCAGATTTAGTTTTAAATAGTTTAGGCATCGCTAAATAACCTCTCTTTTCTGTGATTTGGTAGATATGAAGCATCAAGATTTAAAACCATAGTAGAACCACACTGACATTTAAAAACATCATAGTGATAAGTCTTAAGTAGCAAAGTTCGAAAGTGAAGTTGACGTTTAAGATAAGCAATAGAATTATAGGGTTAACTAACTTTAACTCAGAGGCGATCTTTCGTATTGTTCGATTTGAATAAAAACCGTAATAACGGATTAGATGAAAAGAAAAGCCTATGACTTATATCATCAAGGCAAGCCAAATGAAGTATCTGAAATTACAGAAAATAGATTGAATGGAAATGGAGTTATCTCTATATACTTTTAGATTAGATAGTTTAGCGAGCTCATTGTTAAAGACATGTTCACCATGTTTACGAGCAAGTTCTAATTGATCTTTAAATTTATACTTAATCACTATAGGTTCCATAAATCTATTATACAGTGTGACGTTAAAAAGAAAAAGGCGATTTTAATCGCCACTAGTGAATTTATTTACTTTTGTTCTATGCTTTCTTTTATAATTTTATATTTTATGATAAAATACCATAAAGGGGCGATTTTATGAAATTTTTACTGATGTATAATCCAGTAAGTGGACGTTCTAAATTTAAACATAAAATTAAATACATCAGGAACTTTTTCTCGAAGAGAAATTTAGAGTTGGACGTTTATGAATCCAAAAAAGCAAGCGATTTAGAGAATTATGCATATCATCATGTGAAAGATTATGATGTCTATTTAGTTTCCGGTGGAGACGGGACAATAAATGAAGTCGTAAATGGCATGATGAAAGCAGATACCAGACCATCACTAGCTGTTCTTCCGAGCGGAACGGCCAACGATATAGCAGCTATTTTAGGTGTACCCAAGTTATTATATTGTGCACTTAGAATGTATACTAAAGTTAAACCAGTAATGATGGATATCAATCAAATGAATGATCGCTATTTTGTCTATACAGCAGCTTGCGGTTTACTTTCTAAAGTGAGTTATGATGTTTCAAGAAGACACATTAAAAAATATGGATATTTAGCTTATGTGTTTTCAGCTATGAAAGATTTTGTTCATGATTATAATTATCCTATTAAAATTGAATACAATGGAGAAGTATTAGAAACTGATTGTATGATGGTATTAGGTTTAAATTCTAATAGAGTAGGCGGTATGACTCTAATTAATTTTTCCAAAAGTAAATTAAACGATGGCTTGTTTGAGTTAAGAGTATTTACGAGTAGAAGAAAGTTTAGAAGATTTCGATTAGCTTCTTCATTTATTAGAGGCGGAAAGAAATTAAGAGAAGATTTTCATCTTGTTAGTAATCACTTTAATATATCAACAAACGACGATGTCATATGGAATGCAGATGGTGAGTTAGCTGATCATGGCAATGTTGTCATAAAAACTTATAAAGAAGCACTCAGTGTCTATGTTAGTCCAAGAAGAAGAAAGAAGCAGTTTTAATAAAAAAATGATAAAAAAGGATTTTATAATCCTTTTTTGTTTATTTTATAATTTGAAGCATTTATGAAATAATAATTACTTAGAATTTATTTATGTGTGTTAAAATAGTGTCAAAAGGGAGTTGATGAAATGTATCCATATTTATTACCAGAATTATTAGGATATACAATTGCAATGTATGATTTAATGATCGTAATTGGTATATTTTTAATGTTACTATATGTTATCCATCGCTTTGAAAAAGTTGATGGTTACTCAAGATCTCAAAGTAATAGAATCATTGTTCTTATAGGGATTAGTTTAATATTTGCGCTATTGTTTTCATATGTTTTAGATGGTGTGTTTCACTCAATTAAAGAAGGGGAACTTTCATTTGGAACCATCAATTTCTTAGGAGCACTTATTGGCGGATTCTTAGCATTTATAATTTTGATGAAGTATTTCTATAAAGATGAAAATAAAAATATGATGCAAATTTCAAATACAGTTTTAACAGGTGTTGTTTTAGCACATGCAATTGGCAGAATTGGATGTTTCTTTGCAGGATGTTGTTTCGGTATACCTACATCATCTGTATTAGGCGTGTTCTTCGAGCATGGACATGCTCATGATTTATATCCTGATACAGCTGTTTATCCAACACAACTTTTTGAAGCAGGATTCTTATTCATTTTATTCATTAGTTTGAATAAAATGAGATCTTTCAAAAATGCTGAAACTCAAGTTTACTTAATTGGTTATGGTATATGGCGTATATTAATAGAGTTTATTCGCGGGGATGATAGAGGTGTTTTAATCCCTTTGTTTGAAACACAATATAATGTTTTTCCAACGCCATCTCAAACGATAAGTTTACTCATGATTTGTTTGGGTGTTTTCATTATCTATAAACACAAAAAAGCAAATACAAAAATTTAACATAGTTATGAATCATTGAATAAAATTAGCTTACGAGTGTGATATTCATGAACGAAAAAGAACTAGCATTTAAGCCCTTAATTAAAAAAATAAGCATAATAACGGTCGTTGTTCTCATTATAATTAGTGGCTTTTTTGAGTTTAGTGATTTTTCAAGCAATAAGGATTTTCTTATGTTAAATCAAACGTTGATAAGATTTTTAAGTGGAATTTTATTAATTATTATGGTCAAACATCTTGGTTATGGAAGACTTTTTCAGTTTAAAAATATTCGAAAAACGTTAATTTTCATCTTACCAGCGCTTATTATTTCAATTAATAATTTTCCGATCATTGCTTTTTTTGAGGGTAGAGCAGTTTTAACAGATCCAATGTATAGGGTATTTTTATTTCTACTGGAATGTATAAGTGTCGGTTTTTTTGAAGAAATCATTTTTAGAGCAATTTTACTATTTGTTCTTTATAACATGCTTTCAAAATATAAGTTTGGTTTATATTTTGCGATCTTAATCTCAGCTGTCATATTTGGTATATTTCACTTTTTTAATTTGATTAGTGGGGCTTCATTTGTGGACACTTTATTACAAGTGGGATATTCTTTTTTATTAGGTATTATGTGGGCTGTAGTATATTTAAGAACTAAAAACATTTGGTTTGTTATGGTATTGCATGCAACATATAATTTTTTTGGACAAGTTATGTTTTATTTAGGTGAAGTGCAAAATAGATTTGATATATACACTATTATCATAACAGTTGTATTTAGTGTATTGGTAAGTATTTATATATTAAGTCTAAAAAAAGATATAAGTGAGAGTGACTTTTTAAAAGCGAAGTAATATTGCTACTTAAAGTTTATATGTAAAAACGCATGTATATTAGTTTATACATGCGCTTATTTTATACTATATTATGTCACAGGATGTATATGTGTCAGTTTATTAAAACTAATTTGTTTTACAGAACCTTCAATAGCTTTTCTAAATTGCATAATGTGTGGTTGAACGTCATGTTTTTTCCAAGCATCTACAGAATCCCATACTTCATAAAACATGAATATATGTGGATTTTCTATATCTTGATGTAAATCATATCTAATACATCCAGGTTCATTTCTTGTAGGGCCCAAAATCTTTATAAGTTCTTTTTTCACAAATGCTATCTTATCACTAATCACTTCAAATTTCACTATCATTGGTAATTGTTTAGTCTCCATACAAACTCCTTTTTTATTTGGTTTAAAGACATCATAACATTAAATTTCAATTGAAACAAGTCAATTAACCTTCTTAAAAATGCTATATTAAGAACGAAAAGCACCTACATTTTATGTATCATGTTATAATAAACATAGAAAAAAGCTTATATATAAGAGTTGATAAGTGAGGCAATCATATGAATCTTAAATATTATCTAGAGGCAGAAAAAGCTTTAAAACAAAAATATAACATTAATCTTTTAGAAGACGTTTTATTAGGAAATCAAAAAAGAGTGATTTTATATGCAGACATAACAAATAAAAATTCTGTTGATCTAAGCGTTATATTTGGATCTTTATCTATCATTGGATTAGAGGATCAACCCCATATAAAATTATCAAAACTGCTTTCTTTTTTTGACTATAACAACAAATACGCTGAAGTTTCAGGTAATGACATTTATAAAGATTATGTATATAAAGAAATATACACGTTTGAACAAGATGCAGATATATCATTTCCGATTCGTTTCAAACAAAAACGCATATGGATTCGATTAAATGCATTTAGAACAAAAGATGAGCGCATCCGTTTGTTTTATTTATCTAATGTTACAGAACTATTGAATCAACAAGAATTAATTTATGAAAAAACACACAAGGATTCATTAACTAAATTATTAAATAAATATTCATTTGATTATCATTATGGATTAAGAGTTCAAAGAGAAAATGCACATCTTCTTTATTTAGATTTAGATGATTTTAAACATATCAACGATAAGTTAGGTCATCATGTAGGAGATGAGTATTTAATTGAGTTTTCAAATATACTAAAATCTTTTGAGACAGATATGAATAAATTTTATCGTATTGGTGGAGATGAGTTTTTAGGATTATTATTTTTACCAGAAGACGAGATTAGAAAAGTAGCTGAGCAAATTCTAGATAAAACAAGAGCTATTTGCTCGAAGACTTTGACCATGAAAGTAACGGTATCTATTGGGATTATAAAGTCTTTAAAAGGTATTGATTTAGCAAAACATGCAGATAAACTTTTATACGAAGTAAAAAGAAGAGGTAAAAACCACTACTTATATGCTCATGAACCAGTAGATGATTAAGATAAAATACTTCAAATAGATTGTTATTAACATATAAATATGATATGATTATTTTGCTTCTTAAAGATGAACGAGATAATAGGAAGCTAAAGTTAAATCAACGCCTGTCAATAATGATGGTTTGAACATATTAAATACTTACTTATAAGTGTCTTAATTTTATGCATTCAAAAAAGCGCTGTATAGCTTTTTATCAACAGCGCTTTTTTTGTTGAATTCATCATAAAACTATTTTACAAGGAGTATTAAATGACATTCAAAGAATTAAAAATTATCACCCCTATTTTAGAAGCAATTGCTTTTGAGGGTTACGAGGAACCATCGCCAATACAAGTGCAAGCCATTCCAGTATTATTAGAAGGACATGATGTTTTAGCTAGTGCACAAACTGGAACAGGTAAAACAGCTGCTTTTGCAATACCAATTATTCAAGCGATTCATCACCAAGGTGTATCATTTGAATCAAAGAAATATATACAAGCTTTAATATTAGCACCAACAAGAGAGTTGGCTGAGCAAATTAAAGATAGTTTTAGAGGGTATAGCAGAGGTTTAGGTATTAAAACTGAAGTTGTATATGGTGGAGTATCACAAAAACACCAAGAACAAGCCTTAAGACGAGGTGTAGATGTTTTGATTGCTACACCTGGTAGATTAATTGATTTAATGAATCAAGGATTGATTAAGCTAAATAAAGTGAATTTTCTGGTCTTAGATGAAGCTGATCGCATGCTTGATATGGGATTTATACACGACGTAAGACGAATTGTCGTCAATATTCCAAAAAATAGACAAACGATGCTATTCTCAGCTACGATTCCACCAGAAATATTAAGATTAGCAAATGAATTACTAACGAACCCTGTTCGTATTGAAGTTACACCACCAGAGGCTATGATAGATAAAATCAAACAAAGTGTTTATTATGTTTCTAAAAAAGATAAATCTAACTTACTTTTAGACTTACTTGTTAACCCAAAACTTAATTCTGTATTGGTATTTACTAGAACGAAACATGGAGCAAACAAACTTGTTAAAGAATTGTTATCATATGCTGTTAAGGCGGATGCAATTCATGGAAATAAATCACAATCAAAAAGACAACAAGCGTTAACTGATTTTAAAGCGGGTAAACTTAGAGTTTTAGTAGCAACCGATATAGCTGCTAGAGGTATTGATATAGATGAATTATCTCATGTAGTAAACTATGATTTACCAGAAACACCAGAAACATATGTTCATCGTATGGGGAGAACAGGAAGAGCCGGACTTTCCGGAGAAGCTTATATGTTTTGTTCTCAAGATGAGAATCATTTATTAAAATCTATAGAAAAGCATATCCAAATGTCGATTCAAGTCGTAGAAGATCATCCATTTCATGTATCTAATAGATTAAATATAATTCCAAGTAATCAACCAATCCAAAAAAAATCTCGTGGAACATTAAAAAATAGAACAAAGGGAGTATCTAAACCATTGAAAAAGAGTTCATATGATAAACAAAAGAAATCTTATCAAGCTTTAATTGAAGAACAAGATCAGAAGAAGAATGTCTATAAACGTTCAGAACAACCAAGAAAAAAGAAAGTTGTATTAAAAGATGATGATAGTGAGAAAAAGAACAATTATAAATCACAATCAGGATTCAAGAAATCTTATGGTTCTAAAGATGATGATCAATATGGATCAAATTTAAAAAAATCATATGCACCAAAGAGCAAATCAAAAGATACATATGATAAGAAACCGTATCAATCAACAAACTCATCAAGTCAAAAGAAATCATATACACAAAATAGAAAACCAAACACATATTCTAAATAATCTCATTAAATGAACTCAGTTTTCGATAAACTGAGTTTTTATTAAATCAATCGGTCTATCATTTATAGACGATTACATGTTATAATTATTTTGATAGAACGACTCACATTTATCTTAGATAAACATCAAAGATAAGTGCATAAAAACAATTTAAACTTACAGGGAGAAAGGATTTGACAAATGAAAAAGAAATTGATATCTATGTCTGAATTTGTTGCTAAAATTCCAAGTGGTTCAACCATAATGGTAGGTGGGTTTATGAACATAGGAACAGCTGAAGAGATTATTGATGAAATATTAACATCAGATATTAAAGATTTAACCATTATTTGTAATGATGCTGGTTTACCAGGAGTAGGTGTAGGTAAGTTAATCGACGCTAATAAAGTTAAAAAATTAATTGCCTCACATATTGGTTTAAATCCAGTTGCAGGTGAAAAAATGACAAATGGTACGATGATTGTAGAACTTATGCCCCAAGGGACTATGGCTGAATGTATACGCGCAGGTGGTGCTGGATTAGGAGGTATATTGACACCTACTGGCATAGGAACAATTGTTCAAGAGGGTAAAGAAGTTATTGAAGTTGATGGAAAAAAATACATTTTAGAAAAACCACTAAAAGCAGACTTCGCATTCTTACTAGGACATGTTGTTGATAAGAAAGGTAATATTATTTATAATAAAACAATACGTAATTTTAACCCTATTATGGCAACTGCAGCAGAAACTGTTGTAGTGTTGGCGAGAAAGATTGTAGACGTTGGTGAATTAGATCCTGAACATATAGTCACACCACATATATTTGTTGATTATATCGTAGAAGGAGGTAAACAATGAATCCGAAAGAGTTGATTGCGAGAAGAGTTGCAAAAGAATTAAAAGATGGAGATGTTGTAAACCTTGGGATTGGTTTACCAACTTTGGTTGCTAATTTTGTTGATCATAAACTAGACATTACATTTCAATCCGAAAATGGTATGTTAGGATTAGCTGCTGCGCCAGAAAAAGATCATGAAGATTGGGATTTAACAAACGCTGGAGGAAGACCTGTAACAATGTCTATCGGTGGTGTCTTTTTTGATAGTGCGACATCGTTTGGTATTATCCGAGGTGGACATGTTGATGCGACAGTTTTAGGATCACTTCAAGTAGATGAAGAAGGCAATATTTCAAACTGGATAATTCCTGGAAAGATGGTTCCAGGTATGGGTGGCGCAATGGATTTATTAGTTGGTGCTAAAAAAGTTATTGTTGCGATGCAGCACACATCAAAAGGAACACCAAAAATATTAAAAAGATGTAGCCTACCGTTTACTGCAGTTAAAGAGGTAGATATGATTGTTACTGAACTCGGTGTCATGGAGATTAAACCTCAAGGGTTGATCTTAACTGAATTAGCTCCTGGTATTTCAGTTGAAGATATACAAGCTGTTACAGAAGCAAAGCTAATCATTAGTGATCAACTTAAGACCATGGATATATCATAAGATATAAAAAGTAAAAATAATATATATTGCTAATAGCGTAAGTCTATAGTCTTAGAATTTATATTAACTGCAAATAAGTGTATAATAGAGATAGAATATGGAGGTTTTTATATGAAAAAAGAAAGCAAGAAGTTTTTTAGAGAAGTGAAAAAACAAACTGATAAAACAGTAGAAGATATTAAAAATTACGCTTCTGATACTAAAGAAATGGTAGTAATTTATCAAGCGTATAAGAAAACAGCAACTAAGTTTAAAAAGGTAACTAGTGATTTGATTAATCTAGAATTACCAATTTATGGAATCATAGATGAATCAAGTCAAACTTTAAAGTTTAGATCAAAAGATATTTTAGAAGAAAACCAAGTTTTACAGACTGGTGGGAACACTTATAAAGTAGAAAAAATTAATGACGATATGATTGAAGTGCCAGTTATGATTAAAAATGTGCAATACATGGTAGAGTGTAAAATCGCAAACATAAAAAAAATATAGTACAAAGAACTTTATCATGAACGATAAAGTTCTTTTTTCTCTATATAACGATTATTCATATTATGATATAATCAAATCAAATTATAGTATATATAAAAAGCGTTGAGGGTGGTTATGTGATTAAGAATTTTAGAGAGTTAGCGAAAAATGTTAAGAACAAAAATGGTTTAGTAATTAAAGAACATATGATATTTAGAAGCGGTGAACTTAGTCAATTAGATGATATTGAAAAATCTTCACTTAAAAACTACGGTATAAAAAAGATTTATGATTTAAGGTCTCGTAGAGAAGTTTTAGAACGGGTTACAAAAGTTGATATTGATGTAGTTAACTATAATGTAACAGAGTCTAATTCGAATGTGCAAATGGATAAGGATTTTTTAGAAAATATCGCAGAAAATGGTGCTGAGCAGTTTATGATTGCTTTATATAAAAATTATTTGCCATATTCATCAACATTAAAGTTGTTATTCCAAGATATCATTAAACAAAATAAACCATTTTTATTTCACTGTTCTGCTGGAAAAGATAGAACTGGTATTGTAGGTGCACTAGTCATGTATATTCTTGATTTTGATTTATCAGATATTTATGATGAGTTTACATTATTAGATTCTAGGATTCTTCCTGATGTGGAAGTGAATTTAAAAAGAACACATCATTTCTCTGACGATATGATTGAAAAACTTAAACCTCTCAATATAGTAAAAAGCATATATATAGAATCATTTTTTAACACGATTAAAACTGAGTATCATGATATAAAAAGCTATATAGAAAAACACTTAGAGTTAAGTGATAAGGATATAAGATTATTTAAAAACACGTTTTTAACACATAGTAATGAATCAAATGCTGATGTAAAGTAGGTTAATATATGAAAAAAAGCAAGATTGTTTTATCAATGATTTTTATGTCTTTATTGTTGATTGGTTGTCAAAATGATTTTCAACCCAAAGATGTAAAGTTAGCTTGGTTTGACCCGACTATCTATAATCAAGAATTATTTAATAGATGTTATGGTGATGGTTATATCCATTGGGTTCCTGGTGATCCTTACTATTGCCCAATATATACTAAAGAAGAATTAGCTGTTAAATTTACAAAGTATTTATCTATTGAAAACTACACGTTTGTACAAGATGTAGGTATTCATGATGTCTATGAGTCATTAGAACAACTTCAAACAGATTATGAATCATTAATTGATGATGAAGAAACTTTGAAAAGAGTTCAAAATATTGATTTTTATGCTGTCATTGCTTTAGATGAACATGAGAGTGAAAAAGTTGTTTATTTTCCATCATATATGCCTAAAGGAAATAACACACAGTTATTTATCTATGATTCACCATTTGATATTTTAGTCTCTGAAATAAAAAATTATATGAATCATCATGAACCTATCGAGATATCATTTGATTTTGATGGATATCAAATTGTACATGGTGGTAAAGAAGTAAAGATCAATTTAGATATAGAAATGCTTTTAACTAAGGGTGTGTTTGATGAAATAACGTTACTCAAGGACGCATCGATTTTTTTAGGGAAAATCCATTATGAAACCTATATTAATTATATTGGATATGATAACGGTATAGAAGTTGAAAACTCGAGACGTAAATTATACTTTTTACTTGAGTCACGTGTATTAAATATATATGCGTATACAGGTAGAAATCTCCAAGATGATATTGAGTATAAAGTGGTTTATACACTTGATTTTAATACTTAATCATATAAAAAGATATATACTATCTTAGAGATTTTATGTTTTTTTTCTTACTGCCTAAAAAAATTATTAAGAATTTCTTACATTCATGCATATGAAATTCAATATAAAAACCTTTATGCTATAATGAGGCTGAAAAAGGTGGTGTAAAATGAGAGCATTTGCGAGAAGACAAATATTTCTATCAGTCATTTTTTTAGTGTTGTCTCTAGCACTCTTTCTTGCGATGTACATTTATGCGTCCAATACTATTTTAGAACGACAAGAACAACTAATTACACTTCAATTAGAAAATGTTGAATTAGATGTTCAACGTTTTTATGATGAATACTTTTATGCTATACATGATGTTTCTGAATATATTAGTTTATTTGGCACGGGTGGATTAGAAGATTTTTTAGTTAGTATTAATAGCCATCACGATGATATGTTAAGTATTTATTTTGGTACGATAGATAATGAAATGTTTAATTCTAGTGGGTTTGTTCCAGGACCAGAATTTGATTTACGCACCCGTATTTGGTATACACTCGCTATTGATAAAGATGCTATGATTATTACACCTGCATTTTTAAACGCTACACAAAATCATATTATATCTACAGTTGCGATGCCAGTTTATGATCAATCAAATGTATTACTAGGTGTATTAGCTGTAGATATTAAAATTGATACGATAAATGATTATATGATCAATAGAGAAATTGGAAAAACTGGTTATGCGATATTAGTTGATCAAGTAGGACATGTAATTGCACATCCTAGTTTAAATGAAATCAATGGTGAACTCATACATAAACACGAGTTTGGTATATACTTAGAGGATTATGAGTTAAATTTTTTGTATAGAGACTATAATTTAAATCAATCTATTGGAGCGATGATTTATCATGATATGTTTGATGGCACTTATCAACTTATCGTATTTATGCCTAATGCAGAATATTATCAAACACAAAGACAGTTTTTTAATTATTTCGCATTTGTTTTGTTTTTCATCATCGCGATTGGTTTAACTTATATATGGATGGATTTCAAACATATTTTTTCACCAATGAACCACTTGTTAAATGATTTATCAAAGTTAGATATTAAGGAGAACATTTCTTATCGTCTTTCAGATGCTAGAAAAGATAGTTTTCATCAGTTGAGAAAGACTGTAAACTTTGCATTAGATGATGCAGAGTCCTATTATCATGAAGCAAGATTAAAAGCGGAAGAGTTATATTTGGAAAACCAAAGATTTAAGTATCTTATTGATTCTACTCAAGATTTTATTTTCCAAGTTGATAAAAAACTAAACATAGTATATGCATCAGGGTCAGGATTAAGAAAAATAGGTTTTTCTAAATCTAAGTATATCAATCAGCATGTAGCAAAACTACTCGATACAGAGGATGTTGATCACACGCGTATCATTAAGAGTGTACTAGATGGCGAGAATGCTATTTATGATTGGAAAATATTAAATCATAATAAAACTTACATTTTTGAGACTTCAGCATCTCCAATATATGACCCTAAGCATAATATCATTGGTGTAGTACTTATTTCTAGAGATATTACTGATGCGAAGAAAAGACAAGAAGAAATAGAATATATTAATGAACACGATTATTTAACTGATTTATATAATCGAAGGGTATTTATTGAGACATTTGAAAAATATAGCGAAGATAAGTCATATCCAATTACTTTTATGATGATAGATTTAAATGGGTTAAAAATTTTAAATGATGCTTTTGGACATAAAGTTGGAGATGAAGCTTTAATTTCAGTGGGCAATGTATTTAAGAATGTATTTAAAGACCATTTTGTAGCTAGAATTGGTGGAGATGAATTTGCTGTTCTAATCAAAGGTTTAGAAACTAAAGAGGTTGAAGAGATTAAGAGATATGCAAGAGATGAAGTTTCTAAGATTAAAATTAATGAAATCAATCTGTCAGTATCTATGGGCTATAGAATCATGCGTGATGATTCACTAGATATTAATGAAGTGATGAAAGCTGCAGAAAACCACATGTATAGACATAAAGTAACAGAAAGCATGAGTGTAAGAAATCAAGCGATAAAGGCGATTCATAAGACATTAACAGATAAATATAAAGAAGAACGTATTCATTCTGAAAAGGTTAGTCAACTATGTTACGTGACAGGATTAGCGTTAGGTATTAGAGATGAACAACTTCAAGAGTTAAAACTTGCAGGAATGTATCATGATATTGGTAAAATCGCAATACCAGACGCAATACTAGATAAACCGGATAAATTAACAACTGAAGAGTTCGAGATTATGAAAACACACACTGAATCAGGTTATCATATTTTAAGAGCTGCAGATGATTATTCAAGATTAGCAGAATATGCATTATCTCATCATGAGCGTTGGGATGGAAAAGGATATCCAAGAGGTTTAAGTAAAGAGGACATTCCTTTAATCTCAAGAATTATTAATTTATGTGATTCTTATGATGCAATGACAACAAATCGAGTATATAGAAGTAAAATGTCAAAAGATGAAGCTGTTCAAGAAATTATTAAAGGTTCTGGAAAACAATATGATCCAAAACTTGCTAAAATATTTGTTGAAAAGGTATTGAAAAGAACATTTATAAAATCATAAAGATAAAGCCTCTAATTTTAGTGGCTTTTCTTATGCTATAATGATTATGGTGATTTAAAAAGGAGTGTGTATGTATGTATCGAGTAGTTAAATATCCAAATGATAAGTCATATGGTAAATACTTTAATAAAGTATTATCCTTTTTGAATGATCATAATGAGAATGGGGATTTTATACACTTTCATTGGAGTAGATGGGAGTGGATGTTTGCTAGAGATTCTTTTCGTGTCGAAGATTTAGATCAAATAGTATTGTTTGAACAAAATAAGCGCATTAAAGGTGCATTAATTTTTGAAGATGATCCAGATCAAGGTTTTTTTGCTGTTTATGAGGATGAACTATATTTAAAAAAATTTATGGTAGATTATTTTAATAAGCATTATCATCATAGTGACATCATCATATCTCGTGATAAAGAAATGAATGACCTTATAAAAGAAATAGGTTATGAGAAAACTGATTGGATTGATCCGGTTACAAAATCTTCACTGCATGATTTACAAATTCCAAAAACAAAAGGATATGAAATAGTTTCACTAGAAGAAGATTATCGCTTAGATCAAATACATTATGTTCTACACAGAGGGTTTAATCACGGTGATCTTGTTGATTACTCAAATAAAACCTTAGAAATGAGAAGACACGAAACATCATCTCCTAATTTTAAAAAGAAATATACTTATGTTGCTATTAAAAATAATCAATACGTATCTTATGCAGGTCTTTGGTATATAAAAGGAACAAAAACTGCATTAGTAGAACCTGTAGCAACTGTACCAGATCATAGAAAGAAGTTTTTAGCAAGAGCATGCATATACAAAGCTATTCAAGCGAGCATAGATGATGGTGCACAAGATATTTATGTAGATTCAAACAGAGATTTTTATATGAATATGGGTTTCGAATCATATGATTTTGCTGTAAGATACAAGAGGAAGTGACCGAATCACTATATTTGATATCTCATGTTGTTTGGTATATAATTTAACAAAAGATTTAAAGAGGTGCATAATGATATTAAATGTATTTAACCAAGCATTTCAGTTAGGTGCAGGCATATTAGCAGCTTTTGTTGTTTCATTTTTAATTACAACAGTATTGGTGAAGATTAGTCGAAAACTTGTGTTTTTCTTACCCACTGTATTATTTCTATTTAGCGCAATATTTTGGATTCTAGGTTTATTAGCTAGCGATTGGGCAGCATTTGGATTATTACTTTATGGCTCTTTAGGAGTCTTAGCTTTCATTGGCTCTTTAGTCTCATCAATAATAATATATAAGAAAACAAAAAGAAATTAAGTTAGGATGTTGAAGATGAAAGGTATTATATTTGATTTAGATGGCGTAATTATTCACACGGATCATTACCATTTTTTAGCATGGAAAAAAATGTGCGAGCGATATGATCTAGATTTTAATGAAACAATCAATCATAAACTTAGAGGTGTATCAAGAAAACAAAGTTTAGATATTATATTAGATCACAATGATAAGTTAATAAGTGATGGTCAAAAAAAAGAGATGACGGATATTAAAAATGATATATATCAATCATATTTATCTAAATTGTCGATTGATGATTTAGATGATGATGTTAAAGACACTTTAGATCAATTGAAAAAATCGGGTTATAAGCTTGCGATAGGTTCTTCTAGTAAAAATGCAAAATATATATTAAGACAAATCGGATTAATAGATTTTTTTCAAATAATAAGTGATGGCACTAATATTAGTAAATCTAAACCACATCCAGAAGTGTTTTTAAATGCATCAATCGGTTTGAACCTTGAACCTAAAGATTGTATCGTTATTGAAGACGCTGTATCGGGTATAAAAGCCGCTAAAGCCGCTCAGATGATTGCGGTTGCAATCGGTGATGCAAAACAAAGCGAGTTAGCTGATTACAAAATAAACAATGTTCTTGAGATTATTAAGATTATGGAAAAATTAGAAAAAGCCTAATGGCTTTTTTTCTTAAAAAAATATTTCATATATCTTGACAGTATAGAAAACAAGTGATAAAATATAATTGAAATGGCACTCACAATAGTAGAGTGCTAATATAAAAGGAGGTATGGTTATGTTTGGAGTGACGCCATTCAACAAAAGCGTTGTTCGTCGTAAAGGTGAGCCAGAAACGTTTTCTGACTTGATTGATGATTTCTTTGGAGATGACTTCTTTCCTCTTAGATCTCTACGCTATGATACATTTAAAGTGGATATCAGAGAAGAAGATCAAGCTTACTTAATTGAAGCTGATATGCCAGGAGTAAAAAAAGAAGATATTCACATAGACTATCATGATAGATTGTTAAGCATCTCAATTGAACATGAAGAACAGAAAGAAGAAGAAAAGAAAAATTATGTTCATAGAGAAAGAAAGCAATGCTCAATGCATAGAACCTTAAATTTAGGTGAGTTAGATCAAGAAAAGATTGAAGCTAGTTTAGAAGACGGTATTTTAAAAATCAAGGCTCAAAAAGCAGAGTTCATAGAGACGAAAAAACGCATACAGATTAAGTAG
>WPCH01022076.1_pt1 | contig 50885 bp, 40 predicted proteins | sample 5399881 | NCBI WGS metagenome assembly WPCH01 (sample SAMN12869468, study PRJNA574797) | sludge metagenome | isolation source: wastewater treatment of pH5 | place: China:Beijing | collected 2019-05-20
GAAAGAAGCCCATATAAGTAATCAGGCTGGATATGAGGTTAAATAGCAAAATTAAGGCAAATGAATGAAATCTGGATAAAAAGGAAAAATATTGAATGAAAACTAAAAAAAGGCTGAATTAGAAGCTGAATTAGGAGCTAAATTAGGAGCCGAATGAAAAGCCGAATGAAAAGCCGAATGAAAAGCCGAATGAAAAGTTAAGTGAAATAAACGGGAGTGGAAAATGATAGAAATAGACGGTTCTTACGGGGAAGGAGGAGGGCAGTTAGTCAGAACTGCTGTTGCCCTTTCTGCAGTTACAGGGGAAGAAATAAAAGTTACGAATATAAGAAAAAACAGGCCAAATCCGGGCCTGAAACAGCAGCACCTTAAAGCTCTGGAAACTGCAGCAAAGATTTGTGGGGCACGGGTTTCAGGGCTTTCTCAGGGCTCCTCGGAATTATTTTTTGCTCCAGTGGAAATAAAGGGGGGAAAGTATAATATTGATATCGGGACCGCGGGGAGCATAACCTTGCTTTTGCAATGCATTATGCCAGCCCTGCCTTTTGTAGAAGAAAAGGTAGAGTTAACAATCAGAGGCGGGACTGACGTTGCATGGTCTCCGACAATCGACTACCTGAAGCATGTAACCCTCAGGGCACTTGAACAATTTGGATATGCGGGCAGCGTAACCCTGAAAGAGCGCGGCTACTATCCGAGAGGCGGAGGAAGTGTTTCAGCTGTTTTTGAGCCCTGTAAACTTCATGGTTTTCATTTCAGGAAAACTGAAGGAAATAAAAAAACAGAAAGTAACCCGGTGGGAGAAGGTTTGAAGGGAGAAAAAAGCATGATGGAAGAAATTATTGGAGTTTCACACTCATCTAACCTTCCTGCACATGTACCGGCCCGCCAGGCTGAATCTGCAAGGTCCCTGTTTCTTGAAGCCGGATATGATGCCCGGATAGATGTCAGTTCCTCCGAATTTTTCTCCACAGGAAGCGGAATAACTCTCTGGAAGGGCTATTGCGGGGGAAGTGCCCTTGGAAAAAAGGGGCTGCCTGCTGAAAAAGTAGGCAGGCAAGCTGCGGAAGAAGTTATTAAAGAACTCAGGGCAGGAGCTGCTGTGGACATTCATCTGGCAGACCAGTTAATTCCCTATATGGCACTTGCTGGCAACAGTTCCTTTACTGTCCGTGAGCTGACCCTGCATGCTGCGACTAATATCTGGGTGACAGAACAGTTTCTGGATGTGAAGTTCAAAATAAAGGAAATGGAAGGCCTTTTTGAAGTATCTGTAGGCTGATAAAGATAAAAAGCAAAGAAACTGTAAAGAAAAAAGCAGAAAAAATAATACTGAAATACAAAGAAAATGTAAAGGATAGAAAAATAATACTAAAAGTAAAACAGTAAGAAGAGATTAGTCCTCAAGTACAAACAGGTAATCAGGAGGTATTTTTTCTGCAAGTACTATATAATCCGTTGCAAGCTTCAGAGAAATTCCGTCTTCCTGAGCTCTGAAGGCATCAACCTGCAGAATCACAGGACTTTCAGTGTGAATAAGGGCAACTTCGGCTGCCTTTTCGTATGTGGTACTGAGATGCACATAACGCTGTTTAATAGGGAAAATTCCATTCTCAAGAAGGACATCGACTTCTTCAGGGCTTGCACCATAGTAAACGTAAGGAGTATCACTTTCGTCGTAGTCAAGGTCAACGTTGACTGAATGTCCGTAACGCGCTCTAATCATGGGCCCGCTGATCTGATATCTTCCTTTTTCATCAGACTCGACAAGGGCATAAAGATATTCTTTTCTCATCCAGTTATAACGCTTTTTCATAACCTCGCAGAAAGCATTAAGGTCTATCCAGCCGTACTTATCCATTTTAACTCCTGCAGATGCCGGAAAATGACGGAGAGTTCCCGATACAAACCTTCCAAGCTTTTCTTCTCTGCCATCGTCAAGCACGTATCTTCCAGGGCGTTTACACTGCTGACAGCTGCCTCCTCTAAAATAGCCGTGATCAGTGCATTTTCGAATCATGATATCACGTACATAATGAAACTTTACCATAAATAAGGTTTTGTTTTAATTAACTTTATTTCTTAAAACTGGTTTTTGAAAAGAACTTGAGATATTCAACCTTATCAAACAGATTATACTATAAATCTACTATAAAAGTACCGGTATAAAGCACTGGCATAAACCATACAACACTCAAAAATGCTTCCCGAAATTAGTATTTTCATTTCACATACAGAATACTTTCACCCTGCTTACGGTAATCTTTAGTAAGACGCCTTACATACCGTATCAAGGGATCTTTAAAAAGTGTTGAACTTTAGAAATAATCGAAAAGTGGACTTACCATATAATTTAATTTTCAGGGATATTCTTATTATGCATTAGTGAAAGGACGTATAGAATCTGTGGACGTATAGAATCTGTTATTCTCACCATGAGATTGAGAAATATTTTAACTTAAATTTGAATATATCCGATTGAATTTTTATATCAATCCTGACCTGGAATATATTGAACTTCCAGAAAGCTTCATATATTCAAAAATTCTGCATCTTGAACTAAAATTCACACTAATTGAACTTAAAACTCACATCTAATAAATCACACAATAAATAAAGCTCACATTAACACTCTATCAGGGATAAACACCTGATTTTAGGGTAGACACATATATTGAATAAAAGTACTACCAGAAGTACACCAGTAATTGCAAGTAAGACACCAGTAATTGCAGTAAGCACTAACGATTTAAGGGAGCAACATGACCGATATTGAAACTATTTATAAGAAGCTCAGCCACGTCATAAGTAAAGAGGATTTCCTGCAGCGCATACAGGAAAAAGTAGAGAATATGGGAGGGCTCTGTGATGAGACAATGGCTGCCATGCTGGTAGCCAATGAGCTGGGATTCTCGGATGCAGGCAGAGATAGCATAAAGATAGAAAACATTACCCCCGAAAGCGGACCTGTTAACTTTATTGCAAGAATTATTTCTGTTTTCGATACCAAAGAATTCACAAGGAATGACGGGACTATAGGAAGGGTAGGAAACCTTATTGTTGGGGATGAGACCGGAAAAGTAAAGTTAACCCTGTGGGACAATATGGCAGACCTTATTAAAATGGGAAAAATAAAGGCAGGGCAATCCGTTCAGGTCAGTGGATTCGCAAAGCAGGGATATTCCGGAGTGGAAGTTAATATTGGTAACAATGGAGTCCTGACAGAAAGTGAGGAAGAGATCGATGTTGTTTCAAATAGTTATAAAATAAAGGATATAAAGGATGGCATGGGAGACATCAACCTTAACGGAAAGGTACTGGAAGTCTCCGAGATCAGGACATTCCAGAGAAAAGACGGGAACAGCGGGAGGGTAGGAAACCTGATGCTGGGAGACGAAACAGGTACGCTCAGGGTAACACTCTGGGATGACAAAACTGATTTTTTAAGCCAGGTTGAATATGGGGATAGTATAGAGCTGATTAATGCTTATGCCCGCGAAAATGCCTTTAGCCAGAAAGTAGAGTTGCAGGTAGGAAACAGGAGTATAATCAGGAAAAGTGAAAAGAAAATTGAATACGAAGAAGAATTTACTCCTATTGATGATATAAAAGCTGATATGAATAATATAAATATCTCAGGAAGGATCCTTGATATCTCGGAAGTCAGGACTTTCGAGAAAAAAGATGGATCCACTGGGAGAGTAGGAAATGTCCTTCTGGGCGATTCTACAGGCAAAATAAGACTGACGCTATGGGATGAAAAAACTGATATTCTTGAAGAAATTGACTTTGATGAAACAGTTGAAGTCCTTAACGCTTATTCGCGGGAAAATACTTTCAGCCAGCAGGTTGAACTCAACCTGGGAGCCAGAGGAATAATTCAGAGAAGCGAAAAGAAGGTCGAATACAGGGAAAAATTTACCGATATAGCCGATATCATCCCCGGAGAAAGTTATTCTGTACAGGGAAAAGTTGCCGAGATTGGAGAGCTCAGAGAATTTGAAAAAGAAGACGGAACCGAAAATGTTGTTGCAAATCTCCAGCTTAAAGACGATACAGGCAGCATCCGACTGACACTCTGGGGAGAACAGGCATATGTGATAGAAGACCTTGACATAGATTCCGAAATCCAGATCATCGATGCTTATGCCAGGTACGGGCTGAACGAAGAAATAGAACTGAGTGTTGGAAACAGGAGTAGAGTGATTATCCTCTGATCATTCCCCTGTTTTCTGTTTATTAAAGCTTTCTCATCACTTTATTTCTTTCCTGCTTACTCACTTTCTGCTTTTATTTTTTATCTTATTTGTGATCTATTATATACTCTATCTATTTCATCTGTTTTCGATTTCGCCTAATTTTATTTTTATCTTATTTGTTATTTAATTTTATTCTCCGCCGATTCATCTGTTTTCTATTCATCTGTTTATTTTCACTATACATTGACTTTTACTTTATATATTTATTTAACATTGAGCTTTTACAGCTTTTAATTTTTATACTTATATTTTGCTGGAGGAGCATTGGATTCTATCCAGATTTTTACATTATGTTTTTGTCTGAATTTACTGAATTTGTCAAGATGTCAATTATTTTCACCTTATACTAACATACTTATTTTCGGCTAATCCCTTCAGGATTTTTTGTATTTTTCAAAAGATATTTGCAAATTTACACTCAAATAAATACAAGCAAAAAAGTAAAAAAGTAAATTCCAGTGGAAATATAGGGGTTTGAAAGATTTCCTGTGAGAAAAATCAATAGCGTTCTAAATATAATTAAGAATGTTTTATTCTTTTTAACAATTTTTAAAAAAGAATATTTCCCACCTGCTACTTCCCCCTAATATTTTTTCTACATGACTCGATATTTTTCATTCTGAGCAAAAATCTCCAGTGGAAATAAGGGGGTTATTAAAAAATTCCTGACTGACTTTAAGAAATTGCGCTTAAAGAAGACATAAATCTCAACCTTAAAAAAGAGACTCAGCGCCGTCTTAGAGGAAAATTTAGATCATGCTAAAAAGGAATGCCGTTATCATTATGTACCATTGACTCGTATATATTAAGTGTCATAAAAAGGTCTCAGAAGTGCGGGAAAGAGATTTACAGGAAAAAACCGGAAAGATACTTAAAAGAAGGATTTTACCGATAACCAATTTTTCAGGATTCCTTCCAGAAAAGTAACAAATGGGGAAGTTTAAAAGAATCTGGAAGTATTTTCCACAGGAAATTGAAAACCTGGAAGGGCTTTAAAGAGAGGATTTATCGGTTCTGGGTGCTGAACAGGTAAAGGGGGAACTGCAGCCAATGGTACAAGACCCTGAAAGGGAAACAGTTACTGGTATTCACAACAGAGAAATTGAGAGGGAGGTCTCAGTTGCAGAAATTATGAATAAAGCAGTTATAACAATGGATATTAATTCAGATATTCCTGCTATTGCAAAGGAAATGGTAGATCGTGATGCAGGAAGCGTTATTATCACAGAAAACGGAAAGGCAATGGGGATTATAACTGAAAGAGACCTTGTGAAGAGCGTCATTACCGGGGACAGAAAACCAAGTGAAGTGGACACAAGTGAAATCCTTTCCACTCCTTTACTTACTGTCGACCCCACGACCAGTATAGTTGAAGCTGCGAAAATGATGTTGAGAGCAAATGTTAAGAGGCTGCCAGTCCTGGAAAACGGGGCAATCATAGGGGTGATTTCGAATACAGATATCCTGATGATAACTCCAGGTCTCAATACGATTCTCAAAGATCTTATTGATATGAATAGAGAAGCTCTTTTCTCAACCCCTTCAGCTGAAGAAATATCGGAATCAGAAGACTTCAGTACTGGAGTATGTGAGTCTTGCAATGTTTTCTCATATGACCTCAGGTTTGTTGACGGGAGGTACTTATGCGGGAACTGCAGGCAGGAGGAAGGAGAGGATTACGAATGAATCATTAAACCGCAATCACGAGTGAATTGTAAGCTTGAAATCTTGACTGTCAATTTTCTGTTTTAATAAGGAGAGGAAGATAAACAATGAATGTCAGCGAGATTATGACAGAAGAGCCCGTAAGTATCAAAGAAGGGGATTTTGTAACTCACGCCCGCCAGCTGATGCGTGATTACTTCTTTCGGGGTATTGTTGTCGTGGATGAGGGAAACAGGCTCGTAGGAATGTTAAACGACCAGGACATCATGAATGTTACATCCACACGTTCAAATGTGACAGTGAGCGGATATGCGAGGCAGTCTCCTACCATCACTCCGGACATGGATCTCGTAAAAGCTGCAAAATTAATGGTACAATCGAAACAGAACAGAGTTCCGGTTGTCAAATCAACAACAGACCGCACGGTTGTTGGAATTCTCAGTGATGTGGATATTCTCAGAAATGTGGAACTCCCCAGAAATATTTCGAAAACCATAGAAGCTATCATGACAAAAAAAGTCAAGACCTGTTCTCCGGATGAAAGGGTATCAAAAGTCTGGAATTATATGATAGAAACGGATTATACCGGCATTCCGGTAGTTTCAAAGAAAGGGGATCCTATTGGGATGATAACAAGAAGGGACATAATTAAGTCAGGCGCTTTAAGAATGGCTATAGAAGACGAGCGGGCAACAAGACCGAACGAAAGTCCCAAAGTTGAGAAGATTATGTCAACTCCTGCTTATACTTTATCGGAGAATGATTCAATAAAAAGTGCAATTGACATAATTGTTCAGCGTGATATAGGAAGAATTACTGTTGTGAATGAACAGGGTAAAATATCTGGAATCGCTGACAGACAGGATCTTCTGGAGTCTGTTGTTAAAGGCTGGAGTGAATAATCCTGAAAAATATAGAAAGTAGATTTCGCGCAAAAGCATTATAACGATTAAAGATTATAAATAATAAAGATTACAGATTGGAAAACAAGAGTAAGTGTTGGAAAAGATTCGAGAGAAGATTGCTTTAAGGCTTTGTCTGTCTCCGACGCTGTCTACGGTCCTGAGGTTGTAATTGGATCCTCAGGAAAGTTCCTGCTAATATGCAGGTAGAGTAAAAACGGAAGATGAAAAAAGCAATTAACTGCAACTCGATTCGGTGATCCTATTGAGCAAAAATAAGACATTTGTACCAGTCGAAAAAATGAATGTTCAGCCAAATCTGAACAAGTCAAGCAAAAAGTCGCAGCAGAAGGACCCACATATGGTCAGCAGCAGGGGTACAATGAGAATTGGCCCTGATTTTAAGTCCCGAATTTCAGAACATGAGGGGAAAATTCTTGCCCTGGCAACAAGAAATGTGGTAACACTCCCTCCTACTGCAACCATTATGGAAGCAATAAAAATTATGACTGAAAGGAGATTCAGGCGTATTCCTATCACAAATGCAGGAACAGGGAGGCTGGAAGGAGTAATTACTTCTGTTGATATCATTGATTTCCTGGGAGGCGGCAGCAGAAATCTCCTTGTCACAAACCGTTTTAAAGGCAACCTTCTAGCTGCAATAAACGAAGAGGTACGGCAGATCATGGATACCAATGCTGCATACATCCATGATCAGGCAGACTTTAAAGAAGCCGTCAAAACAATGCTTGAAAGGAGGACCGGTGGCCTGCCTATAGTAAACAGTGAAATGCAGGTCGTCGCAATCTTTACCGAAAGAAATGCCGTAGAATTAATGGCCGGGCTTGTGACAAATAAAACTGTTGATGAGTATATGACTAAAAATGTCACAATGGTAACGACAGATACTACTATAGGGCAGGCTGCAAAAGTCATGGTGCAGAATAGATTCCGAAGGCTTCCCGTGGTAAAAGACGGGATCTTTGCAGGAATAGTTACCGCCTCGGATATCGTTCATTTCATGGGAAGAGGAGATGCATTCAGCAAACTCACAACAGGGAATATTCATGAAGCTCTGGACCAGCCTGTAGGCTCTATTATCTCAAAAGAACTGATCTGGACCAGCCCTGGCACAGATATGGGGAAGGCTATGGAAATTATGCTCGAGAAAAAGATAGGTTCGCTTCCGATTCTGGAAGAGGGAATGCTACGTGGTATTATTACGGAGAGCGATTTCCTGAGAGGTTTTGACTTTTAACGGGAGTTTTGACCAGGCTCAAATGAAAATTCCAGCGAACAGGAAAAGGTGTGTGTCGAACCTGATAGCTTGGTAAAAACAGAAAATTTCTGTTAAAACTTCTGCTAAAATGAACCATAACCGATAAGCCAGAATTAACTTTTAGCCAGAATTAACCTTTAGCCAGAATTAACCTGGAAGTTTAATAAAAAAGGATCCGGGTAAAACTTCAATAAAGATCGCAGGGAGGAAAATTTTTAGCTGGACAGACCAGAATAAATTCCATATTCTGGATATATCTGTATCCTGGAGCGTAGCTGGTCTTAGAATTTGCCTTCAACCAAGATATTTTTCTATCAGCCTGTAACCCCATGAAGCATAGATGGGTCAGGTCATATAAATTAAAAAATACGGCAGATGCTGACAAAACATTGGAATCAAAAGGAATGTTTGTAACAAGGATTACAAAGTTCAACTTCATTCAAAAACTATAATTATTAATACTTATATATTGTAAAAGTGAAGGAGGTATTTAATGAATGTGGCGGACATCATGAGTTCACCTGTGTACGTTATAAACATAGATGAACCCGTGTCACATGCAAGAAATCTGATGTTAAGACACAGAATCAGTACATTGCTTGTCCTGAACGAGGGCAAAATGGTGGGAATCGTCACGAAAACAGACATCACCAACCGTCTGGCTCAGGCAGAACCTCTCTGGAGGAGACGGCCGATAGACCAGATTCCTATAAAGTTGCTGATGACAGAGTCCGTAATCACTATCTATCCCGAGGCCTCCATTTCCCAGGCAGTGACGTTGATGCTTGAGAACGGAGTACATAACATTCCTGTGGTAAAAAACGATGTTGTGGGTATTATCACCAGGACAGATATTGTGCGTTATGTTGCTGAACACGCAGACGAAATAGAAACTAAAATTCCCAGGCTGATGACCGAGGATATTGTTTCTGTTCACAGGCACCACACAATCAACCACGTTATAGACGAACTGAATAAAAATGAAATTGAACGGGTAATCGTTAAAGATGATGCAGGAAAACCGGTTGGGTTGGTTTCAAGGAGAAGCCTTGCCTTAAACCTGTTAACTGATAATGAAGGCAAACTTTCAACAAAAAGTATTAAGATGACGCGGAAGTCTTCTCCTGCAGGTCAGAAAACTTACAGGTATGTAAAAGAAGTGCCTTTAATAGCAGAAGACATTATGATTTCTCCAATAATGTCCATAGATGTGAACGAGAAAATTAGCAATGCTGCAAAAAAACTGATTGAAGAAGGGATAAACGCTCTTCCTGTCAGTGATGGTGAAGATATAATAGGAATGCTTAGCAGAACCGATATCATGAAAGCTGTACTCTGAAAAGGTGCTCCGATAGTAGATTAAAAAAGAGATCCTTAAAAGATATCCGGTTCATAATAAGTAAAAGAGGAGCAAAACACCTTTAAAAGTGTAAAAACTAATTAATTATGATAGTAAATCCAAAGCAGCAAGTATTATGCGGAGGTATATACGGTAAAAGAACGAAAAGAAGCTGGCTAACAGCAAAAGAAGGATGCAAAGCAAAAATTAGAAAAATGGATGTATTAAGGTCTGTAAAAACGCGAGAACGTCTTTAAAACGTAAATTGCGGAGAATTGAAAATTAAAACTCTGGATACGCATGAGGTGAAATGCATGCAAGTTAAAGACATAATGGTACAACCACACAAGATTGATAAGTCAGACACCATATCTCACGCTCTTGATCTCATGGAAAAGAAAGACACAAAGCGCCTGCTGGTAGTCCACGACAACCAGATAATTGGAGTGCTTACTATGAGAAGTCTGACAGAGCAGCTCGGAACTCGAAGAAAACAGAGCAAACCCGCATCCTCTTTGCATGTCGCTACAGCCGTATCCGACAATTTCGTGAAAGTTTTGCCAGATACTGACACCAGGGATGCCCTTACCCTGATGAAAAAGAAGGGAGGCGTGATTATCGTCAGTGAAAATGGAAACGCACTGGGCTGGGTGACCCCACAGGAGCTCATAAAAGAAAACCGTTTCACAGGCTTTGTCGGGGAAGTAATGGAAAAATACCCGATTACTGTCAGTCCTTCAGACCGTGTAAGCCACGCCAGGCGCCTGATCCTTGATAAGAATATTGGAAGACTACCGGTTATTGAAAACGGAAAGCTTGTAGGAATCATTGCAGAGGATGATATCGCTTTTGCGATGCGCTCTTTCAGGGATCTTGTAGCTGACAACCAGCAGGACTCCAGAATTAAAAACCTGCTTGTCGGAGACATAATGACCCGCAGTGTGGTCAGTGTGCATACCAATACCCCTCTTTCAGATGCGGTAAATACCATGCTGGAACATGATGTTGGAGGTGTTCCTGTCCTTAATCTGGAAGAAGAGCTCGTTGGTTTCCTAGCACGCAGGAACGTCATAAACACGATTCAGGAATGAAACTCTGAAGAAGAAAAGAGAGAAAGAAAAAGGTCTGCCTTGAGAGGCAGTCCTTCCTGAATTTCAATAATTTCTTATCGGGTAAATTCTATTTTAATATTCTTTTTTGCCGATTACGGGTCTTTATGAAATTATAAATTCATTATCAGTTTTTATTTCTATTATCAGTTTTAATAATTTTTATTAGCTAGGATTGTTTCCGTTTTAGAAGGATTTGTCTCCTCCAAGAAGACCTCCAAGTATGTCACTTCCACCAATGCCACTGCGTTCTTCCCTGTTTTGCCCGTAAGCAGAAGCTGCAAAAATTCTGTCAGCAAGACGTGAGAAAGGTAGACTTTGCATGTACACTGTACCTGGACCTGTCAGGGTAGCAAGGACTACTCCTTCACCACCAAAGAGCGCATTTTTGAAATCTCTGGACCATGTTATGTCATAAGTCACATTTTCTGTAAAAGCTGCTACGCATCCGGTATCAACCTTGTAGGTCTCACCCGGAGCCAGATCTTTTCTTATAACCGTGCCTCCGATATGAATAAAAGCCAGTCCGTCACCCCTCAGTCTCTGGAGAATAAAGCCTTCACCACCGAAAAGCCCTGCACCCAGTTTGCGGGTAAAAGCCAGTTCCACCTCAATACCTTTAGCAGCGCAGAGAAATGCATCCTTCTGGCAGAGAATACTGCCTCCGAATTTGGAAAGGTCAAGTGGGAGAATTTTGCCTGGGTAAGGAGCTGCAAAAGCTACGTGCCCTTTTCCGGAGCCTTTATGAATAAAACTTGTAATAAAGAAGCTTTCGCCTGTTAAAGCTCTTTTCAGGCCTTTTTTCAGGCCTCCAAAGAGTCCTCCGCCTTCGTTGCCCATACCTGTCTGCATTAGAATTCCGGGCCCCATGTATGCCATAGCTCCAGCTTCTGCCTGAACAGCCTCGCCCGGGTCAAGTTCGATCTCAACGATCTGCATTTCATTGCCAATAATTTCGTAGTCGATATCGTCAGCTATTTTGTAGCCTCCTTATTTACATTAAAATTAAACTACAGGAGAAATTAGAAGTCACATATTTAAAAAGTTTCTTGATGATTAATCTTTGTAAATTAGATAAGTCTACGCAAGTAGACAAGTTCCGAAACACTGTAAGGAATGACAACTTATTTTACGCTCGAAAACAGATAAATAAGTATGAAAAGAGGGGATGAGGAAATAGATTCTGGCTTTGTTGAGCGGCTGGCTGGATTTCTGGGATTTGATGAAGAAAGAGTTCAACACCTTTTTGAAAAAATCTATCTTGCGAGAAATTGGGGGAAACATGACTATTTATTCCGTTTTGACAAGGAGATTTCTCGCATAGAAAGAGGTACGGTACTTTACGAAAAGGGAGACTCGTTTGAAGTAATTATGGGTTTTCCCAAAATCCGGAGAGCTATGGTACTGGACCCCACTCTAAAGAAACATTTCAGCGGGCTTGAGAAGATAACTGTAGAAGAAAAGATGAACGGGTATAATGTCAGGGTTGCAAAAGTAAAAGACGATATCCTGGCAATTACCAGAAGCGGCTATATTTGCCCCTATACTACTGAAAAGGCAAAAGAGAAGCTTGACCTGAAGTTTTTTGATGACTTCCCCGAACTTGTGCTTTATGGAGAAATGCTGGGCCCTGACAACCCCTATGTCCCAAAAGAGATCTACGGCATTGACTCCGTGGAGTTCTATATCTTCGATATTCGGGAAAAAAATACTGGAAACCCTCTTCCAATAAGCAAGAAACACGAAATTCTGGAAGAATATGGTTTTTTGCAGGTTGAATGTTTTGGAGAATTTCCCCTTCATACAGCTGCAGAACAAATTACTAAAATAATCCGGGAACTCGGGAAAAAAGAACACGAAGGAGTGGTAATAAAAGATCCTGATATGATTCTTGCTCCCCTGAAATACACCTCATCCCAGAGCAACTGTTCTGACCTCAGGCACGCCTTCAGGTTCTATAATGAAGCAGGCAGGGACTATATGCTCCCCAGGATTGTTAGAGAGGGGTTCCAGACGGTTGAATGGGACGAAAATGAAGCCGAATTCAAAAAGCGTTATATGCAGCTGGGGGAAAGTATCCTGAGACCCCTGAGAGAGTCTATCCAAAGTGTAAAGAACGGACAGAGGCTCTATGAAGAAGTCAGAATCCGTGTAAAGGACCCGAAAACTGCAACAGAATTCGAGAATTACCTCAAAAGGCTTGGAGTGGATGCTATCTTTGAAGAACCACAGCCTATAGGAAATGAATACCTGATAAACATCAAAAAAATCAATAAAAGCACCAATGATAAAACTCAGGCGATCTGGGAAGGAGAACTCTGGTAATAGGACTCACCTGCTAATAAAGTATATTTTCCAGGTTGTCTCAAAACTATACCTGATCGCACATTTGGGTCAGAAACCCGTAATCTTTATCTTTTTTACAAAACTAAATTCCAGTGTTTCCCATGTTTAGAAAATACGATCAAAAGCAGCAGTTTTTACTTCCATTAAACCTGGAAGATTTTGTTCCTGAAAATCATCTCGCCCGAGTACTAAACGACATCGTAGATGTCGTTGATATCACTGCTATTGAATCCACTTATTCTAAGGAAGGCTGCCCAGCCTATCATCCAATAATTCTTTTAAAAATATTACTTTATGGTTATCTTATAGGCATTAGAAGTTCACGTAAACTGCAACAAATGACTCAAACTGATACTGCATTTATGTATCTGGCAGCCATGCAAAAACCTGATTTTCATACTATTTGTCGATTCCGTTCAACTCACCTTGGTCCTATTAAAGAGATATTTTCCCAGGTTGTCACTTTTTGTAAAGAAATGGATATGATTGGTTCCAGTATCTCGATTGACGGAACAAAGATCAAGGCAAATGCTTCATCAAGACAAAGCAAGAGTTCGGATTCTCTCGAAAAAGAAATAGATCGGATACTAAAAGAGAGTATTGAGACAGATAAGTATGAAGATGAAATTTATGGTGACTCAACACCATATCAGATTCCAGAAGAGCTAGTTGACAAGAAGAAAAGATTAGAGAAGATTAAAAACGCTAAGAAGAAGCTTGATGAAGAAAAGCTGAAAAAAGTAAACATCACAGACAACGATGCTCGAATTATGAAACATAAAGATGGGAGCAAGAAACCTTCATACAACTGTCAGGTTGCTGTTGATGAAAAGGAACAAATTATCGTTGCAGCAGACGTTGTCAACGAAGAAAACGACCTGCATCAAGTAGAACCAATCATACAGAACGTAAAAAATACACTGGGATATAAACCAACAATCGTGCTTGCAGATGCAGGTTATTTTTCATATGAGAATCTGGAATTTTTACAGGAAGAAGGCATTGATGCTTACATTCCTGACAACTACTATAAAGCTGAAAAAGAAGGAAAAACCAGGAAGTTCAGGAAATCTCTTTTTAAATACGACGAAGAAAAAGACTGCTATTATTGTCCTGCTGCTTTTGAAATTCCCTTTTCAAGAATACAAAAGAGGAAAGGTGAGCCTGATTTAAGGTATTATGTCTGTAGCTATTGTTCTCAGTGTGTGTTGAAAAATGCATGTACTGAGAGTGGAAAAAGAACAATAACAAGAGATCCTCGAGAACATTTAATGAAGGATATGAGGGCTAAACTGAACACAGAAGAGGGTACGGAAAAGTATCAGAAAAGAATGTCTACCGTAGAACCTGTGTTTGGACAGATGAAACAGGATAGAGGGTTTAGGGAATTTCTGCTGAGGGGGAAAAGGAAAACAGGAATTGAATTTGTTATGATGTGCACTGTACACAATATAAAGAAAATAGCAGATTTCATAAAAAGACAAGGGAAAAACCTGAAAGAAATGCTGAAAATGATAGTTGGAGGAGAAAGTAAAGGATGGAATAAGGGGAGAATTCAAGCGAGAATGGCAAATACGCTATGTTGAGCTATGAAAATTTACTTTTTCTTGTTGAAATGAAATAAAAATTGAAAGGGCATTACCCAATTGTAGAATTAAAAATGGTTTTGAGACTACCTGTTTCGGTTATTTTTGATATTTTACGATTATTTTTGATATGTTTTGTTTTCCGGATTGATTTCTTTCTCTCATTTTTCTCTTTTTTTTTCTCTTCTTGATAACAGTGCGAAAAGAAATATATTGAAGTATATTAATACCAGTGGCAGCTACAAAGTAGCAAAAGCCGTAGTCTAAAAGTCGCAGCTTTAAAATGAGTAAAGTAAGTTATAGTTTCAAAAAGTTGCTGTTTCAAAAATATTAAACACCATGATCCATTAACATCAAGATTCATTAATATCAGGATCATTAATATCAGGATTCTGCGCATAAAGATTTGATTAACCTTTAGATTCAATTAACCTGCATTCAAAACACACTCACATTTCCAGATTCTGGAAATACTCTCATACATATCATTTATTTAGAAAACATTAATCCAGAAAGGGGACTCAAAATGGCAAACGTTGCAATTATAGGGACAGAAAAAAGCGGCAGGACCTCCCTTGCCGCAAACCTTGGGAAAAAAGGAACTTCCTCTGATATAACAATGTACAATAATGATAAAGAAGGCCGTAACATGGTTTTTGTGGATGCCCATAGCTACCCGAAAACCCTGAAATCCCTGATTACGGCACTGAATATATCTGACATTGCAGTCCTGTGCATCCCTCCTCAGGGTCTGGACGCCCACACTGGAGAATGTATCATTGCCCTGGACCTGCTGGGCTTTAAACATGGGATCATTGCCCTGACAAGGTCGGACAGCACTCACATGCATGCTATTGATGAACTGAAAGCAAAGTTAAAAGTGATCACTTCAGGGACTGTACTTCAGGACTGGGAATGCATTTCCCTCAATACAAACAAAAGTGCCAAAAACCCTTTTGAAGGCGTGGACGAACTTAAAGCCAGAATCAATGAAGTGGCAGAAAAAATAGAAGCCGAAAACGCAGAACTTAACAGCCTGCCTGCCAGGATCTTTATAGATCACGCTTTCAATGTCACAGGCAAGGGATGTGTTGTCCTGGGGGTTGTAAAGCAGGGTATATCAAAGGACAAAGACAAAACCAAAATTTTTCCGCTTGACAGGGATATCGAAATCCGCTCTATCCAGAGCCATGATGTGGACATCGACAGCGCTCCCGCCGGTACGAGGGTGGGTATGCGCCTGAAAAATGTCCAGGCAAAGGACATAGAAAGAGGCTTTATCATTTCCGATAAAGAAATCGTAACTACCGATTACACTCTGGAATGTACGGTCTCAAAATTCACAAAAAAGATAGAGCCTGCGAGCGTGCTTCACCTTTTTGTCGGGCTTCAGTCCGAACCTGTGCGCGTTGAAAAGATTCTGGTTGACGGAAACGAGGTAGAAGAGGCAAAACCGGGTAGTACCTGTGTACTGGAACTTTCAGGAAACAAAAAGCTTGCCTACAGCAAACAGGACCGCTTCCTGCTTGCGAACCTCGACCTGACTCAGAGATTTGCAGCTTACGGTTTTTCAAAATAATATCTTACAGAAAAAGTCCGGAGAAGGGAAAAACGTGGCTCAGGGGACAGAGAAGACTCTTTACGGGAATGTCTTTCACAGAAATATTTGCTGGCAGCGCTCTTACGAAAGAGTGGAGGGCGAAGAGATCATAATGGCGCTTTACGGCAGCCTTAGAGATGGACTTTATAACAGCCGCCGCTTAAACCTTCCAAACAGGTCAGACTTTCTCGGGATAACAAGAATCAAAGGATATGCCCTTTACTCCCTGGGCCCTTATCCGGCTGTCTACTCGGCTGAAAACGGTTCTGTTGTTGCAGAAGTGCGCCGGTTTTCAGGAAAAAAGCAGCTTGAGGTCGCAAAGTCCATTGATTATATGGAACTTTTTGGCGGTTATCACAGGGAATATGTTGACCTTGAAATAGAGCAGCAGAAGGTAAAAGGTTTAATTTATGTTTACGATGAAAAACCCGAAACTGAAGTAATAGAGCACGGAGATTGGATAAAATACCTGAATGAAAAAGGATCATCTGAATAAAGAATCTGAATAAAGAATCTAAATAAAGAACGTAGTGTGGAAGGACCGGAATAAAGAAAAAATAAGAAAATAAAATAGGTGTAAGGCACCAGATTATATCTGTATATTACAGAAAATTGTAACAGAATGTATCTGAATATTACAGAAAATAACAATAGAATATTAGAGGGATCAGAGTATTAGAGGAGATAGAAAAGGAATCAGAATTTACAGAAAACAGAATATTAGAAAAATCAGAATATTAGAATAACCAGAATATTAGAGGAACCAGAATATTACAGTTTTCTTAAAAACTCAAGGCTTTTGATACCTTCTTCAATAGAAGCCATTTCGGTAACAAAAATTCCTTTGTAATTTGAGAGCCTGTCCATAATATGCTTCCAGTCTATGGTGCCATCTCCAATAGGCAAATGCTCATCTTTTTTCCCCATGTTGTCATGTATATGCACATGGGAAATCCGATTCCCAAGCTGATCCAGGAATTCATCTATAAGTCCAACCGTATTTGCATGCCCGACATCAAAGGTAAAACCAATGTTGTGGCTCCCGACAGCGTCGAGCATCTCCTCCATTTCATCGGGATATTTACCAAAGATCTTTGGAAGGTCTGGCATGTTTTCGACAGCTATCAAGACCCCGAGATCGGCTGCAAAATCACATAATTCCCTGATGGAAGCAAGGTTTGTCATATAAGCTTGCTGTGGGACCTGTGCTCCATAAGGAGAGAGATATCCCGGATGTACCACAGCGAGGTTCACATAGTTAGAGGCAAGGGTCAGATAATGCTTCATCTGCCTGAGGACTTCTGCGCGGATTGAGTCATTCAAGCCTGCAAGGTTCATATCCGAAAAGGGCAAGTGCAGGGTCAGTTCCAGGCTGGTGGTATCATAAATATTTTTCAGGTTCTGAACGGTTTTACTGCTCAGGCACTGTGACCCCTCCTGTACAATCTCCCAGCCTGTGTACCCGTAATCTTCTAGCGTGTAGGCCCATTTAAACGGATCTTCGACTACCGACCGTGATGAATAACTGATCCTGCTCAGCTGCATGATGTCTATTCAGCCCCTTTAATCAATATTTATTATAAAGCTTCATTATCCAGATCCTGTACTGAACTTTGAGACATTTACTGAACCTTTAGACTTTAGCTTCTTTTCTAACTTTAGCCCCTTTCCACATAGTCCATTTCCACTTCAGCAACCGGAACTCCTTCTTCGGTAAGAGGCAAAAGCCATTCAAAAAGCCTTTCCATTTCTTCGGAAGAATCTGCCCTGATAGTGACTTCGATGGAGCCTAGAGGTTCTTTTTCAGCAGGAACGCTTGGAATTCCGACAAAAGCCGCCTGTTTGTTGAGCAAAAAACTGACTGAAAGCCCTTCACTGGAAAGTCCTTTATTGAAAACCTTGTTACGGATACTATCTATAATTTGCTCTCTACGAATAAGTCCGTGCAGGGTAAACAGGAGGTCAAGTCCTCCTTCACCTGTGATACGGAAAGAAGGAGAAATTCCCTTTTCGGGCTCTGGTGAGCTAAAATTTTCTTTCTGGAGTTCTACCCCTGTAAAAAGCCCTGAAATTGCTTTAATAACCTTTTCAGGATCTTCTGTCGGATATACAGATGCTGAAATATTTACACTTATCATGAGTGTACTCCGATTCATATTTAAGTTTTTGATTCTTGAAACGTCATTTATAGAGCTTATTCTTAAATTCTATTCTTGAATATTATTCTTGAATACCTTCTACCAGCTTTTTTCTTTAGATTATTGGGATTATTTGAGATTGTTTGAGATTATTAAAAATTGTTAGAAATTGTTAGAGATTATTGAGGTTATTTGAATTATTTTTCCAGATCAGCCTCTAAATAGTTACTCAAAACGTCTCTAACATCTTTTCTGAAAGTCTCAAGCGTGAAGTTATTTTCAATTTCTACATTGGAAGCATCTATGGCTTCTCCCATGCCCCAGCTGAGTTCCCTTTCATCTCTATGGCGAAGGCCTTCGATACTGTTCATATCGTCACTTCTCCCCCTCTTCTGTACCCTGGAGAAGCGTACTTCAATGGGAGCGTAAATGGAAATCAGGATAAAGCCTTTTCCGAATTCCTTCCTGAAACACTCAACTTCAGCAATCCCGCGCACACCGTCCACAACTACAAGTTCCGAGCCTGTTTCTCTTATTTGAGAAATACATCTTCTGGCAACAGCACCCATGCCTTCATGCTTGCGAAGATCTGTTGCAACCATTCCGGTATTGGAATCATTGGGTTCAAGCCCACGCTTCAGTACTTCCTTCCTGATAACGTCACCCATAATTATAACAGGGATCCCCATCTCAGCAGCAATCCTGGAAGCCTCGGATTTCCCAGAAGCTGGCATGCCTACAAACGCAATTATCTTCATCAAAAATTACCTTTTAAATCTGAATACCTGAATTTTAGTTATAAGCTTGAGAGATAAATCTGAATTAGATTCTTAATAAAGTTTTACCTTCAATAAATTTTATCATCAATAGTGTTCAGTTTCAATAAAGTTTGAGCTGCACTCCATAAAAACTCTAAGCTCAATTCAACGAGTTTAGATTACGAACTACTAATTTTGATAAAATTTAAATAAATCACTAATTTTAATAAAACTTGAATAGTACGATATTATGCAGTGTACGATGTGAATGATGCAGATCGTATTGAAATATGATGCCTGAAATACGCATTGGATGTGAACTGCAGCACTATGTATACTCCTAGTCAAACCACAGGATCATATATATTATTTCCTGAAAAACCGAGGATATTTTAAGAATTAAAATCGGACTATTTCCAGAAGAATTGAAGTAAAAAAGTGGAAAGAAGTTCACGAAAGAAGAACTTTTATTAAATCAACTTAGAGAAATCATGATAGAGAAATCAAGACAGAGAAATCAAGAATGTCTGGAAAGGTCAGGCCTCTTAGAGAATCCAAAATATATGGAAAGATCAGCCGTCTTAAAGAATCCAGAATATAGGAAAAGCCGGATCAAAAACTAATCCGCACTTTCCAGGATTTACTCGGTATTAAAAATTATTTAAAAAATGTTTATTTTAAAAGTGTTTACAAGAATATTATGTTGCTAGAACATAATGTTATGAGAACATTTTATTGAACACTGAAGCCTTGAAATCTACAAGGGGTTTAAGTCTGTAGTCTTCAAGAAGTACTTTGCGGGTGTTTTCTACGGGAACACTCAAAGAGATTTCTTTTGTCCTTCCGTAACGTCCTTTGCTTACCACCACAGCATTGACTATCCCGAGCATGTCAAGTTCTGACATCAGGTCAGTAACCCTGCGCTGGGTAAGAATATCCACATCAATGTGATGACAGAGCTGGCGGTAAACATTATACATTTCGCCGGTTGTGACATTTTTGCCTTCTCTTCCCCTGTTTCTGAGCAGGATGATGCTGTAGAGCACAAGCTTGGACTGGGTGGGAAGGGTCCGCACAACTTCCACGACACGGTCGATTTCAATTTTCTCCTGCGCGCGCCTTACATGTTCTTCAAGAACCTGGGGCTGGTTTTCTCTCTCAGCAATTTCTCCTGAAACTCGCAGAAGGTCAAGCGCACGGCGGGCATCACCGTGTTCCTGAGCTGCAAAGGCTGCACAGAGCGGAATTACCATTTCGCCCAGGACTCCGTCATTGTAAGCCATTTTAGCCCTCTGTTTCAGGATATCACTGATCTGTTCAGCATCATAAGGCGGAAAAATAAGTTCTTCTTCGCCCAGAGAACTTTTAACTCTCGGGTCGAGAAATTCCGTGAATTTGAGGTCATTGGAAACTCCAATCATGCTAACCTTGGCTTTCCTTAAATCGGTATTAATCCTTGAAAGATTGTAAAGAACATCGTCGCCTTTTTTTATCAGCTTGTCAATTTCATCAAGAATGATAATAATAACCTGTTCCCTTGAATCGATTGCTTCTTTAAATTTCATAAAGACCTGATCCGTGGGCCACCCGGTCATAGGGACCTCTTCTTCAAAATGCCTGGCAAGGTTTGCAAGAAGCCGATACTGGGTGTCGATCACTTCACAATTAATATAAACAACAGAACAGAAAATTGATTTGTCTTCACTTACTCTTTCGAGCTCTTTTCCTACATATCTGGTCACTGCGGTTTTTCCTGTCCCTGTTTTTCCGTAAATCAGGACATTTGAAGGAGTTTCTCCCCTGAGCGCGGATACCAGGATGGTTGCAAGGCTGTTTATCTGGTCGTTTCTGTGTAATAACAGATCCGGAGTATAAGAAGGACGAAGGACTTCTTTATTTTTGAAAATTGACTTTCCGTCAAGTAATTTTTCGAACAAGCCGTCTAATGATTGAGCCTTTATCATAATGACCCTCTTAATAAAAGTTATAATATCATGGATTTGTTATAATATCTGGATTTAACGGGTTAGGATAGCCTAACATATAGCTGACATAATATGCAGAGTTATTAATGCAAAGTAAATAAGCCGTTTAAGAAAATACGGTCTAAAGAATGTTTTTCTCTTCTCACTTCAAATACTGCATAGTTAAACTCTACATAGCAAAGATATTTGGGAAGGTTTAACTGCTATTTTTTAAAGTGTTTTTTATTCTCAGTTTCTGGAAATTCTGAAATCCCAAAATATTATTTTTGTATAACCTTAATAAGTGAACATAAATAATAATAGATTCACAGGGGAAGAATGGATAGACAAATGCATGTTTCTTAAAGTTAATGCCTGAAATTTTTATTCAAGGGATACTAATAACACGCTGAAAAGTCAGTTGCGCACTTTAAAGTATCTCTTAATCCCTGATTGAATGTGTATTCGGAACATTCTTTAGCTAAAATTTTAGCTAAAATTTGTATATAAGCATCCAATTTCAGTTCACATTTGCAGTAGATGCAATGGAAGTACACGGTATTAATAGTTATGGTAAAGACCCCTTTGTTTCCACTGGAACAGTTATTTGCCTTAAATATTATACAAAAAAATCAATATCAATAGAGCATGTGAAAATAAAATAAAAAATCAAAAATTTTGTAATTTTTGAAGTCAAGATTTAAATCCTCTTTTTCGCGTGGAGGAAGATAAAGGGTTTTCAAACCCCTTTATTTCCATTGAATGATAAAAAATATTTATAAATAAATAATAATTGAAGTAAACAGGTTCCTGAATCGAAACGAAAGTGGTTGTATTAAAAATGAAAACAGTCTTGATACGAATAACAATTAAGAAAAGAAAAAAATTAATAATAAATAAAAAACAGTTAGGAAGAAAAAAGCAATATAACCTGAAACTAAACATATATAAAAAGTATAAATAATCAAAAAAATTTATATGTATACGTATTAACTTATTAATTTTTATTTAAGACATTCTATTTTCAAGTATTTATTTTCCAAATATTTATTCTAAAAATAGATTTTTGAAGTTATTAACTCAGTAATTTGAAGTTAATAATTCAGTAATTTTTACTGTAGTCTTTAATGTTATATTTCATCAGAGAAATTATTCAAAAGAATGAATTGAATAATAATCTTAAAATAACTTATTTAATTTCCGAAGTAAAACGAACTGCTTTTAATCCCTGATGACAAGACAGTATTATAAAACTGTAGAGATACTGATCTACAGCTATAGTATAAATGTGCATGAAGATGCAATACATGAGAAGCGATACACGAGAAGCGATAAATGAGAAGCGATAAATGAGAATGTGACTCATAAAACGCAATTTATGAAACGCAATTCATAAGACATAATGTTTGATTGAAAACGAGTTTAATTAAAAATATGTTTGGTTAAGAACGAGTTTAATTAAAAACGAAATTGATTAAAAAATAGGCTTTTGCTAAAAAATGGAGTTAAATCATGGTACCGGATAACATTAATATCGTAGTTATTTTTGCAGCATATCTGCTCTTTATGATATCTATTGGAGTTCTGTATTATAAGAAAACAGAAAATCTTTCAGATTACATTTTAGGAGGTAGAAAGTTAAACAGCTGGGTTACTGCGCTGAGTGCCCAGGCATCGGATATGAGCGGCTGGCTATTGCTGGGGCTACCATGATATGCTTACCTTTCAGGGATGGAATCCGTGTGGCTGGTTATAGGGCTGGCTGCAGGAACATATCTGAACTGGAAATTTGTCGCGAAAAAATTACGTCAATATACTCAGGTTGCAGGGGATTCAATTACAATACCTGTGTACTTTGAAAACAGGTTCAGGGATAAAAGCCACAGTTTAAGAATTATCTCATCTATCCTGATTCTGGTCTTTTTCTTGCTTTACACTTCCTCAGGCCTTGTTGCGGGAGGAAAGCTTTTCAACACTGTTTTTGAAATTCCTTATCAGCAAGCTCTTCTAATCGGTGCATTAGTAATTATCACCTATACTTTCCTCGGAGGCTTTATGGCCGTCTGCTGGACTGATTTTTTCCAGGGAACGCTGATGGTCTGTGCCATTGCTCTTGTGCCGCTTGCAGCTATGAAAGGAATAGGTGGTTATGACTCGACAGTGAGTATTATTGAAAGTATAGATCCGCAGCTGCTCAATCCCTGGACTGCCCTTGCCGGAGGTGCAATTCCTCTGATCTCCAATCTTGCCTGGGGTCTGGGATACTTCGGGATGCCACATATACTGGTCCGTTTTATGGCTATAGAATCACCTGAAAAAATAAAGCAGGCCAGGATTATTGCAATGGTCTGGGTCATTATTTCCCTGATTTTTGCTGTAGTAGTTGGAATTGTCGGAAGAGCCTACCTCTATCCCGAGTTTCTGGGAGAAGCAGGCAGCGAGACTATCTTTATGGTAATGATAAATAATATGTTCACACCCATTATCGCTGGAATACTGCTTGCAGCTATCCTTGCGGCTATCATGAGTACTGCTGATTCCCAGCTCCTTGTAGCTGCATCTGCCTTCACTGAAGATATTTACAGGATAATCATGAGGAAAAACGCAGGTGAAAAAGAACTTGTCTGGATGGGCAGGTTTGCAGTTATCATAATTTCAGCAATTGCGTACCTGATAGCTAGAGATCCGAACAATTCAGTAATGGGCCTGGTATCATATGCGTGGGCAGGATTTGGAGCTGCCTTTGGACCTGTTATCCTGTTCTCCCTTTTCTGGAGGAATACAACCAGAAATGGAGCGCTGGGAGGAATGATTGTGGGAGGATTAACAGTTATTATCTGGAAACAACTCTCAGGAGGGGTTTTTGATCTATACGAGATAGTTCCTGGATTCCTGCTCTCATGTATCACAATCTATGCAATCAGTATTCTGGATAAAGAAGGCCCTGCAGAAGAAATCCTTAGAGAATTCGACCATTTAAAACAGATAACTCTCGGAGGAAAAAATACTCATAAATAAAATATGGGATCTTCAAAAACCTGACCCGAGCAAATTTTCTGCAAAATATTTTTTGGGCACTGAAAGGAACCGAGAAGAACCTAAAGGAACCGAGAAGGAACTGAAAAGAACCGAAAGGAACCGAAAGGGAACTGAAAAGAACCGAAAGGAACCGAGAGGGAACTGAAAAGAACTGGAAATTCCTTTCTAGATAAGAAAAGTAAACAGTGCTCATTCTTTCTATTTTTTTATATTAATAAACAGGTATTCCCTGACAAGGTGGCATTTTAAAGAGCTTATCCTAATTATATAGATAACTTCTGGAAGAATTAGACTAAAAATAGCCGTGAATTGAAATAAAGATAGCTGTAAATTAAACAAAAGATATTATGAGTTATGTTCTGGAAGGATTAAATTAAAGATAACTCTGAATTAAACGAGAGATATTATGAATTTGTCACATCCCCCCTTTATTTCCACTGGAAAGCTTAAATAACCCGGGGACCCCATGATTTCGCTTGAAAGGTTTCGGGAGGGTTGAGGAACAAAATAAAAATTGATTTTATTTTGTATTGGAACAAAATAATAGTGTTGTGTTATAACGTTTATTCTATATATATGTTGTTATTAATCTGAAGGAAATTTCTAGAAATATTGATAAAAATATAAGTAATTTTAGATTTTGACTTAAATAATATTTGTTTTATATTTTTTATTTTTTTTATTGAACACCAATCCTTTACTCCAACTACCATAACTTCTTTCCAGTAGAAACAAAGGGGTCTCCCTCAAATAAAATAAACATTCTGATTACTATATAATTTGATATTTTAAAATTAGTATTTTTTAATTATCAAAATGTTCTTGAAATTTATCTTAATGATACGTATAAACTGTGTTTAAATTTTAGGATTCTTATGAATTTAGTAGAACTTCTGGCTCTTTTTTCTTTTATTCTTTTTCCTTCTTTTTATATTGCAATGCTTTTTCTCTTGCTTTTGATTTTTCAAATTATTCCACTTTTTCTATTTTCTTCCAATCACAGTTCTTTTTATCTAATCTTTATTCTAATTTATCTTCGAGAAATGGATAATTAACGCTATTCTGGTCTGTTATGATCCCGAAGAAGTCAGTTTTTCTAGAGTCAGTTTTTCTGGTTTGATTCCATAAGTCTTTTAAATAAAACTGGTTTTACTTTACCTATATGAATGAGCAGGGTCTTTCGGAAAGAGAGATATTTTCCTATCTGGAAAATGCAAAGTCAGAAGATACGGATTATTATCGGGTTTTTAGTTCAATGTGTACCCGCCCTCATAAGATCGCAATCGAGGCTAACAGGCTCTTTATTGAAGCTAACCTGGGCGATCTGGGGCTTTTTGCCGGAGCCCACAAACTAGAGCAGGAGGTTGTCAGAATGCTTGGCAACCTTCTTCACGCCTCTTCAATTGACGTTCCTTCAGGCGGTTTATGTCAGAGCTCTGTTTGCGGTTACCTGACCACAGGAGGTACGGAATCCAACATTCAGGCTGTAAGAGGAATGAAAAACCTGGTAACAGCAGGAAAAAAAGAATTTAAGGGAACTCCAAACATTGTAATTCCCGCATCGGCTCATTTTTCTTTTGATAAAGTTGCCGACATGATGGGCATAGAAGTCAGAAGGGCTTCTCTTGATTCGGAGTTCAGGGTGGATATGGCTTCAGTTGAAAAACTCATAAATGAAAACACGATAGGTCTCGTAGGAATTGCAGGGAATACTGAATTTGGCCAGATAGATCCGATCGATAAACTCTCGGAAGTAGCTCTTGAAAATGAGCTTTTCCTGCACGTTGATGCGGCTTTCGGAGGTTTTGTTATTCCTTTCCTGGAAAAGCCCCAGCCTTTTGACTTCAAAGTGCCGGGAGTGACTTCAATTGCCATAGACCCCCATAAGATGGGCCTTTCCACAATTCCTTCAGGCGCTTTACTTTTCAGGTCCCCTTCTTTCCTGGATTCTCTCAAAGTAAGTACCCCATATCTTACAACAAAATCCCAGTTCACACTTACAGGCACCCGGAGTGGAGCCTCAGCTGCTGCTACCTGCGCAGTCATGAAGTATCTCGGATATGAAGGTTACAGAAAAAATGTGCAGTACTGCATGGAGCTTACTTCAAAAATTGTAGAAGAAGCAAGAAAACTTGGTTTCGAGCCATTGATTGAGCCGGTCATGAACGTCGTTGCTCTTAAAGTCCCGAATCCTGACCTTGTCAGAGAACGGCTTCTTAAAAAATTCGGCTGGAATGTCTCAATTACCCGCACTCCAAGGGCTCTCCGTCTTGTCCTTATGCCTCATAACAGTCCCGAAGATATCGAACTATTTTTAGAAGACCTTAAGAAAGTGACAGCAGAAATTAAAAGCCCCTAATTATATTTTTTAATTTCAGGCTTTAATTTCAGATTTTTAATTTCAAACTTCTATTGCAGGGTTCTAACTTAAACCCCCAGTTCAAATCTTCTCATTCAAATATTTCAATTTGAAACTCCAATTCAGAAATTTCCATTCAAATATTTTAACTGAAACTTCAATTCAGAGATTTCCATTCAAATATTTTAACTTAAAACTCCAGTTTAAAGCTTCCAATCTAAAGCTTCTAACTTAAAGCTCTAATTCAAAGCTTCTCTATCAGATTAGTTATCTTCTTTATCAGATCAGTTATCTTCTCTATCAGATTAGTTATCTTCTTTATCAGATTAGTTATCTTCTTTATCAGATCAGCTATTTTCCTTTATCCATTTTTATCCATTTTATATAACAGCTTGATCCTTACCTGGATGTTTATAGGCATTAATAGAAATTAGGATTATATTTTAAATCAAGATTATAAAACAAATATTGTAGAATAATTCTTGTGAAATAGATTTGTTAAATGGCTTTGTAAAGTGATCAACCCGAGATACTCGGCGTAGAACAATCATTGTCGAAGAAGGATCGTTGTCGAAGAAAGATCCTTATCGAAGAAAGATCATTATCGACTTGTCTTGATGGAGTAGTCAATTAAATACATTAGACTAAATACATTAGCTGGTAGGGTTTATAAAAATATCATTCATTTACTGAGATTTAATGCAAAAATAATTATGCTATTTAAAATAATATAATATATGTTCTAACTTTTATGATTCCTGGCTCTTAAGTAGATTAATTGGTATAGTTATCAAGTATTTATATTTACGAAAACTAAAAGGGGGTAATTACTTCTTGAAATCTTCACTGAAAATCGGAAGCGTTCTGGGCATACCTATCAAGCTGCATATCACTTTTCTTTTAATCCTTCCTGTTTTTGCATATATATTTGCAATTAATCCATACCCTTATGGCTTTCTGGAAGTTGAGCCTGCTTCGACAAAATACATGCTTTCATCCCTGACTGCAATTTTACTTTTCGCCTCAATCCTTTTACACGAGCTTGCACACTCATACCTTGCAAAACAATACGGGGTTAATATTGAGAGTATTACGCTCTTCCTTTTTGGAGGAGTATCTTCAATGGAAGAGATACCAAGAGACCCCGGACAGGAAGCAAAGATGGCTTTTGCAGGACCTTTTACGAGCCTGGTAATAGGTTCTATCTGTCTTCTGTTATACAGGTATATAATTCTGTCAAATCCTGCGCTATCTGAAAATCCTGTTTATCTGACAATCTGGATTCTCGGGGCAATGAACCTGGTGCTTGGAATCTTCAATCTGCTGCCTGCATTTCCAATGGATGGAGGGAGAGTACTGCGTTCTTTCTATGCTAGGAGGATGTCCTATGTCAAAGCTACCAAGAGCGCAGCTGCCGTAGGAAAATTTTTCGCCATTCTGATGGCTATTTTTGGAATCCTTATTGGAAACCTCTGGTTCCCACTTATTGCTCTCTTCATTTACGCTGGCGCTTCCGAGGAAGAGCGTTCTACTCAAGCATCCGTAAGTCTGGAAAATATTCTGGTAAAAGACATAATGACAAAAGAAGTAGTTTCAGTTCCCCCTTCCATGAATGTTGAAGATCTAATTCAGTTTATGTTTGAGAAAAAACATATGGGCTATCCTGTGGTAGAAAGCGGCAACCTGAAAGGAATCGTAACTTTTACAGATATCCAGCGCGTTCCCACCATTGACCGCCCTGTGATGCGGGTCTCAGATATCATGACAAGAGATATAATATCTGTTCCTTCTGATGCACAGGCAAGTGATGTCCTCAAACTGGTTACATCCAAAAATATCGGAAGGGTTCTGGTAATTGATAATGGATCTCTTGTAGGGGTGCTCTCCAGAACAGATCTGGTCAGGATACTCAAACTCAGATCAGAATAACAAACATAATAAAATTAAAATTTAGATCTGAATAATGAATCTGATGGAATTAAAATTCAGATTAGAATAGTAATCTGATAGAATAGTGAATCGGATCGAATAGTGAACTCGAAAGAGTGATAAATCAAAAGATTTTTTCTGGAAATATAATTTTCCAGAAATACAAATTCTTTGGAATATATAAATTTTCCAGAAATATAAATTTAATTCTATCCGGATTTACCATTGCAAACTGGCATCTGAGGGTCAATTATTTAACATATATAACTTATTTAACATGTATAGTTTAATTATGTATAGCTTAATTTACCATGCATTAAATTACTTATACGCTAAACCATTCACCTGATAACTTCAAATTCGCTGCAATAAATGTTTAAATCCGGAAGCATAACGCTAATGTAGAACATTCTGGCAATGAAATGAAAGCGGAATAACGCACACCGAACAAGAAGTACACAGCAATACAAATGAGATGCTATATTAATACATATTTATCCAATACATGTTTATCCAATACATATTTATCTAATACATATTTATCCGGCACTGCTAATCTGCTGTAACAAAGAGACTGATTATGAATAAATATGAAATCACAGATTCTCAGGAAATGGATCCTGAACGAAATTCTTACAGTTCATCTCAGGAGTCAATACACTCTATGGACAAACCTATAGAATCTAAGGAAGGCAATGTTTCTGTTGGGAAGTTTAAACTTTCTGACTCTTCAATCAACAATCCAGAAGAAATCATTTCTGTGCCGTCATCTACAACAGAAATCGAAAAGGTCGAAATGAAGCCCGGTAGGGGGGAAGGACTTAACCCCGAGCTTCTTCCTGCTTCAGTTTCGGAACTGTTAATTCCTTCTCCTTTCCAGCCTCAAATCCCGGACGGAAACAATTCATCTGTTGAGTTTCACCCTTCAAAAGTTGTGCTTATAGGCACGGCACACGTTTCCGAAAAGAGTGTGAATGAGGTAAGAAGCGCAATCAGAAATCTTAAACCCGATATCGTAGCTGTTGAGCTTTGCAGGGCACGTTACGATTCTCTTAAAGGAAATGTTCCGGAAACAAATCAGGTTCCAATAAAGGAAATTCTCACCGAAGGAAAAGTGTATTACTACCTTGTCCACTGGCTGCTTGCTTATGTGCAGAAAAAGATCGGTGAAGACATGGGTGTAAAGCCCGGTTCCGAGATGATTTCCGCAATTGAAGAAGCAGAAGCCTCAGGAGCTAAAATAGCTCTAATTGACAGGGATATTCAGGTGACTCTCCAGCGTTTCTGGGGCCGCATGAAATTTACTGAGAAAATAAAGATGCTGGGTTCTCTTATAGGCGGCCTGATAGGAATAGGAAAAGGAGCAGAAATCGACATAGACCAGATAACTCAACAGGATGTTGTCACAGCCCTCGTTAGCGAGCTCAGAGAATTTGCCCCAACTGCAGCTGAAACTCTCATAGATGAAAGGGACGCATACCTTGCAGGGAGCATTCTCAGGACGGCTGCTGGTGGAAACAAAACCATTGTTGCGGTAATTGGAGCAGGACATAAACCAGGTGTAATTAACTACCTGGAGAACCCAAAGAGCCTTCCTCCTCTTAATTCTCTTATGCAGATTCCGAAGAAACGATTTGGAATTGGCAAAATTATCGGTTTTGCCTTTGTAGGTCTTATTATCGGGTTTTTTTTGCTGCTCCTGCTTTCGGGCGTTCCACTGAAACTCCTTTTGATAGCTTTCGGATGGTGGTTCATTATCACAGGAACCCTGAGTGCAATCGGCACTCTGCTCGCAGGCGGCCATCCTTACTCAGTCCTGACCGCCTTTTCGGTTGCCTGGCTGACCACTCTTCACCCTTTAATTGCTGCGGGCTGGTTTGCTGGAATTGTAGAAGCAAGACAGCGAAACCCTACCGCCGCAGATATAAAAGCCCTTGCAGGGATAGAAACTTTCAGGGAAATGTTCAAAAACAGGTTTATGCGAGTCCTCCTTGTCGCTAGCTTTGCTAACATAGGGAGTATGACAGGTACTTTCCTCGGAGCCTATGTTATGATACGGGTTACCGGCCTTGATCCAAGAGATATTCTACTTTCCGGGTTCAACGCTCTAGGACTCTAAAATAGGACTCTAAAATAATCCTATGGATAAAAGCAGATCTGAGAGTCAGATTTTCTGCTTTCATAACTTTTATCCTTTTGCAATTTTGAAGCGATTTTTAACTTCTTAAGTTTTTTTAATTTTTATAATTTTTTACATCTTTTTATAATTTTTTATATCTTTTTATAATATCTGTGTTTTTTATAATTTTTCTACTTTTTAATCCTTTTTTAATATTTTTCTATTTTATCTTTTATCTTTTTGTCTTCTATCATTTTGTCTTCTATTTTTTTGTCTTCTATTATTTTATCTTCATTCTCTTCCAATTCGCCTTTTTCTTTTCCGAAGAAATTTCTGGTAGTACGTACAATCCAGTTCCAGTGCAGGATAAGATGAATGATTACAAGAATTATTATCAGGATTCCAGCTCTATTATGTAGCCAGATCCACGTGGCTTTCGTTAGCCCCATGTATACAACGTATCTGCCTCTCTGGATTCCCGAAGGGATGAAAAAATACATGAAAAAACCCGTAAATGCGACTACGAAAAATAGGGCGGTCAGGACAAGATCCACCAGATAATTGATTCTTTGTTTATTCACGTTTTCATACCTCACTTTTCTCTGAAAAGTAATTAGGTCTGGAAAATAAAAAGGTGTTTGCGAGGTATAGGAAAAGCTTTCTCGTTAAAATTAAATTACAGGTAAAACAGAGAATAATAATTATTTAAAAAATAACAAATGACTAAAAAAATATTAATTATGTAAAAAATAATAATTATTTAATAAAAATAGTATGTGACTAAAAAAGAGAATTTTGAGCTCATCAGAGCTCATAGAACCTGAATTCTTAGAAGAGTTCGTGAAGTTTGAATTGATACTTACCAAGTTTGCCGCCGTAGTTCCCTGCGGAAATCTTTTTGATTCCGGGGACAGTTACCGCAGCTTCTATTCCGGCTTTCATTGCTGCTTTTATACTTGCTTCATCGAGCCCGTTGATAACGATTTCATAAACAGCATTGACATCGGCAGGAATTTCAGTGTTCTCTACTTTATCCTTTATGGAGGGGCAGAACTTTTCGTTTGCAGTAGCTTTCAGGAATTTATACTTGTTTGCTCCGGACTTGGACCCACTTGCAACAATGCCGCCAGGGAAGGGGGTAATTGTGCCTTCAAGTTCTGCAATTGCATCTACAGCGGCTTCGGCTGCAGTCAGGGCACTCATCTGGGAGTCTCCGAAGATAAAGAAGTTTCCGCCTGCAATTCCGGCTATAGCTCCGATGTTGTCTTCAGTCACGAAGTCTCCTTCCATGATCGGGACCTTGAATACTTTGCGCCCGGCAATCTGAGCTTCGGACTCCATACCGTCTCCAAAGAATTTGAGTTTAAAGCCGACATTGAACTGTTTCTCAGAATCGGGCAGGCCGTTAAAGACTGCAGTTGTAGGAGCAGTAAGTACGCACTGTCCAATCCTCTCGAGCAGCTGTTCTTCAAGGGCTTCATATTTGAAAGTACAGATCTGAATATAAGCTCCAGGTCTCCCGTCAGGAGTCTCGCTGGGGCTTGCGAACCTTTCAATTCCAGCTTCTGCAGGGCACATTATAACTGATGTCCCGAAGCCGGTAGCTTCAGTAGCTGCTACCTGAGCCCAGCGCTTTGTTACTGCTGTTATGAGCACTCGTGCAATCTTGATCGGAAACGCTTCTGCATATGTGTCTTCAATTTCTACTCCGTTGATTTCCATGAAATTCCCCTAGTTTACTTTTCGTTATTTAATTAATAAGCTACAGGTTTGATGTCTGCTATAACAGCATTTTTTAGTCAGTTTAGCGTGCTTAGGTATGTTTCAACAATTGTTACTTTACAATTATTGTTACTTTACAATTGCACATCCATTCTAATGTTTCATTTCAGCATGTTTCGGTGCAGTACATTCAATCCTTTATTTTTGATTCAGCCTTTTTAGATATCCTTGAACTATTTATATTGTTTTAAATTTATGCTGTTTTTAATTGGTCGTCCCATGCTGATCGCCAATGCTCTGCTCTATTTCTTATGCCGTATAGAAAAAGTCACATAATTCGGCGTACTTAATCCCAGGCATACACTTAGAGTTTTATGGTATTTTATTTTCTCTGTTAATCAATCGATTTTAAGCATAGCTTTTCTGCCTGCAATCGATTAGATAATGAATGTCTATTATAATATTTATATCAAATATATAATTTTTTAAAGAAAAGAAATTCAAAATACTCTGGAGCGAATAAACGAATAATACCCTGGATCGAATAACGGATAAAAAATCGACAATAAAGGGCAAACTGGATAATAAAACACAAAATGGATGATAAGATGCAAATGAGCAAACTGATGTTTAACAATAAAAACCGATGGTAAAAATAAATACTGATTGTAAAATAAAAACTGGATAACAAGATAAGAAACTGAAATATGGTATAAAATGGGTAATTAAATGCAATTAAGTACAAAACTAGATATTAATATTAAACTAGATAATAAATTCTTAAATTAATTTATCCCCTTTTAGAATTGTCTTTATAAGAAGATCTCCAGTAAGAGTATCGAATATTACTGTACGTCCGTAGTTTTTCCCCACGTCCTCAGCTATAATAGACACTCCCAGTTTTTTCATTGTTTCTCTGGCACTTTTAATGTTTCTCTCACCTATATTCAGGCGTGAATTTTCAAACATTCCCGCTCCCCCTACAACTTTTGCTTCAAGTTTATCTATGGAACCTCCTCTTCTGATCATCTCGTCTACAAGATACTCTATTCCCGCATCTGTAAATTTGGCAGGATTATCTTTTAGTTTTGCATCTTTTATGTTTGGAAGCATGGTATGGAGAAGGCCACCTATCTTTTTCTGTCTATCATAGAGGGTTATTCCAAGGCAGGAACCCAGTCCGGAGGTTTTAATTTTCATGGGGCTTCTAGCTATTGCACAATCTCCTATCCCCACCGTGATTATGTCCGAATTGACCAATCTGTAAAACCTCCTTATAAGTCTATTTTCATAACACCGGTTAGTTCAAAATTCACCTGTTTGAATTTTTATCGGTTTAAGTTATTGATTTTAAGTTATTGGTTTGAATTTTTATTGGTTTAAGTCATCGGTTTAAGTTATTGGTTTAAAGTTATCGGTTTGATATTTACTGGTTTGAAAACTGATTATTATTTTGTGATTATCTGTTCCTTTTATATGGTTTCTGTCCTGTTAATTTTAATGTAATAATCAAGCATTTTGATTAATCATCGAATTGATTCTTTCCAGCAAACAGCTAAGAGATTTCGGATCAAGTAAAGTCAGTACGTTCCCTTTAATCCTCTTTTCTTTTATCAGAAATTCTGCATCAAGTACGAAAGCAAAATCTGCTATATAGCCCATTTCTGTAATCACCGAATTAAAAATTGAGTCAGACATATCATATGTTGCATAAGGTATTGAAATTGAAAGATTAAGTTTCAAAAACTTCGCGAGAGAAGTTACATAGGTTCCTGCCAGGATATGGCTAACTTCCTCAATTAAAGATATTTTTAAAGACCTTTTTACCGGATCTGTAAGATTTTTTTCGATTTCCTCGCCTGAAAGGCTTATATAGAGGCTCTCTGCACTTGTTTCTGGGAAAAAAACAAGGATATATCCATTGAGGTCCTCTTTTATACGTATCAATGTGCCCATAACCGGGGATTCTGAAAAACCTGCTATTTTCGGTATGTCTTCGATTAATCCCAATTCCGTATCTATAACCTTTGTACATACAAGACTGTTTACGAGCCTCGAAAGAGAAACTGCCGAATTTCCTATACCTATATTTCCTATTTCTTTCAGCGCTCCATACTCGAATTCGCTTAAACTTGTTATCTCTTCCATAAAATTCCCCATAGTTTTCTTCGGTTTTTCAGATCTCTTTCATACGTATTTCTTTCGTTATGAATTTCTTTCGTTATGTACTTCTTCCATTATGGATTTCTTTCGTTATGTACTTCTTCCATTATGGATTTTTTTCGTTATGGATTTCTTTCAATCTGGTTCCTTCCAATATGGATTTCTATTGATCTCTTCTATATGGATTTCTTTCCACATTTTAGTTTTCTTTTAAGTACAGGCGCTCTCTCGCATTGTAAGGCTTAAAGCGATTTGAAGCTGTTCCCAGCAGTGTTTCGGCTTTTCCTATCACAAAGAAACCTTTTTTATTTAATGCCCTGTGAAAGTTAAGCTGCAATTGTTCTTGAATTTCCTTTTTAAAGTATATCATAACGTTTCGGCAGATTATGAGGTCAAAATGGTCTATACAGGATTCTGATATCATATCATGCCGTTTAAAACGAATAATACTCCTTAAATTGTCGAGAACCTGATAGGTCTCACCTTTTTTCACAAAATATTTTTCTCTTGTACTGGCGTCTATATTTTTAAGTACATTTTCAGGGTAAATTCCTTTTCGGGCTTTTTCAAGGCTTATAGTGTCAATGTCAGTGCCTATAATGCTTATTCTATACTTATCCAGGTCTTTTCCAAGAGCTCTATGGAACAAAATAGCAAGAGAATAGACCTCTTCTCCTGTTGCACAGCCTGCGCTCCAGATACGGATCGATTTTACAAGCGAGTCTGATCTGGACTTTATTAAAAAAGGAACAACTTCTTTTTCAATTACCTCAAAGGTTTCCGGATTTCGGAAAAATTCGCTGACATTTATCGTAAGGGCTTTGATAAGATATTCATGCTCAATTGAACTCTTTCTCAGCAACTTGAGATATTCTTCATAACTTTCTGACCCGGTAGCCCTGACCCGGACATTAACTCTGCGCCTGAAATGGGCTTCCTTATACTGCTCACAGTTAAATCCGGTACTTTCCGTAATCACTCTTTTTAATAATTCAAATCCCGAGTCTTCCTCAAAATCTCTTTCTGTTTTTATTTTCTCTCGTTCTCTTTCTGTTTTTATTTTCTCTGCGTCTGTCTCCAGTCTATATTTATCCGGTTTCATTCACTTTCGTTTCACCTGCATGTGTTCATTTTTCTCTTCAGTCGAGATTTCAGGTTATAGAGTTAATATCAAGGATTAAAATAACACTCCCGTCTCCCATGACGGTTGCTCCCGCAAATCCCCGGGTTTTTTCCAGCAACCTGCTTTTGAAGGTTTTTATAATTATTTCCTGTTTTCCAAGCAGTGAGTCCACCACAAGCCCTATGTACTGTCCGGCCTTTTCGACTATAACTATATCCAGGTTTTCTTCATTCTCTATCGCAGGCAATTGGAACAACTTACGTAATCTCAACAGTGGAAGTGTTTTTTCATTTATCAAAATAACTTCTTCGCCCCTTATATGCCGGACGTCCTTTTTCCTGACTGAAATGCTTTTTATTATATTGGTAAAAGGTATTGCGTACCTTTCCATTCCCACTTTTACAAGCATAGACTGGCAAAGAGCAATAGTTATTGGTAACCTCAATTCGAACCTTGAACCGGTTCCAGGTTTTGAGTCCACCTTTATGGAACCTCCAAGGTGTTCAATTCGGTTTTTTACAATATCCATCCCGACTCCTCTGCCTGAAAGGTCCGTAACCTCGCTGGCAGTACTGAGTCCTGGTGTGAAAATTAGCTGTATTAATTCTCTTTCAGAAAGCTGTTCGGCTTCGTCTCTAGAAATAAGTCTTCTTTGAAATGCGATTTTTCGGATTTCTTCTGCATCTATGCCTTTCCCATCATCCTCTATCCTGATAAGGACATAGTTTTGCTGTCTTGAAGCTGTAATTATTATCTTGCCAGTTTCCTCTTTCCCGAGTTCCACACGCTTTTCAGGAGTTTCTATTCCGTGGTCCACTGCATTTCTTAGCAGGTGCACAAGAGGATCCCCGATTTCTTCTATAATAGCTCTATCTATTTTGATTTCTTTTCCCCTTATTATGAAATCAATTTTTTTATTTTGTCCCCTCGCAAGATCTCTTATCATTCTGGGGAAAATATTGGTTATGTGGTCCAGAGGTATCATCCTTATCTCTAACACTTCTTCTTGAAGCTCCCTGGTTAGCTTCTGGTAGTCAGAAAGTGCAAAGTCCAGATCTTTTGATTTTAATTTCCCTGTGAGCTCTTTTACCCTGCTTCTGTTTATTACTAGCTCACCGACAAGGTTCATCAGCTTATCTAACTTCTCAGTACTGACCCTTGAACTATGTATTTTTGGGCTCTGGGTTTTTACTTCCTTACCACTTTGCCTTTCTTTTTCGTTTTTTTCTCTCCCTTCTGTTTCTTCTTCTTTTTCTTTCTCTACCGCTTTTTCCTTTTCCTCTTTTTCTGCATTTTTTCTTTCTCTTTCCTCATCTTCTTCTGTTTTTTCTCCTTTTTCTCTCTCTTCTATTTTTTCTCCTTTTTCTCCCTCTTTTGTTTTTTGTGTTTCTTCTTTTTCTCTTCCTTCTGTTTTTTCTGTTTCTTCTTCTTTTTCTCCTTTTTCTTTCTCTCCCGCTTTCTCTTCCGTTTTCTCTCCTGTTTTTTCCTTTACTTCTTGTCTTTTCCCTTTTTCCTCTATTCCTTTATCTAAAGAAAAAGTACAAAATTCATTTTTTTGAAGAATGTATTCCTCTGAGGGATTATTTATCGTCCTCAGAGTTTCTAAAATCTTTTCTGCATCTGGGCCGGAGTTACTACCTTCGCTTCTATCGCCTTCTCTCCCGACGATTTTGTTTTCCATGCCTGCACAGACTTCCTCAACAAGCCTCTCCAGAGTATCCAGGCATTCGAAAAGGATATCGATTAAATAAGAATCAAGGGTTAGCTTTCCTGTACGGGATCTATCAATCAGGCTTTCCATCTCATGTGTCAGTTCAACAATCTGTTTGAACCCCATGGTTGCAGCCATGCCCTTAAAAGTATGAGCTGAACGAAATAATATATTCATCTGCTCCGCATTTTCAGGATTCTGTTCAAGTGCTAGCAGGGAGTCGCTCATCTCCTGAATGTTTTTTTCAGATTCGGACCTGAAAATGCCTATATACTTCGACATGTCCATGATTTTGCCTGCCTTCTGTAAACATTTTATAATCCTGAAAGCTACCGGAATTTTCTATAAGTAAAAATTATTAATTATGTTACTTTTAAGAATTATGTTATTTTAAAAGAATATGTTACTTTAAAGAATATGTTACTTTAAAATTCGTCTAACCCTTTGACCTAACCAGCTGAGCCAACAATTAATCTGAGTAATTAATCTTACAGACTGATCTAAGCAATTAATCTGAGTAATTAATCTTACAGGCTGATCTAAGTAACTAATCTGAGTAACCAATCTGAGTAACCAATCTGGCAATCAATCTGAACAATTAATTTAACCAGATTTGATCTAAATAATTAATTTAATAATGATCTACCCAGAGTCATCTGACTATTTTGACAATTTCATCAGCCATTTTATCCAGAGGAAGCACAAAGTCTGCCAGGTTTCGCCTTACAATCTCTCCAGGCATTCCGTATATCACACATGAGCTTTGGTCTTCTGCGATCACTTTACCGCCCATTTTTTTAATCTCTTCAGCTCCATCCGCTCCATCGCAGTTCATTCCTGTAAGTACAAGGGAAATAACTCTGGGACCGTAAATCCTGGCAACTGATCTGAACAGGACATTTACTGAGGGCCTGGACCCCAGCTCTTTAGGTCCGCAGGATAGATGCACTGTATCTTCTCCAAAGCCGTTTACTTTATTCCGTACAATTTCCATATGATAATCTCCAGGGGCTATAAACACAGTTCCTTCTTCCATTATGTCTCCTTCCTGTGCTTCTTTTACCCTGAGGGCTGATTTTGCATCAAGCCTTTTAGAGAGGGATGCTGTAAAACCCGGAGGCATGTGCTGTACTATAAGAACCGCAGCTGGAATTTCAGCGGGAAACGAGCCTATAAGTTTTTCCAGAGCTCTTGGCCCTCCTGTAGATGCGCCTATAGCCAGCACATTTCTAACAAAGGTTTTCTCCCGGAGGCTATTCTTTTTTTTCCTGTGGTTTTCAGGTATCTGGTGTTCTAAATCCCGGATGCACCCAAGGTTATTAAGATCGGCTTTTGAAGCTGCTCTGACTTTTGCACAAATTTCTTCTGCCATCTCGTGCATACTTTGACTGAGAATACCCGAAGGCTTTTCGATTACGTCCACTGCTCCATACTCCAGAGCTGTGAGGGTAATCTCCTCAGCCTTTTCCCCCAGAGCTGACACTATAACCACAGGAGTCGGAAATTCTTCCATGATATGGGAAAGAGTCTTAAGCCCATCAAGAACAGGCATTATATTATCAAGAAGAACTACATCGGGCTTAAGTTTTCTGACTTTTTCAAGGCCGTCCTCTCCATTGATTGCAGTTCCGATAACAGCGATTTTAGGATCCTGATTAAGAATATCGGAAAGGACTTTGCGAATCAAAGCAGAATCATCCACTATGAGCGCACGAATAACCATTTCAAGCACTTTCTTCGGATGTTGGTTTGACAAAATTATCTGGTTTAGAAGGTAGATCTGGTTAGACCTGATTAATCCTGTCTGGCAAAATTATCTTATCTGGTAAAGTTATTTTATTTGGCAGGGTAAATCTGGTTTTTCAATGTAACCTGGTTCTGCAAGGTTAAGTTAGTCTGGCAGGTTAATTTGGTTCGGCTATTTTTCTAATTACATCAAGCATGCTTTCCGGCTCAAAAGGTTTCACTATAAAACCCATAGCTCCTATTTTCATAGATTCGGTTATCAGAGCCTGCTGCCCAAGAGAAGAACACATTACCACTTTTGCGGCAGGATCTATTAAAAGAAGTTTTTGTAGCGCTTCCTTGCCATCCATATCAGGCATTATTATGTCCATTAACACAAGATCAGGTTTTACTTCCAGATACGTCTGAACTGCTTCTTCTCCATCACTTACCTCGGCAACCACCTCGTGTCCGTGCTTCAGGAGGATATCTCTAATTACCATTCGCATAAATTCGGCATCGTCCACGATCATTACCCTTGCCATTCTAAACCTTCCTATTTTTGCTAAGTAAGTGACAGTTTTTGTGTGCGTATTACTTTTCACTTCTATGTTAAATATTATTTTTTATTTAAATCCAGTGATTTTTGAAGTTCCCTGACCGTATTTCATTTTAAAAATACTTTCGAATTCAGTATAAACATGCCGATTTATAATCGCGTTTTTATTTTTCAAACCTGTTATTAACAGAGAACGATCTCGAAAATAACAATTTAGAATTTCAGTAACTTGGAATTTAATAGTTCAGAATTTAAATAGTTCAGAATTAAATGCTTAGAATTTCAACAACTTGGAATCTTTATTAACGTTGAATCTCTAAGATGATTACTGAAAATTTGTGTTAAACAGTAACTGAAAGTTTTTAGCTGGAATGAAATCAGAGAATTTTTAAGAAGATGCATACATGCTAACATATACAGTTAACACAAGTTTTTCTGATTATCAATTCTTTTTTCTTAATATGAAAAAGTATATACGAAAACAGCTATATTAAACTTTTTTAATTATCTTCGTCAATTTTTTTTGTTTTTGTCTGCTTCTATTCTGGCTTTTTGTGTGTTAATAAATTTTAGTAAAATTTTATTATTCTTTGTCTATATTTATTCAAAGCCGTCTGTCTCGGTTGCATAGAACCGGTGGAAGATTTGAAAGAGCTCTTTTTATAAAATATAGAGCTGGCTCTGCCTTAGCATATATGTGAATAAGAATCATGTAAGTAAGGATTATCTAAATCTAAGTAAAGATTGTTAAAATCTAAGTAAGGATTACCTAAATAAAATTATCTAAAATCTAAGTAAGGATTGCCTAAATATAAATTATCTAACCAAGCATCAACTATCCTATTTTCAATCTTTATATTAAAATAATGTTATATATCTTAATAAATAACTTTATATTCTACGGGGATTTATATTGTTTTTATAAGTTGGGGAATTGACTCTCACGTAATATTTCCATACAAAGAATCAACATTATTTCCATACAAAGAATCACACTGGAACTAAATGACTTGTTTTTGCACTGAATTCCTTTACTTAGTGTTAAAATTTAGTTGCAGGTGTTTGTACTTAGGCTTTTAAATCCCAACCCATTTACATTTAAATCTTAAAATTTATGCTTAAAATTTATGCTTAAATTTTATATCCAGAAGGGTAGTACGGAACACATCCGCTTTCCATAGAAAGCTGTAAGAATATTTAATGGAATTTTGTCAGATTAATCGGATATTTATTCCATATAGTTAGGAAGTTAGATAATTTAGAAGTTTATCCCCTACTAATTGCGAAACTAGATTCAGAAAAATACCCTCTTTAGAATAAAAATTTCTTTAAAATAAGTACCTCTGTATGAAGGACCCAATCAGAGAATTCTTCAAGCAGATACAGGAGTGATTAAATGCCTGAAATCCTGATTGTTGAGGATAACTTGCTTAATCTTGTTGTTGAATCCGACCTTCTGAAGTCCTGCGGATATGACCCGATAAAGGCAAAAAACGGCTTTGAAGCACTGGAAGTCCTCAGCAAGGTTAAAGTTGATCTCATACTGATGGATATGGAACTCCCAAAAATGCATGGACTTGAATTGCTTCAACGGATAAAATGCAATCCTGATACAGAAAGTATAAAGGTGGTTGCTGTCACAGGGAATTGTGATCCTGAAAGTAGACAGGAATTTCTTAAAGCCGGATGTCATGCAGTTCTTTCCAAACCTATTAATTTTGATAGATTTGGATCGCAGGTCAAGGAGTTTCTTACAGTAATGAGTTCTCCCCATTAAGTTATCCTGAGTATACTTCAGAAGTAACACTTCTGATGAAACTGGTTATTCGGTTCCCCCATTATTTGAGGTTTTTACCCTTTAAGTTTCTTACTCTTTTAAAGGATCATAATATTTATGAATTCTTAAATAATCTATATTGAGCAGTTGTTGGGAAATCTGGATAAAAGCCTTCTGAAGATGTGTGTCTCTGCCTTTTACAGGTATTATCTGTATCCGGTTTTAGGCAGATAGACTACAGAAGTTAAGATGCTGGAAGCACGGGTGAAAAAAGATGTATAAAAGTACAAAAATAGGGCATGTAGTGATAGGGTTTGCCCTACTCCTGATTTTGATCTTTTTTGTAGGTTATACAGGTTATCAGGGCATGAACGAAGTTGATAAGAAGAGCCGGGCTATCCAGAATATGACTTTTATCATGAATAATATGCAGGACGCCCTGCAAGCTGAAGAAAGCTATGTTATTCACGGCGATCCTGCCTACAAAAAAGAAGTTTATCATTATCTCAGTTTTGTGCCCACACAGGCAGAGATATCCAAAGTGATATACATAGGCTACCTTGACCCTGAGAACCGTGACAGAATGGATCTTGTCCTTGAAGCTTCCAGGGAATTCAATGAAACTTTTAACAGATATGTTGAAGCAGAAGACGAACAGGCTAAGGTAAGGAGTAAACTTGTTAATGATAGTGAAATTCTAATCATAAACGCAGATAAGCTTTCTAAAAATCAGATGGTCCAGTACAGAGAGGAATTTGAGGCCGGGTACTCAAATGAGACCCTCGAGAAAAAATTTTCCAATGCCGAGAGCGCTCAAAGGATAATTGTACTGACAATGAAAGCTCAAAATGAGTATCAAAATTATGCTATGAGCCCCGACCAGCAATATGCAGATAATTTCAATGTGTTTATGGAAGAAATTATTGAACTTTCTACAGACTTAAACAGGAGGATGGATAGGCCGGAAAATATTGCTGCAGGGAATGAGATACTTAGAAGTGCCGAAGATTTCCAGGCAGATTTCGAGCAATTTAAGGTTCTGGAAGAAAGAAAAACGCTCGAAGAGAAAAATATGATGTCTATAGCCACAAGAGTTGGAGAAGTGGCTGAAGCCGCCAGTGCTGACCAGAAAGAAAAACTGGATGTGCTAATTACAAATTCCGTAAACAAAATTTTTCTGGTAACTTTCCTTTCATTGCTTATCGGCGGTTTACTTGTTTTTGTAATTATGAATATTTACAGAAAGCCCATCAACGAACTGCTTGAGGCTTCTGATATGGTTTCTGAAGGAAACCTTGACGTTGATATTAAAGGTTCCTCCAGAAGCGAGATCTTTCAGCTCTCGGAGGCTTTTAAAGCGATGGTTGAAAACCTGTGCAGCTTGATTAAAGAAATTCAGGAAGGATCACTGCATCTTGCCACACTTTCGGAAGAAATGTCTGCCTCTTCCGAAGAAGTAGCATCTGCATCAAGGAGAATTTCAGAAACAGCAGCCGAGATATCTAACGGGGCAGAAGTACAGAGCACGAAAATTATTGATATAACTCATGCGATGCAGGATATGACCCATAATATTCAGGAAATTGCGGATAATACGCAGAAAGTTTCTAAAAGCACAAATCTGGTAAATGATACCGTTTATAATATTGGAAATGTCTCCAGGGATGTCCTGTTAAAAATGGACCTTATAAGTTCTTCTGTCGATGAAACTGAAATTGTTATAAAGGATCTTGACTCAAAATCTCAACAAATAAATGAAATTATAACTCTGATTACAAGGATTGCAGACCAGACCAATATGCTTGCATTGAATGCCGCAATTGAAGCTGCACGTGCAGGGGAACACGGCAGAGGATTTTCCGTGGTGGCTGATGAAGTCCGCAAACTTGCTGAAGAGTCCGGAACCGCAGCTAAGGATATTTCCAGATTGATCGATGAAATCAGGGAAAGCATCAGTGATACGGTTGAAAGCATAGATGCAAGTAAGAAGAATGTAAAGAATGGTTCATTATCAGTCAGCGAAGAGGTCGAGATGGTTACAGGGATCGTTTCCACAATCAACGAGATCACCAATATGATAGAGGATGTTGCAGCCGCCACAGAAGAGCAGTCCGCGTCCATTGAAGAAATCACCTCTACACTGGAGGATATATCTTCCATATCCGAACAATCCGCTGCAGGGACTCAGGAAACTGCCGCGGCCCTGGAAGAGCAGAGCGCCTCAATGGCTGAGCTTGCCAGCATGGCTAACGACCTCTCTTTGCTTGGCGAGAAGATGAAAAAAGTCACTGAAAAGTTCAGGCTCGGAAATTCGAAAGGTGAGTCAGAAAATATTTCTGACTAAATGTTTCAGCCCACCGAACTGGTTAAATAAGGCTGGCTAAAACGAATCAGTTAAATATTTCAGGCTAAAAAACTTGTCAAATAAGGTCTACTGAGACGGGTTGTCTAACAACTGATTAAATGATTCTGGATAAAACGGATTGGGCCAGTAAGCCGCTTAAAATCTGAAGCCCCCGGGGAATTGAAATGTTTGAGGATACGATAGAAAAGGAAAGTTCATCATCCTCTGAAGAATCACTTCAGCTGGTGAGTTTTGAACTTTCAGGAGAAGAATTCGGAGTTGATATCATGCAGGTCTCCGAAATCATTCCGATTTCGAAAATCACCCGGATTCCTCAGGCTCCGGAATGTGTAAAAGGGCTTATTAACCTGAGGGGAAAAATTGTCGTGGTAATAGACCTCAACCGGCGCCTTGGTTTCAGCCCCAGAGAAAGTGACAGCCTTTCTAAAATTATTATAGTTAAAGTTAAAGATACGACAATAGGAATGCTTGTGAATTCCGTGAACGGTATATTAAAATTGCCCCTTTCCTCTATCGAGTCCACTCCGGATATGATTAAATCAAAAATTAATTCGGAATATTTGACCGGAGTTGGAAAAGCAGGGAACAGGCTTCTTATTCTCCTTAACCTTGCAAGGGTTCTTGGAGAAGAAGAGGTTGATGAACTGAACCAGCTTTCTTCTTCCAGTTCTTCTTCCTCTTCTCCTTCTTCTCCTTCTTCTCCTTCCCTCTCCTCTTCTTCCTCTCCGTCCAGTTCTTACTCATCATCATCTCCCTCTTCATCTTTCAAGGAATCTCCGGAGGAGAACACTTAAGAGTCTATAAGTAAGATATACCGGGATTCATTTCCCATTATCAGCAATTTATAATTCCATAAGAGCCGGAATATGATGCATCCTGTCCTCATTTTCCTTTTCGCACTTATAGCCATACTGCTTTTTACGGCAAAATTCAGGCTTCACCCTTTCCTTAGTCTTGTTCTTGTATCTCTTCTAACAGGGATTCTTGCAGGAGAGCCCATAAGCACTATCGAAGCAGTTACTGAAGGACTGGGAAGCGTTTTTTCCCGTTTTGCCATTATTATTACGAGTGGGAGCATCATCGGACTTCTGCTCCAGAAAACCGGGGGAATGTCTTTAATAGCTTCTGACATTACGCGCTTTTTCAAAAATCCCCTGCTTGCCCTGAGCTTTCTTGGATTTCTTTTTTCCGTGCCAACAATGTGCTATATCCTTGCTTACGTTATCTTTATCCCGATAGCAAAAGAACTGTCTTCCAGGTTCAATTACCCCCCGATTTCCACTGCAACTGCACTTGCATTGGGAGCCGTTGCTTCATTTAATCTGGTTTATCCTTCCCCTGTGATCATTTCGGCAGCAGAAGAACTTTCAGCAAACAGGGATATGCTTATTCTACTGGGATTTCTTACCGCTGTTCCCACTTCTTTTTCAGGATATCTTTATGCGAGGAGTCTTGGAAAGGCTGAAGTTTCCGGAATGAATGAGGGTGGGGTAATACGGGAAAAAACCATTGTAAAGGAGAAAAAAGACCTGTCACAGGAAAATGGTGCGTTGCAAAGGACAGAAAATAGAAAACCAGGAAGGTTTGAAGCTTATGCTCCGATTTTTATTCCTCTATTTCTCATCCTTTTCGAGGCTGTATTAAATAATCCTAATACTCTATTCACCTTTCTGGGAAATCCGAATGTTGCATTACTTATTGGGGTCCTTCTTTCTATTTTTTCCGGGAGAGTGCTGGGACTTCCAATGATAAGGGTCCAGGTCGAAAAAGCCATAAAAAGAAGCGGTGTTGTCCTGCTCGACCTTTGTGGGGGTGGAGCTCTTGGTGCAACTCTTGCCATGACAGGAGCAGGGGAAGCCCTTGGAAAGTTTTTCCTGCAGTTCAACCTGCCTCATATTCTTGTGCCTTTTCTTGTTGCAGCAGCCCTCCAAACAGTGCAGGGCTCAAGAGTTGTAACGATGCTCGTCGCTCCGTCCCTTTTACTCCCCCTTGTCCCTGAGCTTGGACTCCCTCCGGAAATTTTGATCCTTTCAATGGCTTCAGGCACTTTTATGATTTCACACGTTAATGACCCGTTTTTCTGGATTTTCGGAGAACTCGCAGAACTGACACCCTCTGAGGTTTTCAGGTCAAATACACTTGGAAACGCCCTTATGGGAGTAGTAAGCTTTCTGATCGTCTCCGGAATATATTTTTTCTTTTACTGATATTTTTTAAAGAATTTTATATCTTATTTGTAGTATTAGATATTTTTTAATAATTAATTTTTATGCTATGTGTTTTCTTTTACATTATATTTTCATTTATTCTGTAGTTTTTTATATTTTTCATCCTGTTTTCATTTATATTTAGTATTTATATTTTATATTTTGTATTCTGTATTTATATTCTGTATTTTGTTTTAGCCCGGAGTCCGTGGATTCTCTCAAATTTTGATATAGTAAAAGTTTTAGCTTTTAATTTGGTGTATGATAAACAATAAATACCAGTTTTTTATATTTCTCTATATGAATGAGCAGAATTATCCAGAGTTTACAGGCCTTGAGCTCTCTCCAAGGAAGGTAGATTACCTCAAATTTATTTTTGAAAAAAGAGGCACTGTAAAGACTACAGAAATTTCCTCCTGCCTGCAGGTCGACCCTTCAACAACAAGCAAAACTTTAAATGAACTTGCAACTGCTGGCTATCTGAACCATGTTCCATACAGGGGTGTGGACCTGACTGACATGGGAAAGGCATATGCAGAATTTCTTGTTCGGAGGCACAGGATTTTGAGCCTTCTCTTTACTCATTACGGTCTTTCTACAGAGGAAGCATGTGCTGAAGTTTCTCGTTTTGAAGCTTTTGTTTCCAGGAATTCGGTAAACAAAATTTGCAGTTCAATGGGCCATCCGATGGTTGGCGTCTGCGGAGAAATAAGCCACGAGAAATGTTTTCCTGAGGAGCATCACCATTAATGATTCCCAGTCTGGATCAGATCTGGATGACGACTTTTACCCGGTCCTGATATAAGTTTGGTGTTATGCCAAAATATGCCTCGAATAAATCAAATTTTTGGGTGCTATCAAATTTATCTTTTATATGTCAGTTCCATCTGATCTTCAAAAAAAATTAACTGCGCCAAAGAACAAAATTGAAATTATAAAGGAGTTTAACAATGAAATTAAAAATCATACCTCTGCTGGTAATTCTGATTGTTGGTCTGAGTATTTTCGTAAGTGGATGTACGGATGCCGGAGATTCAGGGAATAATAGGAGTACAGGACAGGGAGCTGAAATTTCAGGAAACGAAGAACCCATAATAGTTGCCGTAAGCGTTGTCCCTCAAGCTGAGTTCGTAGAAAAAGTCGGAGGAGACAGGGTAAAAACAGTTGTTATAGTTCCTTCCGGGGCAGATCCTCATACTTATGAACCTTCTCCAAAGGAAGTCAAGGAAATCAGCAAAGCCAGCATGTTATTAACAGTAGGGGTTGGGATGCCTTTTGAAGAAGTCTGGATTGACAGGTTCGAGTCTATGAATAGCGATACTCTCATTATAAACTGCTCTGAAGGAATCGAACTGAAAAAGCTTGAAGGATATCACCATCATGAAGGGGAAGAAGGACATGATGAGGAGCTGGAAACCGGGCATGAAAACAAAAGTGAGGGGAATCATGAAGAACTGGACCCTCATATATGGACATCCCCTTCAAATGCAAAGATAATGGTCGAAGAGATTTATGAAGGGCTTGTAGAGCTCGATCCTGAAAATGAAGCTTATTATGCCCAGAATAGAGATGCTTATCTTGAAGAGCTGGATGCTCTGGATACGAGGATCCGGGAAAAACTTGAAGGAAAAGAAGAAAAAAATTTCATGGTTTATCATCCTTCCTGGGGCTATTTTGCTGCAGATTATGGGCTTAACATGATCTCCGTCGAAATTGAAGGAAAAGAGCCGAGTGCACAGGATCTTACTGAACTTGTGGACCTTGCAAAAGAAAAGGATGTCAAAGTTATTTTTGTCCAGGCTCAGTTCAGCACGAGGAGCGCGGAAGTTTTAGCTCAGGAAATCGGAGGAGAAGTTGTAGCTGTTGATCCTCTGGCAAAGAATTATATTGAGAATATGGACAGCGTCTCTGATATCTTTGCCAGAAACCTGGTGTAATATCGTGAACAGGCTTTCACTTAAATTATTGATAAAATCGTCGTTCAGGTTCTACATCTAAATATAAAAAGAACATAATTCGGGATAAGATAAAAACGATAATCTGAAGGAAGGTTAATGGAGAAGGTTATAGAGCTGGAGGATGTCTGGGTTCGCTATGGAAACCAGATAATCCTTGAAGCCGTGAATCTGGAATTAAAAGAGCCTAATGGGCTGCTCGGGATAATTGGACCTAACGGAGGAGGAAAGACCACACTCCTCAAAGTGCTCCTCGGGCTCCTGAAGCCTTATAAAGGCAATGTGAAGATCTTTGGGAAGCCTCCCGAAAAAAGCAGAGATCTTGTAGGATATGTCCCTCAGTACAGACGCTTTGACTTTGATTTTCCGATCAGCGTATGGGAAGTAGTCCTGACAGGAAGGATGAGCCATACGGGTTTTCTGAAAAAGTACAGTGAGGAAGACAAAAAAGCTGCTGAAGAAGCTCTGAAAACCGTGGAGATGTTTAATCTTAAAGACAGGCAGATAGGGCAGCTCTCAGGTGGGCAGCGGCAGAGGGTTTTTATTGCCCGTGCACTTGCCACAAACCCCAAACTCCTGCTTCTGGACGAGCCTAATTCCGGGCTTGATCCCCATATGCAGGACGAACTCTACAGGCTCCTGAACAGGCTCAAGCAGGAAATGGCGATCATTATGGTCACACATGACCTCAGCGCAGTTTCTGTTTATGTGGACAGGATAGCCTGCCTGAACCGTACTCTTCATTACCATAATTCAAAAGAGATCCCGGTTGAAGACCTGGAAGCTACCTACCAGTGTCCTGTAGAACTTATTGCTCACGGAGTGCCCCACAGAGTGCTTGAGAGGCATAAAGAGAGTCCCTGAAGATCAAGGATCAGGTTCGAAAAACAGTCTCTAAAGGAGAAATGAAAAATGTTTGATCTTCTTCAATATACTTTCATCCAGAACGCCCTTATAGCCGCAGTCCTTGCAAGTGTTGCCTGCGGAATAATAGGCTCATATGTTGTTGTTAAAAAGATTGTCTTTATCAGTGGGGGAATTGCCCATGCTTCATTCGGAGGAGTGGGACTTGGATATTACCTTGGTATCAATCCAATGTATGGAGTCCTCCCTTTCAGCCTTCTGTCAGCTCTCGTTATGGGTACCGTAAGCAAGAAGTCAAAAATCCCTGAGGACAGTGCAATAGGTATACTCTGGTCTCTTGGAATGGCTCTGGGAGTTATTTTTGTCTATCTCACTCCAGGATATGCTCCGGATCTGATGACCTACCTTTTCGGAAACATCCTTACAGTCCCCCGCCTGGATCTGTATCTTATGCTGGCTCTTGATATCATCATAGTAGGTGCAGTCTATCTATTTTATAAGGAGTTCCTTGCTTTATGTTTTGACGAGGAGTTTACAACTGTGCAGGGCGTTCCCACTGACAAACTTTACCTTTTCCTGCTCTGTATTATTGCCCTTACAATTGTGGTTCTTATCAAAGTTGTGGGAATCATCCTTGTAATAGCTCTTCTAACAATTCCTGCCACTATTAGCCGCAAGTTTACTCATAACCTGAAGAAAATGATGCTTATATCTACCGCTTTTGGGGCTGTTATCAGTGTCGCAGGAATAGGTCTATCCTATATTCTGGACGTTCCGTCAGGAGCCACTATTATTCTGGTGTTAAGTTTTGTTTATGGGTTTGTAGCTGTAGGGACGGAAATGTTCAAAGACAAAAATGCTTTTAAAAGCTGAAAAATTCTAAAATTAATTTTTTAGGGTTCTCAATCAGGACGGGTTGGAATATAAAAGCTCAAATATTTATTCCAGCATATATCAGTATTAATATATTTGAACATATTTTCTGGCAGAGCCGTATACAGATTTCTATAAAATTATATTTGGTCAGTTTTATTAAGACATAATTTTATATATGGTAAAATGCAAGAAGCCTAATCGTTAAATCAATTTTAAATTATACGACTTCAGGACCAGCTTTAAAACCGGCATCTCTGGAGTAATTAAGTGATGTAAATAAGTAATGTAAAAACGGTTTCCCAAAAGGAATTAAAAATGGAATTCAAAAATGAAATCCAAAAACGGAGTCCAACGCTCCATGTGAAATCCCTCAAAGCCGCTTCAAGTGGGGAAGCGATATGCTTGCAGAGGTTAAGGCAACCTGCGCAGAGCAGATCACTTGGATACACTTCAACCGATATATTTGCGCCTCCTATATACAGGTCCAGTAGGTGTATCCGGAAAAGCCACCTTAAAAAGGTAAATACCTGTTCCGTAAATACCTGTTCCGTCTGGCATTAAATCGTGACTGCCTGAACTAAAAAACTAATTATAAAATCTAAACTATAAAACGCCATACCAGGGTGATAAAATGGACCGCGAAACAACCCGGGATCAAAATATAGAAGAGAACGAAATTTTTGACGGTGAAAACCTCAACCTTCCGGATATTCCTCTTCCGGAAACAGACAATGTGCTGTACTCGATACTTAACTCCCTCAACCAGAATATCGCAGACTTTTACACGTTTGTGAAGTTCAACAGTTACCTCTCGGAAGACCACCTTAACGTTGAGTTGCTTAAAAGAAGTATGGGCATCCACAGGGACTTTGCGGCCCTTTTCCTGCATACTAAAGAGGAACTTATATTTACATATCCGGAATTCATCGAAAAGATTGAAAAACTGCTGTTTAAGGGGGAAGTGGGTACAGACTGTATAAAATATACACAAAAAATTTGCAGATCAATAAGTGATTATAAGATCGCTCTGCACAGAGAAGGTTATCTGCCAGACCTCAGAAGACAGCTGCCTCTTGTTGATATTTAATTTCCAGGCAACTTTAATTTCCAGGCAACTTTCTTTTTTTCTATTTTTTTCACTTTTTTTCTGCCTTCCCTTATTCTTTTTCTACTTCTCTTAGTTCTTTTTGTTCCTTTCTACTCTTTTTCTACCTTTTCTTATCCTTTTTCTACTCTTCATTATTCATTTTCTATCCTTTTTCTATCAGTTTATTGAACTTTTTGTCTTTACAATTTAAGTTTCATTTATTACTCTTTCAATAATTTACAGTACCTCTAAAAGTTTATATTTGATTTTCAGTACATCCGTATCTTTATATTTATACAAAGACATTGGCGTGCAAGGCATCTGTGAAAAACGGCAGCCTAAAAAACGGTAATTTAAAAA
>WPCH01088109.1_pt1 | contig 50852 bp, 49 predicted proteins | sample 5399881 | NCBI WGS metagenome assembly WPCH01 (sample SAMN12869468, study PRJNA574797) | sludge metagenome | isolation source: wastewater treatment of pH5 | place: China:Beijing | collected 2019-05-20
ACTTCCTCATAATCTACGGTAATATGGACTTGAGACATGTTTCTTCACCTCCGGTTTGTGTTGTGTCGTAACTACATTGTAACCGAACGGAGAGACATGTTCTCTTTTTTTCTAATTTACACCATTATACGGGCACAACCCTTTTTATGCAGAATGTGAGAAGAAAAGTACATACAACCGAAAATTTTGTCCATTTTGAATCCGATTTCCGGATCCGAATCGCCGCCCGGCTTTCAAGTAGCCGATCCTATCCCGCTCTGGCAATCAAAATTAAAACCCTGTTTATGGCACAGGATCCGCGTGGCATGCCTGAAACTTCCGCCCCCTGTGGACTTTCACCACAGATTGACGGCATGCCTGTCATACCAATGAACAAGAGAGCCGTACTCGGCTCTCTTGTTTCACTTGAAAATATTTAATTATCGATCCGCCCGGTTAATAGGCTTTGGTCTCAATTTCCCGGCTCATTTTGGCGATGAGATCCTCTACGGACATCTCACCCAGCTCGCCCTCCCGGTTGGAGCGGACGGAGACGGTGCCGGCCTCGGCTTCCTTCTCTCCGATTACCAGCAGATAGGAATCCCTCTGGTTTCTCGCCTCTCTGATCTTGTAGCCGATCTTTTCATTTCTGCCGTCTACCTGAACCCGGAAACCCGCTTCCGTAAAGCGCTTCTCCAGCTCGTAGGCGTAGTCGTTGAACTTCTCCGTTACCGTGAGCAGCTTAACCTGAACCGGCGCAAGCCACAGGGGGAACTTGCCGGCAAAGTGCTCCGTGAGAATACCGATGAAGCGTTCGATGCTCCCGAAAATAACCCTGTGAATCATGGCGGGGCGGTGCTTTTCGCCGTCGCTGCCTACGTAGGTCAGGTCAAAACGCTGGGGCATCTGGAAATCCAGCTGGATGGTGCCGCACTGCCAGGTCCTTCCGATGGAATCCTCCAGATGGAAGTCGATTTTAGGACCGTAAAAAGCGCCGTCGCCTTCGTTGATGATGAAATCCATACCCTTTTCTTCCATAGCCTCTCTGAGGGCATTGGTGGCAACGTTCCACTCCTCCTCGCTTCCCATGGATTTTTCCGGCTTCGTGGAAAGCTCCACGTGATACTTAAATCCAAAGATTTTATACACGGAGTCTATAAAATCGATAACCCCGGCCACCTCTTGTTTTATCTGCTCCGGCAGCATAAAGATATGGGCGTCATCCTGCGTAAAGGTTCTGACCCGCATCAGTCCGTGAAGGGCCCCCGAAAGCTCGTGGCGATGGACCTGGCCCATCTCGGCGATCCTCATGGGGAAATCCCTGTAGCTGTACATCTTGCGCTTGTAGGTGAGCATGGCGCCGGGACAGTTCATGGGCTTGATGGCGTAATTTCCATCGTCTATCTTGGTAAAGTACATATTGTTCTGGTAGTGGTCCCAATGTCCTGAGGTATGCCAGAGCTCTTCCGCCAGGACCAGCGGGGTCTTTATCTCCTCGTAGCCCCTCTCCCTGTGGACCTTTCTCCAGAACGCCTCCAGCTCATTGCGGATGACCATGCCCTTGGGGAAGAAGAAGGGGAAACCCGGACCCTCTTCCATAATCGCAAAGAGATCCATTTCCTTCCCGATCTTCCGATGGTCCCGCTTCTTCGCTTCTTCCACCACGTTCAGATATTCCTCCATCATCTGCTGTTTGGGGAAGGAGGTTCCGTAAATCCTCTGAAGCATCTTGTTCTTTTCATTGCCGCGCCAGTAAGCTCCCGCCACGCTGGTGAGCTTGACGGCCTTAATGGCGGCAGTAGAGCCCTTGTGGGGCCCCGCGCAGAGGTCGGTAAAATCGTCCTGCTTATAGAAAGAGATAACCGCGTCCTCCGGCAGATCGTTTATCAGCTCCACCTTGTAAGGCTCGCCTTTCTCCTCCATGAACCTGATGGCTTCCTCCCTGGGAAGTTCAAACCGCTCGAGGGCAATGTTGGCCTTTGTGATCTTCTTCATCTCTTTTTCGATGGCCGCAAGGTCCTCTTCGGTGAAGCGGTGATCCAAATCAAAATCATAGTAATAGCCGTAGTCGATGGCCGGGCCGATTCCCAGCTTCGCTTCCGGAAAGAGACGCTTTACGGCCTGTGCCAGAACATGGGAGCTGGTATGCCGAAAAGCCTTGCTCTCCGGATCGGCTTCAAAAACTTTATACTCCTGTGAGTTTTCCTGTACTGCCTGTTGATTCATTCTTATTTCCTCCTGCAATTTTATGTATTGTAATAATGCAAAGCAATCACGCCGGGCGGAGATAGTCCCTTCCGCAAACAAAAAAACCAAGCAATTGTAAATACAATGCTTGGGGCATATTCTGCGGTTCCACCCAAACGAGTTCTTCATTTATATAACGACAGATCGCTGATCCGCCGGCAACCCTCATCAGGCGCTGCTCCGAGGTGGTAACCTCTTCTTCGCATTTGGCATATTGGTTATTTTGCTTTTCTTTAATTATAATCATACCCGGCGAAATGTCAATCTAAACCGATCCCTTATCACAGCTGCGCATGAAAGACAAGACGCCAATTTCAAAATCAGGAATCAGGGGTGAAGTGAGCAAAAAATGGATTAATGCGCAAATCACATGGAATTATTTGTAATTATTTCACACGTTATCCCGAATTTTGAACAAATCCAAACATTATTTTACATATTACGCAAAATAATCTACACATTACTCGGAATTTTGCTCATTTTTTTCAAAATTACCGCTTCCCCCGGCTAAATCCACCCATTACTCGCAATTTTGCACAACAGGGGGCACCGCTCTTTTTTCATACGAGTGCGCTGCCAGGCATAGCAACGTCAGATGCCGGCAATATCCTTTTTTCTCAAAATGTCTATGATATTCTCCTCCACGGTGGATCTGATCCCTGTCCCAATCTTCCTGAGATTCCTCATGCTTTCTAAATAACTTTTCCCGAGTATGCCGTCCGGGCTCACTTTTCCTTTCAGCTCCATGGCATACACGGCGTTTTCGACAGCCATCCCCGCCCCGAGAGATATCTTCAGTGAACAGTTGGGTTTTGCGCCGTCGCATAAAAGTCCTGCCATACTGCTGATCGTCATCTGCATGGCATTTTCTATCTTCAGCGGATCTCCGCCCATAAGGTAAGTTATTCCTGCCGCAGTTGAAGTTGCCGCAATTACCGCGCAGTTGCAAAAAGGAGTGCGGCCTTTTATTTCTCTGTTGAGAATACCCGCTATGAATACCGCAAGCGCAATGGCCCGCAAACCCTCATTCTTATCCAAATTCCGTATTTCAGCGAAACGGCTGATACAATTGAAGATCAAGGCCCCCTGATTGCCGCTGCCGAAGACCGACATTACCGGCAGGCTTCCGCCCCCCATCCGGACGTCTCCCGCCGCTCCGGCCAGCAGCTTGGGTCCATAGTACCCTTCTAAAAGCGAATCGGGAAAGGCCCTGGATAAAATCCATGCCGTATTCATGCCATATCCACCCTGCAGACCGGCAATCCCGGCCTGTCTGTTCATCGCCGCCCCGACGCTCATATGCTCAAGGTCCTTTTCCGTAAACCCGTCCACCAATGCGCACAGGGTTCCTATTTCCACAGGCAGCTCCTGCAAAGACGCCGCCGCTCCTTCATGTCCGCTCCGGCTCCCCTCGCCTATGACGGTTCTATTTGCTTCAAGACGGGAATACTGTTCATGGTGCCCGTCGAAGATTACTCTGGATCTCCCCTTGTCCGTCTCAAGCAGCAAATCTACATAAATCTTCCCCTTCGCTGATTCTGTCCTGATATTAACAGACGCTCGTTCTATGATCAAACGCGCCTTTTCCACGCTGCCGATGCTGCAGCCCTCCAATGCCATCAGGCCTTTTTCCGGATCCCCGCAGGCTATTCCCAGACCGACGGCATAGGCAAGTCCCTTTTCTGCGGTTCCCGGAATTATTACGCTATGGGCTCCGATATAGACGTCGTGGGATACGAGCAAGTCAATTTTCTTTACCTCTCCCCCTCCCGCCTCTTTATACGCAATGGCCGCCGCCAATGCGGGAGTGGCGGGATCAGTGCATCCGAATGCGGGGACGAGATTATCGAGCAGAATAGATAATGCTGTCTCCTTACTGATCATCTTAATTTTCCTCTTCTGCCGTAAACACATGATTCTGCATCTTCATCATCAATTGCTGCAGCTCTTCTTATTCATATGTACCTGCCTTGCATCCGAAGATATAAGGCAGGCACATACTCACCATTCCAGCCATATGTCGATTGCAATCCTTTTTTATACGGTCATATTTTTTCAGCCCACGCGGAGAATTTAGCTTTCAACTCCTGCGCCCAATGAGCCGCGTCCTCCACTTTAAGGCTCTTACAATCGTAGCCGATCAAGTCGAGCATGACCTTCCGCGATTCATCCGTGATAACGATGGTGCCATCGGCCTTTATCTCCTCTATGCCGTCATACTTTTGGCATTCATTGTTCACCTTTACAGCTTCCTCCAGTGTGACGCCCGGAGGCAGCGCTATTTCAACGCGGTCGCTGCCTATTTTGACAGGAAATCCGCCGGCGAGGCCGCAGGGTCCCGGCGCATGTGTAAGTTCCCGTGAATTGCGCAGGGTATGCAGTATATTTTTCGCGGCGGAAGCGCCTACGACAGAATGCCCCTGAGTGCCTCCCTGTCTGCGGAATCTCGTCACAGCCTCGCATAGCAACGCAGTCATATCATATTTTTCCGAAAGATCATGTCCGTCCGCATAGATCTTTATCAGGAAGGGAGCCCCTGCCGTATCGCGGAAACGGCCCGCATAATAGCTGAGGAAATGCGCGAAGAATACGTATGCCTGCACGGAGGGCAGGGAGACCCGTTCTTTTTCCGCAATCAGCATCCTGATCGCCGGAACGATATTGTCTATGTTTCCGATTCCCACGTGAGGCGTCAATCCGATCTTATCCAGGGCGCAATTGGTCACGTCCGGAAAACCGGCATTGACTACCTTCGGGGATAAGGACGTCATTTGAATGGCCTTCATTATATTGTAAGTTAAAGCGCAATGCATCGGAATCCACGGGCCGTACCTTGCCTTATCAATCATTTGATATTTTTCCCGGGGCAGCTTAGTGATTACCCACCAGGACTGAAGGGATGTACAGTCAAAGATCACATCCGGTTTAAAAGCTGAAATTCTTTCCGCTGTCTGTTCCACATTAAATGCATCGACGGGCAAAAATCGGACGTCTGCGGCAGCATGGGTCTGAGATGATGACAGGAGGGCGCTGTTAGCCCTTCTGAGTCCCAGCTCCTCATCCTTATCACACGCCAATACTTCCACATGCTCGGCAAATCCAGGCGTACGAAGCAATATCTCCAGCGTCCACCAGCTGAGATCGCCAAGCCCTATGATCATAAGTTTCTGTTTCATTTTTCTCCCCCTTTTTGCTTTACATCAGATCCTCTTTCTCCATCAGCACTAATTCAATTCCGATATTTTTTTGTACCGCTTCTTTGTATATGACGTCCGCCAACGCTATATCGGTAATAGACATCCCCATGTTAAAGGCCATCACTATCTCATCGTCCTTCGTACGTCCGGCCGCGCTTCCATTTATGATATCCCCCAAAAGGGTATGCTCCGCGGGGAGTCCCAGCCCGAAAGAACCTTTCTTCCGGTAAGACTCCACCAGGGCCCAATCGTCACACACGAACCGGTCTATACTTTCGATATATATCGAGTCCTCCCACGCTTTGCCTTCAAAAGCGATTCCCAGCATCCCCGGATGCAGCATATCTTTTGTTACTATTGGTTTTGGAAGATTCTGGGTGGCTGTAAACACTATTTGAGATTTCGCTATGGAGTCCTTAATTTCCTCACTTTTAACAGGAATGAGTTCAACTTCAGGGAGTCTCTCCTTCATATCTTCTATGTATGTTTTCAGGATATCTTCATTTATATCATTGATATAGCATCTTCTGAGCTCCGGGATTTGCGCTTTTATCATCAGCAGATTCCACCTCGACTGCACTCCGGCGCCTATTATCGTCATGGTCTCTGTGACGGAAACCTTGCAGTATTTGGCGGTGACCGCTCCGACAGCCGCGGTTCTCACAGCGGTTATCCATCTGCAATCCATAACCGCCAGCGGCAACCCTGTCTCCGCATCGTTGTATATCAGCAAGCCGTTGGTTACCGGCAGGCCTTTTCCGCGATTGGCGGGATATCCGCAAACCCACTTGATCCCGCATACATCCAGGCTTTCCACATACGCCGGCATGGCGTGAAGGAAAGACCTTTCTCTCGTGTATATCCCGGGTTTGGGAGGACATTGGCATAGTCCTTTCGCATTCGCCTCCATGACATTTTCTGCGATTTCCATGACTTTGTCGTGGGATATTCGGAGATCTATTATGTCTTCCTGTGACAAGTATTTAAAAGTGATGCGCTCCACAATCGTTACTCCTTTCTATATCCTGACCATATCCAATAGCATCATTAAGTAAGAGGACTCGTCTGCTTTATACGCTTCACAGCAGCAGCGCGTTCCGAAGCAAACCTTCCATAGAGCTCCCTGCAATGGAAAGATCCAGCTCTTTATAATCCTCCAGCAGCCGCTCTGTCACAGGGATGATATTGTCGTATCTTTCCCATTGCTCCGTCGTCCTTGCCAGCCGGGTCATGTCCTTTCCCATCGATCCGTTGCCCTCATTGGGCAGCAATATTATCGTATGAAAAGGATTGGGCCGCGAAAAATATCCCGCTAAAGGATCGACGGCAAGCCGCCAGCCGCTGCTGATAAAATCCTCACATTTCTTGATTACATCCTTTGCGTGACCTTGAACGAAAAGGATTTCAAGCGCTTTATTTTCAAAATTCTTTTCTATTCCGGGATTGTTGGTAATTACCTTTATCATCGCGATTCTTTCTCTATTTTGAATATGGTCTGCTCTGATACGTCCGTACCTAAGGCCTCCAGCGCTCTTTTGACAATACTCTTTCTGAGTTCATATTCTTCTTCCTGAGGCAGGTTGGGCTGTCCTGTGGGATAAGGTATCGAAACTCCGGGCACCAGCCTGTTGGCCCCCACCGAGCAGGATATAGGAAGAATCGTGTTGATGTGAACCACAGGAATTCCTGCCGCGTCTATCTGCTTTACCAGCGTTGCGCCGCAACGCGTATCGGTTCCTCAGGTGGACGTAAGGATAACACCGTCCACGCCATCCCGCGCAAGCTTTTGGGCCATCTCCCCGCCAATGGCTGTCGCCTGGTCCACCGCCATTGCGTTTCCTACCGTAACTCCGGCATACTCATACAGTTTACCGATTTCCGCTTCTTTCTCCAGTTCCGCCAATACGTCCACGGGCATTACCCGGTTGCCGTCCATATTCGCATAAGTGGGGTCGTAACCTCCGTGAGCCACCTCGGAATCCGGTATATGAAAGCCGCCATAGCGATCGAAATCATAAAAATTATATTTTGTGCAGAAGCATGCCTCCATGCCGTCCGGGTTACCTTTGGGGACGATTCCGCCGCTGGTCATAATCGCGATCTTTGCGTTTTTCATATCTTTGATGGCAGGAGAAGGAGGAACCCTTGAGAAGTTCGGCATCTCAAGCTCGGTCTCATATTTCTCGCCTTTGATTTTTTGAAGCAGCATTGAAACCGCCCGCTTTGCTCCGATCTCCTCCCTGAATGCGGGAACGCGGATACCCCGCCGGAAATACCCCTCTTCTTCAGGACTTCCTATGGCCTCTCCCCGCGCGAGTTTCTCCACAAACCTTCCCATAGCCTCCATGGCGTCTTTCATCCCGCGGGCGTTATTTGCCGCAGGGAAGATGCAGGCGTATTTTTTAAACATTTCAAGTCCGGGATTTTCTTTATGCATGCCTGATACCGCGGGAATGCCCAGCTTTTGATGGGCGATTTTGCATACGCTTCCGCAGGCAAGCCCGTACCTTCCGGCCGTAAATGCCGGACCGGCCACAAGAACTTCAGCCTCATTCTCTCTCAGGGCTTCAACGATCTTATCCGTCAGCGAATCGGCATTCTCCGCAAAATAATTGTCGCCGCAGATTATTGTTGCAACCACTTCCGAATCTTCACCCAGAAAGCTGTTTAACAGCCGGCCTGGTCCAACGGCGCCTTTTCTCACTTCCAACTGATAATCCGCCTCCGATTCGGCTCCTATCTGCCCGAAAAATTGATTCATATAATGAACTATCCGCATTTTACCTCTCCTTTCTTTGAAATTAATAGACCTCTGACGAAAACTTTGTTTTACCTATATCGCTGATCGAGGATACGATCACCGCCAGGGTCACGTTAATGCTCCCGTCCTCATTCAGGTATGGATTGCAGGTACCGGACAACTGTTCTATGCACTCGGCATAGCCGATAGTCCTGTCCATTTTCGGCAAAGTAATCATGATATTCATATTGCCGGCGCTTATAGCCGCGTCGGCTTCGGGGGTGCTGTCCGTAATCGCTTCGCTGGCGCCGTCCCATCCGGCGTTTTCTTTGAGAATCACTACGGTTTTGACGCCGCTTTTCTCTGAGGTCCTTGCCAGCATCATAACATCTGCTTCCGGGTTCCCTCCCCCCTCCTCCGATATTATCACCGCGTCGGCGCCCAGCATTTTTGCCATTCTGACCGACAGGTTGCAGCATCTTTCTTTATCTGACAGTCCCGCGCAAATGGGCGAGATCACGACTCCCGCGAAGTCCAGATCTTTACCGTGCCGTTCATACAACTCCTCTATGACAGGGTTTGTCTGATGGTCGTAAGTCGTGCATTTGTCAGCCGCCGTCACACAACTTCCCGATACAAGGACGGAATCCAGTATTTCATTAGGGTGCAGCACTGTCGGATGGATTTTCTTGCAATCCATTCCGTAAAGAGAACTGTCATGCAGGAGTCCCTGGGCCATAACGCAATATATATAAGCGACTTTAGGAAGCTTCCCGTCGGCTGCGGGAAGCGAGTAATGCCTTATCTCATCGCAGGACGCTTCTTTTCCGATTCTTGCGATATAGTAAGCCGCTTTTATCCCCAGGACCCGCATCTGTTCCTCGTGTTCGGCCCCTTTTACCCCTTCGGCAGGGTCCGCGAGAATCACGACATTGACCTTTTCCGCATGGTAGCAGTAACGGGCCCCCGGTCCCGACATGTCGATGATGCCCTCCTGAAAGGCTACTATCCTCCCCACCGTTGTGACCACACAGCCTTCTAACACACGGGTCGTCCCGCTTCCAACCTCATCCGTGCCTCCAAAGTAGCCGGGGAAAGAACCTCCGTCTCCTGTCATCTTTATCCTTGGCTCCACCACGTCTTTAACCGGTACGATCCTTACGGATTCTCCCGGCCGGGCGATATCGACGTCGATATTCGTCAGCTTTGGATTGCTCAGAAAAGCCAGCATGCCATCTTTGTTTATATGCAATACTCCGTCTTCAATAAAATCCTTTTCGCCGAACCTCACATCATCAATCCTGACGACTTCATAGGTCAGTTGCATCTCATTCAACATATGCTTCTATCCTTTCACACATATTCATATCCGCAGTTGCTTTACGCATAGCGCACAGATTTACATGAACAGGAAACCTGTGCGCTATATTAGAGGAGAATGAAGCCTTCTTTAAAACATATTCCTATTGCCTGAGCAAAGCTTTCAGCTCATCGGAATCATAACTGTCCAGGCCTAAAGTCCCAGGGGTCAGCATTGCTTCCTTCCTGTAATCCCTGCCCATAATCCTTGACGCCAGCAGGATCACAGCATCTGTCACCGGCGTCTCTAAACCTACCTGTCTTGCAAGTTCGGAGATAAATACAAGGCCGAAACCCACGTCCTCATTCAGATATCTGTGATCTAACCGGTCCGGCGCCTTTATTCCCTTGAACCCCGGAGAAGCGCGGTACGCGTCGATGTAGTTCTCTCTGTCGTTGTATCCCTGGAGGACCTTCACCTCGGGGTCGCGTATCAAACCGATATCGAGAATGCCGTTCAGCATCTGTTTTTCATCGTCCAGGGCTTCCATCAGTCTGCCCGCCGCAGGCGTTGCGCCGTCATCGTAAAAATTGAAATCTCCTTTCATCGATTCTATCCTTGTGGCGCTAAGAAGAGTAATGGCCGGGTGGATGATGGTGTTGCCTGTCTGGAGCATGGTCATTAAAAGACTCTTTGCCCGGGCAGCTTCAGGATACAGACAGCGGAACAGGGCGAAGGCTTCCTCTGACGCTTCAGAGGGCAGCGCGGCAAAATACAATCCTCCCTTCAGCTTATGGTATACATGCACGTTTCCGGGCGCACGGCATCTGCACGCATAAGGCAGGGTCGAAGTTTCGCCTACCACATATCTTTCATCGCTGAGTTCCACCCCTAAGGATTTCCTGAATACGATAGCGCCCCCGCAGGAGCTGGGACATATGCATACAACCTGTTCTTTTTTCAGATAAGGAGCCGCTGCCGCTGCAAAAGCCGAGATGCTGAAAGCCGGGCCTACTACCATGATAATCTTTGCATCCTTTATGGCTTTCTCCGCATCATGACCGGCATAGGAAAGCTGCGCAAAGCCTGCTACCTTGCCGGTGCACTCGATGCCCTGCCGGTCATTGATGGCGCCGATATTGGCCGGAAATCCGGCAAAATCGAAGAGGGAGACTTCATGGCCTCTGATCGCCTGGTCAGCCGCCGCAGCACATCCTCCGTTTCCCGATCCCATTACTGCTATCTTCATTTCTACTGCCCCCATACTCTCTTAAAGTTCTTCGACGTTTCTCGCCAAAACGCGGACGTCACGCCTCGCCAGCTCACGGAAATAGATCTCCGGATTCAGCACGCTCTCTCCCGAGAAAAACCCTTTTTCCTTTACCCAGCCGTTGCCCAACATCCGGGCTGTGACCGCCGCGGGGAATCCTACGGAGAAATGCCCGTTGGACAACCCCCATGGATGATGGTGAAGATCCGTCTCGACCTCACAGGTAATGCGCTTTCCGTTCTTTTCACCTTTTACTATGACCCTCAGCAATTTCATATCGTCGGGCGGACCGGAGGATGCGGTTCCTTTTTTCTTTTTTTCAAAAATCTCGAGGATAAAATCCCTTGGAGACACGAGAACGCCGTTAATATTCATCTTCTCTACGCTTCCCATGCCGTTTCCCAGAAGGAACCTCAGCCGCTCTTCGAATACCGTGGGTAACGCAAGCTTGAAAGCTACATTTTTTATACCTTTATCCCTGAACGCGATGGGCATCGTCGCAACCTCGGAATGGAGCATGTTATACAGGTTCAACCGTCCGTAAGGCTCGGGGAAATCAACGGTCATTTTCCCGGAGAAGGGGGGGAGTTCGACGAACTCACCGTCTTTAAACTCAAAGTTGTTGGCGGTGAATTCTTCAATGAGTGTATTCAGAGCATAGGGAGGTGTTAACCCATATCCTTGCGCACTCCTGTTTATGATCCCGTCCAGGATTAAAACCGTATCGACGGTATCCAATCTGTCCACCGCGTATTTTGCCATTACATTAACGATACCGGGCGCGCTGCCCGAGCCGACGACGCCTGTAATTCCCGCTTTGCGGAAATCCTCGTCCCTTGTCAGCTGCTCCCTTGCCCAATGAAACAACCCTCCCAAATCGGTATAGTTCGTTTTGGAAATCAGACAAGCCTCCATCACGTCCATATTAAAGACATGGGAGGAAGCGTTCACTACGACGTCGTAACCCGCCAGAGTTTCCGCCAGCTTATCGGTATCCTTCAAGTCCACGACCCGCGATTCCACTTTTGGCGAATTGACAAGTTTTTTTCTCGCTTCGAGCGCATCCTCATTTATATCGATCAGCAATATTTTTTCAACGTCGTCGCATTCGATAAAATCATATATTGCAGCAAGGCATTGTCTCCCCGCTCCGCCTGTTATTGCAGCTTTCATTTATATTTCTCCTTTTCAACAATCTTAAATGGTTCTACGGTTACGATTTCACGCGCCGGAATACTCCGCCATCCCGTCTTGCGCCTTGCGCCTCTTTAACTGCAGGAAGAGCAGCCCGGCAAATATCGCCACACCTATGAAGCTGGAGGTGAGCTCCGGCAGCATGGTCATGTAGGCCGACACGAGCAGGGCTATCCGCTCATACCACCTGGTCTTAATCAGGAGGAAGCTGTACAATACACAGCTGAACATCAGAAGCCCTCCGAAAGCGAACACAAAATACAGAATGTGTACCGCTTCAAAAGGCTGCTGGCCTATAAGCAGCACCGGATGGTACACAAAGAAAAACGGACCCAGATAAGCTGCTACAGCCAGCTTCGACGAATTTATGGCGGTTGGCCAGAACCTGGCTCCCGCAAGCCCCGCGCCTGCAAGGGCGCCCAGCGCTACGGGAGGAGTGAGATCCGAGATAATTCCGAAATAGAAGCAGAACAGATGCGCCGCCATTGGGTCAACACCCATCATAAGCAGAGCCGGAGCGGTGATCATGGACATCATGACGTAATTCGCCGTGGTGGGCACACCCATGCCCAAGATCAGACACGCAACCGCTGTCAAAATGAGGGTGGGTAAAAGCTTGCCGTCGCCTACCGCAACGACCAGCGTGGCTAACCGAAGACCCATTCCGCTCAGAGTGAAAGAGCCGACAATGAATCCCACAACGGCGCAGGCGACGAGCACTTCCAGAGCGTTTTTAGCCCCGTCTGCAAAGGCGTAAAACAGCTTGACAGGGGTCATCCTTGTCTCTTTCCTGAGCCAGCTGAGAGCAATCGCCACTACGACGGCCCATACCCCGGCCATGGCAGGCGAAAACCCCATTATCAGCAAAACGATTATAACGATGAGAGGCAGCACTAAGTATGTATTCCTGGCGACTTTTTTAATATCGGGAATATCCTCTTCACTAAGCCCTTTGATCCCTGATTTTACAGCTTCCTGGTGGACCGCAAAAAAGATGCCGGAAAAATACAGCAGGGCAGGAAAGGCCGCAGCCAGGCAAACGGTAAGATATGATACGCCCAGATTCTCGGCTATGATGAAGGCAGCCGCGCCCATAATAGGAGGCATGATCTGTCCTCCCACGGAAGCCGCCGATTCCACAGATCCGGCAAAATACGGCTTATACCCTGTTTTTTTCATCAGGGGGATCGTAAAGGTTCCCGTAGTGCATATGTTGGCGATGGTAGATCCGCTGATTAAACCGAACAAGCTGCTGGATACCACGGCAGCTTTTGCAGGACCACCCCGCTGCCTTCCGAATGCGCATATAGCCATGTCCGTAAGGTATTGCCCCGTTCCCATGTGGGTCAATATCGCCCCCATGGTTATGAAGAGGAAAATAAAGCTGGCCGATACGCCCAGGGCCACTCCGTATACCCCTTCCAAAGTAAGATACATGTGGCGCACTAAATTTGACAGCGCCACACCCCTATGGGCAATTATGCCGGGGAAATATTGCCCGAAGAGAGTGTATATCAGGAAGAATCCCGCAATTCCCGTCAAAACGGGTCCCACGATTCTCCTGGCGGCCTCCAGAAGGGTAATGATGAGTATCAAGCCCATTATCAAATCCATTCCCGTCATGAGCCCCGCCCGGGACGCCAGCACTTCCATATTCACGACAAGATAAAGATTTGCGACCATGCCGCCCGCCGCGAGAACAATATCGTAAAACTGAATCCTGTCCCGGGATGCTTTGCTGCATATTGGATAGAGCAGAAATACCAGACAGAGCCCATAACCCAGGTGGATGGCTCTTAAGGCGTTAGCCACCAGGTTTCCAGGCCCGGCCGCGTATAGCTGGAACAGGGTCATAGAAAAGCAGATGATATTTACGATCATCAGTGTTGCCCCTGTCAGCTGCCTCTTCTTATCCACCATAACCTTCTGGGTCTTTTCAGCTATCGCTTCTTCCTCCAGTTCGAGGCTGTTTTCCCCGGAGGAATTCTCTTTAGCGGTTATTATATCCTTTTGTTCGCTATCCTGTTTCTTTCTCCATATCATTCTTTGATCGCCTCCCTTCCTCCTGCGAAATGCCTGTGTTAAAGTCGGCATAACGCGTATAGCTGCAGGCTGGGGAGAGGTTTTTACACTTCTCCGGCCTGCGGCTACGGTTGTTTATTGAACGCCTATTTCTTTATAGTATTTTAAGGCGCCGGGATGCAGATCGATGGGAAGTCCCATCACAGCGGATTCCGGCGTGAAATCCGCCATGGACGAATGAGAGTTCTGAACGGTTTCAAGATCTTCGAGCAGTGCCTTCATAGCTTCGTATATGACGTCGTCCTCTACATCTGTCGTCGTGAACATCGTCGTGAAGCTTCCGAGCATGGGAATGTCTTCTTCAACAAAGGCATAATGATCAGGCGTAATCACCGCGTCTACAAAGAACGGATATTTCTCCAATATCTTAGCCTTTTCTTCCCCGTCGATAGGAATTATCCTTACCTTTGCCTGGGACGCCGCGTCCATCATCGCCGCGGTAGGAGCGCTGGCCATGGCAAAGATGGCGTCTAACTGTCTGTCTTTAAAGGCAGTGGCCTGTTCGCCAAAGGAAAGCTTCATAGGCGTTACCGAATCATATACGCCTATCGCTTCCATCATACCTCTGGCAAAGACTTCATCGCCGGAGCCCGGCGCTCCAGTGCCGACTGTTTTTCCGGCGAGATCCGCAAGAGAATAGATATCCGAATCCGCCCTGACCATGAATTGGGTTTGCATGAACATCATGTTCGCCAGAGATCTCAGCTGCGGATAGGATTCGCCCTCGAACATTTCCATGCCTTCCTGCGCGAATACAAGGATTCCCCCCGTAGCCAAACCGAGCTGACGTTCGCCGGATCCCGCAAGCCGAATGTTTTCCAGGCTGGCCGCGGAGGTTTGAGCCGTTACGTTTGCGACGCCTGATTTGGTCATCGCGCCGGCTATGACGCCTCCGACGGGATACCATGTCCCGGCCACTCCGCCGGTACCCATATTCAAGTAGGTTACCTTAGCCGGTTCTTTATCTTCTCCATTTGTTTCGCCGCCCGCGCATGCAACTGCAAAAACCATTGCCAATACGACCAAAGTACACAGTATTTTCTTTTGATTTTTTTTCATTTCTGAATCCTCCTCACCATTCTGAAATATAGGGACATTAATTGATTATATGGCTGACAATTGATTAATTCGATGCGTGAACAGAGTCCTCCGGCTATGCAAAACTGAAGTCGATTACACGGCCAACGCCTTCCGAAAGCGCATTTTTATACACCTGAGGTAAAATAGCGGCGTATTCTCCCCAAATACCCAAACAGACATAAACTATAATTTCATCTTCCTTCTCGCGCCCTGAAATTTGTCCGCTTGCTATTTGGGGCCACAACAACGCGTCTTCTTCCCTGAGTCGGTTCTGAGAAATGAGTTCTACCAGCTCCGGTATTCTCGGGGCTACATATTTCCAACGATCTACCACAAATTTATCAGCCTTCAGTATGATTTCCGGGTCCATCTCCTGATAAGATCCGAGCTTCCCTACAAAAGCTCCGGGTTTGAGCCATTCATATTTCACTAATACATCCCTGGTCGTCGTCAGGGTCAATATGACGTCCGAGCCTCGCACCGCTTCCTCGTTGTCCCTCATGGGCAAAATCTTTACTCCGAGCTTCTCTCCCATTTCTTTCGCAAAAGCTTCTGCTTTATCGGGAATTATGTCTACGACCCTGACCTCTTTTATAGGCATAACTTCCTTCAAGCCTTCCAGGTGCAGCTTGGCCTGAAGCCCCGCGCCGAACAGAGTCACCGTATCCGCGTCTGGTCTTTTCAGATATTTCACTGTAACAGCAGTGGAGGCGCCGGTCTTTACCCCGGTTATCCAGGATGCTTCCATAAAGCATACCGGCATCCCATAATCCTTTTCGAAAAGCAGCACTGTCGATACCGTATTGGGTAAGCTCTCTTTATAGTTTTGATTGAACATTGTGAAGGTCTTCACATAAGCAAAGTCCTCTCCCTCAAGATAACCGGCAAAAGGTTTTAAAAATCCTTTTTCTCCTATTGGCATATAGAATTTGTCCCCCTCACATTTCCCCTTCCCGTCCAGGACGACGCCTCTTTCTGCCAACCGAACTGCTTCTTTCATCGACATGCATTGCTGTACATCTTTTTCTGATAAATAAAGCAGCTCCTTTCCATTAACGTTCATTTCTTACCTCCTTGCTCAATTGAAGAATTGACGAAATTTCACGAATATTCTAACATTAATTAAAAGCAATATACATGCCAACGAAGTTTATGTTTTCCAGCGCCTGCCAGAAAAAGTTCAATTCAACCGGCCTGTCTCGTATCCGTCTTTAAAGTAAGAAAAAGTGAGCCTCCCGGGAAGAAAAAGGCCCATAAAGAAAATGACATTAAGCATTCGATGCTATGCAATAATGAATAACGAGCATGCATCATTGCATACTCCCTGTGTAGACAGTAATATTTATACGAAATCGATAACTTATATAAGCAAAGCGACGGGCAGCTCTGGCTGCGCAGCTGTCCGTATTACGCCAGCCCGTATTTCTTCATCTTTCTGGAAACCGTTGACTGGCTTATTCCGAGGATCTCCGCTGCCTGCGCCTCGCTTCTTCCCTCTTTAAGGGCCATGATCAGAAGCCTTCGTTCAATTTGCGCGACAGCGTCGTCCAGCTTGATTATTTCCCTGATTTCAATGTTGTTTGCCGTTTCGTGCACCCTCTTTACAATCGTCTCAGGGAGATTCTCCACTTCGATATAGGGTGTTTCGACAGTAACCACAAGCCTTTCAACAGTGTTTTCAAGCTCTCTTACATTACCCGGCCAGGCATAGTTGCAGAGAAGTTCGATTACCTTTTTATCAAGCTCTTTACTGGTATTATGCATAATATTGAATTTCATGAGGAAGTGATTCAGGAGAAGAGGGATATCTTCTTTCCTTTCCCGCAAGGGCGGAATGTTTATGGGAACCACGTTCAATCTGTAATAAAGATCCTCCCGGAAAGTTCCCTCGGCAACCTGCTGCTCCAGATTGCGGTTGGTGGCGGCGATAATGCGAACGTCCACCTGGATCTGTTTTGTCCCTCCCACTCTGGTTATATGATGATCCTGCAGCACCTGAAGCAGCTTGACCTGCTGGAGATAGGGAAGCTCGCCGATCTCGTCCAGAAAGAGCGTCCCCCCATCTGCAGCCTCCAAAAGTCCGGCCTTTCCTTCACGCCTTGCGCCGGTGAAGGACCCCGGCTCATATCCGAATAACTCCGATTCGATAATGGTTGGAGATATGGCGCCGCAGTTTACTTTTATAAATGGCTTTCCTGACCTCAAGCTGGTTCTGTGTATCAGGTCGGCAAAAACACCTTTTCCCGTACCGGTCTCACCTGTCAGCAAAACGGTAGAATTTGTCGGTGCGACAGTCTTGGCCAGCAGGATTATATTGAGCATCTTATTGCTGCAGGTTACGATGTTCTGCGGGGATTCTCTGTCGTAGGCGTCCTTTGCCGCGTCGCATGCTAAATGCGCCAGGGATTTGCCGATATTTATATACTGCGAATAGTCCCGGGTTATGGACAGAACTTTTGCCAGATTATTATTCTCATCAAACAGCGGTATGCCCAGAGCGACCAGAGTCTTTCCTATTTTAGTGCTCTGCAGGATGACTTCAGAGGTCTTGCTTTGCAGGACCTTTACTGAAACAGAAGGATAGAAGATGCCTTCCTTCTCTATATCAGAGACGTTTCGATTGATAATGTCCCGATAATTGACGCCGCAGGAGTTTATAGTAGTATCCTGGACAAAGAGGGTTCTTCCTGTTGAATCTGTGATATAAATACTGGCGTCGGGATATTGCTCAAGAACATTTTGCAATTCAATGTTTAAGCGCTTCAATTCTTCCGTATTCCTCATGATCCTGCTCATTTTCGTCAAATCTTTCAAGATTATCAGCAAGTAGGGATCCGTCTTGACGCCGGACAGACTCAGATCATTCCCAAGAACCTTAAGGTTGATCTTCTTACCATCCAATATTGCATCAATTTGCTCTTTTTCAAAAAGGGATACAAGCTTGGCGGGCATTGCGTCATTCTCCCAGCCAATCAGCATCAGACATTGAGGATTTATATACAGGATATCGAGAGTTCTTTTTTTACATAGAATAACCCCTTCATCAATACTGTCAGAAAGCATAGACAATGTATCAATGTTCATATCGAATTCATGCATTTTACAGCCTCTTTTCTCCGCAGTGAAACTATAAACGATTACGATATCCGTTCATACTATAATATATTATTTATCGTATAAAAACAAATCCTTGTTGACCTCTTTGTTTCGATATTGAGTGCACAAAATATGCCAATTGCCGTATTGCTCCGGGGACCCCGTCAACTAATTATCCCTCTGGTATGATATATGCATAACCTATACGAATCTGCAGGCCAAACGGCGTTCGGCAACTGTGTTTACGGATAGAATGCAGAATTTGATAACATTCAGGGACGGCATTTGGAGGGTTTATAATAAAAAATGAACGGGAATGAAAAGCGTGCAATCCTTGCCAGGCTGGCAACCTCCTTGATATTCGGTTGTTCTTTTATCTTTTCAAAGGAAGCCCTTCAGTTTATAACTCCGGCGGAGCTTCTTTCGTTCCGGTTCCTGATAGCCGCTGTGATCCTTCACCTGATGAAAAAGTTGAATATATTGGAGATCCATGTAGATTTCAAATCGTTTAAAAAAATCCGGCCCTTACTCTGTCTTTCCGTCTTCCAACCTGTCATAGGGTATTTTTTCGAAATGGAGGGCGTATACAGGCTCACCGTAGCCGAGTCGGGCATAATACTGTCTACGATCCCTGTTTTCGTCACCATCATCAGCGCCTTTTACATTAAAGAAAGGCCGAACAAAAAACAACTCGGCTTTATTATTCTATCTTCCGTAGGCATTATCTGCATTTTGATTCTTAAAGATATATCTTTTAGCAATATAGAATATCTGGGGGGTATTTTCTTAATCATCGGCGCTTTCTCCGCGGCAATATATACCGTATTGGCGAGAAAACTGTCCGGAGAATTCCGCTATGAAGAAATAACCTATGTTATGATGGTAAGCGGCGCCTGCTTTTTCAACGGCATCCACCTGATCAAATGCATCGCCAACGGCTCCTTTGAGACTTATCACATGTTATTCAGCAATACCTCTGTATGGGTGCCGGCGCTCTATCTGGGGCTGGGATCTTCGGTGGCCGGTTTTCTGTTGACAAACTTCTCTCTTTCCATGCTCGCTGCATTTCGCGTAGCCATTTTTAATAACCTGGCAACCGTAATATCCATTATTATCGGTATCTTCCTCACTAAGGACTCCTTTACCATCGTGCAGACCACAGGGGTAATCATGATAATATCCGGAGTGTGGGGAACAAACTACTTCTCTCCGAAAGAGAAAGTCAAATCCGATGTTTAGCCCGACCGGCTGCTGCGGTTCTATCCCATAATTGCTTTTATTTTACGAACAGTACTCCTGTCAGCGTCAGGATTGCGTAGATCGCGGGCTGGTGAAGGACATAGAAGACCAGCGAGTTGCGGCCGATGAACAGAATCGGACGCTTCCACGCCGCGGAGCCTCTTCCGGGAAAAAAGGACCGGCGGTCTCTGTACATCAGAGGACCCAGAGCCGCGCCGGCGAGAAAGAAGCCGAACCAGGGCAGCAGCGGAAAATAATCGGCGGAGTAAAAGCCGGCGGTGCTTCGCGCCAGTATCCCGCTGCAGCTTATGGAACTCTCCAGCGGAACATTCAGAAAATAGATGCCGATGGCCATAGCAAAAAAGCTCAAAAGCAGCATGAAAAGAGGGCCGGCCCGCCTTAACAGGCAATACAGCAGGATGGACGCCGCCATCATGTGCAGAACGCCGAAACGAATGATAAATCCATCCTCCTGTCCCGTATACCAGTCCACTCCCCAGGTAGCCAGGGTCAACAGCACAGCTACCCCCGCCAGCCTCAGCCCTCTTTTTAAATTGGAATGGCTGAAGGAACAGCTGACGCCGCAGATAAAGATGAAGCAAAATACGGCGAACCACCAGCCGATATCCCTTACAATCCAAGGGTAGTAGTCCGTTGCCGCAAAGTTTGACAATTGATAAAGAATACCCGACGCTTCCCGTCCTCCGAACCATTGCTGCCGGAAAATATAGGCCAGATCATAAAGGGTGTGATCCAGAATCATCAGCAGGATACAGAACCCCCGCAGAAAATCCAGTTCCCAGATCCTTGCCGTCCTATGCTCGTCGTACAGGCCATTGCCGTTCATTGATATGCCGTGCCTTTCCCATGCAGATTTTGCCGCTGCACCGCAGCCGCTTAATTATTGTAACATTCCGGCTAATAATCAGCAAGTTCGTATTTGGCGCTGCGGACCACCTCTTCCCTTGATAAGAAAGGCAAGCGAAACATATCCTTAACCCTGAGGCGCAGGGTTACCGTCACAAAGGGGGCAGGCCCTCGGTCCGCGGCGGCGTCGCTGTCGTCCCTTACTTCCACCTCCGCAGAAAGGCTTTCACCCGGCTTTAAATCCAGTCTGTGTCTCGCCCGATTGACCAGGTCCTCTATATATTTTTCACCTTCCACCCTGTTTATAATCATAAGTCCATGGCTGTAGGCCACCTCATCATAATAGAGGGCCGCTCCCGCCGCCGCCTCTTCCGCCGCCGCCTTCAGAAAAGTCTGCAGCTGCACATAGCGGTTCAGATCCCCCTGATAAGTGACGAAGGTCATACTCACCACCAACAGGGCAATAAATACAATAAAGACCTTCATTCCGCCTCAACACCTCCCGTTTTCAATCCGGCAGTCTCTCGCTTGCCGTCGTTCCCTCCACGGTGTAGACGCCTTTGTTTTGCTCGGGCGGGACTCCTATGAGCCCTCCCCCCGCCATAATTTTTCCGATAGGCACCGACACGCTGTAGTGTATCATGCCTCTTTGCCTGTCGGGATCAAAGTAGTTAATCCGATATTGGGGTGTTTCCGTAGCGACGATTATGATCTCCTGTTCCGGAATTTTTAACTTTGTGCTAATATCCCTTTTTAACTGCTCTATGATGGCGAGGGTGAAACACCCCTCCTGCTTCGCCTGCTCTTTCGCCGTGTACACCTGCTGCTGCAGCGTATTGATTGCAGTACTGTTCTTTTGCTCCAGTCCAAACTGAGCAATAAAAATCAACATGAGGGGCAGCACCGCTGCCAGTACGATCAGTTGCTTCACAGAATTACCTCCTTAGGGCGAACCCGCCCACGTTTCAATCTTCTGGCTCAAGGGAATCCATCCTAATTGCATGCTTCTGTCTCAGGGGAACCCATCCTAATTTCAGTCTTCGGCCTCAGGGCGAACCCGTCCTCATTTCGATCTCCTGTTCCCATACTCCTTTCATGACGCTTATGACGGAGTTCTCATCTCCTCCCGCAATCAACCTGAATATAGCGATTCCCAGCGCCACCGTCGCAACCATGATAATGATCTGTTTCACCGCGACCTCCTTATCTCCGCCTCTTAATCTCCCATGATCTTTTCATAGGTAAGATCTGCTTTCGCCGCGGAAGTCAGATCCTCCGCAATATCACCAAAGCCCATGACAAATCCCCCGATAACTACCCCCAGAGCAATCATGGCAATCATAACGATCATCTGTTTCATATTAAAATTCTCCTTTCACCTTTGGGACGATGCGGGCATCGTCCGTCCAATATCACATTTGCTCGCCGGCGTATGGGGATATCGCCCCCATACGCTGGCGAGTGCCTCTGATTCGGGGCGGCATAGAGCCGCCCCTACAACAACATCGTCAGCATTTCCCGCTGCTCGATGAAGTAGCCGACATAAATGAAATTGATAAATACCAGCATTACATTTATAACTACGGGCAGATAGATTAAATCGCTCACCGTCTCATCCCGACGCTTTTGAACCGTCAGCCTTGCCTCCCTTATATTCTTCTGGTGGGACAGCAGGGTTTCCAGTAACTGTTTCGGGTCAATTTCGTCCCATTGGATCAGGAGCCTGGCAAAGTCCCCGCCGATTTCCGTGGCCGCAGCATCGGAAAAATAAGCCATAGCCTCTTCCCTCTGGTTCTGCCGAAGCAGACGCAGGGTTTTCGCATAGACTGGCGACAGACTTCCTCCATGCCGGATGAGCTGCTCTAATACTCCATCCGCGCTGAGAGTTCCCCCTTTTCCAAGCACTGTAATATTTCGAAGAAAAGAAATAGCTTCGTAGATTTCTATGTCCACCCGGTACCGCCGGTTTCTTTCCAGGACCTCCTGAAACAATCGAAAAGGTGGAAATCTTCCAAAGTTCACGGCCTCAAGAGGCATCCTCCAGCGCAGTGCCTTTTGCGCCCTCAGCCGACGTCGTTCCTTCATGATAAGCGCAATCCCCGACAGCGCAGCGAGGCAGATATTATAATAAATAAGAGAAGAAAGCTCCATGAAAATCTCCTTAATAATCAAAACGCTGATTAATCACCAATTGAATGAGAGCAATGTTGCAGACGAACAGAAATGCCATAGTCAGAAAGAGGATAAGTCCCTCCCCGGTATAAAACTGATTCTGCACGAACTTTCCGATAGGAACCTCCAGATATTTTACGGACATCAGCACCGTGGCGCAGTAGATCAGCGGCACCAGATAGAAAGTCATTCTGGCGGCCTCGCTGTTGAGGCGCTTCCTTTCCTCGGCCATAGTCCTCGCCTCTCTGAGCTGGATCAGAATATCCTCCACCGCCAGGGATATATTCGTCCCCTTCTCCGCGGTAACGCATATATCATGGGCCAGCATCAGGCTCCAGTTGGTGCCTATGCCGCAAGCGAACCCGTCTGTCGCCTTCTTAATCTCCTCCGGATTTCCGGCGTCCCTCAAATTATAGAGTAACCTGCTCAACAGCTTTCTCGTGACTTTTATGTCTGCCGAGGATTGAATTACCTTCTCCAGCGTCTGATAGACATTGAAGCTATTCACCCGGTACTCCCGGAGAAATTCGGCGACCAACCGCTCTCCCTCGAAGCTGCCCCTTCGCTTTACGCCGCAAACCTTTATCCAGAGCAGCAGTACGGGAAAAGAAGCTGTCATTACAGATGTGATAAGCGCCGTAAAGAGCCCCATATGACGACTTGTAATAAAGAATACTGTCAGAAACATGGCTGCCACAAGAGAAATGAATTCCACCGGAGTCAGGGCACGCCCAAAAGCTGTATAAAGGGCCTGATGGAATTTCTTCTCGGCCTCTCCCTTGTCCCGCATCTCCCTGCGCCGCGCGCGAAGCCTCCTTATCATTCTCCCCTTTTCAAACATAGAGTAGAAGAGGTCCCTATACAGCGCATAGGTTCCAAGAGCCAACAGGAGATACAGTCCCGCGGTCACGCTCATATTGATTGCTTCTGTTCCCATGGTCTCTCCTCCTCTTCGTCATTAAAAGGGTGTGCCGCCGCCAGCAGATTCAGCTGGCAGGCAAATCTGTCAAAAGCCTCTTTGTTTTCCTCTTCGGCAAATTCCTTTTTTTCTTTGCCGATATGATTGTTCCATCTCCAACTGTCAGTTGTGTAATTGTACGCGCATATGCGCGTCATCTCTATCCTCCCCCACTGACGGTCCAGGGAAAGCTCGTAAATACCGCGAAGCCGCTTCTTGCTCTTATCCCTGAGCTGGACGAAATGGAATATATAATCAAAGCTAACTGCCACTTTTTGCGCTGTTATATTCAGATCTCCTCCTGTAGCTTTTACAATCTCCCATGCCGCGTCCCCCGGAAAATCCAAAGGATTTTTGCAGTGAAAGGTCAGCTTCATTCTCTTGGTTCCCTTTGCCGCCATTTTCACTGCCGTTTCCAGAGCGTTTCCGTCTCTGGCCTCCGCCAGAATAAAATAGTCCGCGTCGCTTCGCATCAGATTTTTAGATATCCGCCGGAGTTCCTCGTTGTCCGCGATAAGCTGAAGGATGGGAGCCTGCGGCATCATAAGATGCAGCGGTATCTCGGGATCCGTCTCTACCATGACCCCTTCCAGCTCCGGATTTTCATAACTCTGCCAGGTGGAGAGAAATGTGGTTTTTGAAGAGCGCACCTGGCCGGCAACTACAATGTTCGGACCGAACTCCACCATGGCCTTAAACAGGGGTATGGCTTCCTTCGGTATCGTTCCCCGCTTTGCCTGCTCTTCAAATGTATAGTTAGGCACCACATACCGGCGAAAGATGATTACATCCTGCTCCTCCTTTGTCATGCCTCCGCTGAAAATGGTAATCCGGGTCCCGTCAAGCAGATATATTTCATGAAAGTCCTTGTCCAGACGCTCCTGTGGCGTAAGGAGCAGAAAGGCTCTTACCAGCTGCTCCCGTCTGTGTTTTGTGATCCTTTGAGGCATCAGTCTCATGCGGCCTTCCCGCATAAAATAAATCCTGTCTCCTATGATCTTGGCGGAGCTGCTCTCCCTGTAGGCGTCGGAAAACCATTCGGCAATTCCAGCGAGACCCCAGTTTTCATGATAAATTCCGTCCGCCGTCGATTCGTACCACTCCGGCTGCTGCGTGACCTCTATATCGTATTCCGCCATCCTGGCCCGAATCTTCTCTTTAAAAAAGGCTACTTCATTGGCATATCCGATTATGGCTTTTTTCTGCAGCTCTAAAGCAGCGTGAACATCCTCTCCATCCCTGTCCCACTCCTTTGTGAAATCCTCTTTTATCTTCTCGCAGAGCTTTTCGAAGCTCATAGCAAGGGTCTTTTTCCTTTCCCTTTTCAGCCGCAAATAGTCCTCTAAGTAAAAGGCATCCATTTTTTCTTCCTCTCAAAATCGATAGGGTCCATCCCCGCTTCAGAGAGGATTCGGTTTGCAATGGATTGTACGTCTCTGCAAAATCCCTCATTTTTAAAGGACAGAAGCGTTCGATGATCGGATTCCGCCTGCCGTTCGTAGCCGGAAGCGTGGACCCTTGCCAGCTTCTCTCTTTCTACTCCCAGCCTTTCGGCGATATAGTGCAGGTCATAAGGATCCCTGTCCACATATTTATTGACGATGTACGAGGAGAAGCTTATATTCAGGCCATCCCACACCGGTCTTACCCTCTCGTATCGCCTGAGTATGGATTCCTGCTGGGTAATAACGCAATGCCTGTCTTCAATGGATTCAAGGGCTCCCACCGCCAGACCGTTGTCAATGTCGTTTCCTGCGTCCACGAAAATAAGGTCAAAGGCATCCTCTATACTTTCGAGAAGATAAGCTGCCATTTCCGGTTGATAATTCCGGGCTTGCCCTATGGTTTCCACGCCGCCCAGCATGTAAAAATTATCGATTTTCCGGCACTCCTCCGTCAGTTTTCCAACATCCAGAAGCCGGTTGTCCAAATGCAGCCTTATTCCCTCAATGGATTCCCCCACCCGGTCTACATACTCAGTGCCGGGTTTCCCGTGCATTGAGATGGTCATGACCTTGATTTCTTTCCGGTTGAAGGCGATAAGCTCCGCCACGGATTGGGTTATCATGGTCGTCCCGGTTTTTCCGTCCACTCCATGAAACACGTGAGTTTTCGCCATTATCTCACCGCCTGTTTCTGCACCAGCAGTAAACCTGTTGAGCCATCCCGGACAGAGTCCAGTATGTTGACGTATTCTTTCATATCCGCGATAATTTCCACATGACTGATGATGGAGGTAGATATGGTTCTGCTTAAGGCGTCGGATTCCTTCCGTCCTTCTCCATCCGTAACCTCTATTTCGTTGGCGTCCTTGACAAAGGCCACTCTGTAGGTTCCTATTTTCTCATGTTGGCCGTTCTCATAAATATCGATCCAATCTCCCCGCCGTATGGAACTGCTCCTCATGGCAACCCACTCCGGACGGATTACGAAAACGGACTGTCCGCCCCGGAGATAAAAGCCATCCTCCGCCAAATACTCTCTGGATACCTGACCATTCTTGATGATATCCTGCCTGGCCGCCATCCCGATGATCTGAGGAAGGCTTTCCCAGTCCAGAGATCCCTTTATACGGTTTTCTCCCGGAATTCCCGCGGGAGACAGCATATCCCGGGTAATCACCGTGCCTGCCGGTATGACTTCCGACGCCACGATAACCGTATCCATCAACACTGCGTCTCTCCCCTTTACTTCCCAGAAAATCAGCCCTGCCGCCGCAAATACGATAAGCAGCAGCCCTATCACCGTCCGGCTCTTCTTCACCCCGGCACCTCCATATCTTTTATTTCATTATTTGTTAATTTATGTAAATATGATAGCAACAAAAAACGGCCTTGTCAACCGTTTTTTACAAATTTTTCTATTTACATTTTTAAAGACTTACTTAAATGAATCGGTGGCCCTCCCGAAGGTCGTGAAGGATCTTTGTTAAGATTCTTCACTGACGCTCAGAATGACAATTGCAGGCCGGCGCGCGGCTGCCCCGCAGGGGTGATACCCCCTTGCGCCGGCGAGCATCCTCATACGGATATAACAGAAAGAAAATCCTTTACCCGGCGGGGAATATCCGGCGCCCCGAAGACGGAAGAACCGGCCACTATGAGGTTGGCGCCGGCGTCCACCGCTTCTTTCACATTCTCCAGGGTAATGCCGCCGTCTATAGCGATAATAAGGTCAGGGTTCCGCCGCGCTTTCATTTCAGAAAGCGTTTTTGTTTTCTCAAGAGCGGAGGGGATAAACTTCTGCCCTCCAAAACCCGGGTTAACGGACATAATCAATACGTAATCCAGATCCTCAAACACGTATTCCAGCGTGGAAAGATGGGTGGCGGGATTCAGCGAAACCCCCGCTTTCACTCCACAGGACTTGATGAGCTGCAGGGTCCGGTGCAGATGGACGCAAGCCTCCTGGTGAACGGTGATGATCTCCGTATTTTCCGTTACGAAATCCCTGATATAGCGATCCGGCTCCTCGATCATCAGATGAACATCGAAGGGAAGGCTGGTTTTTCCCAGCAGACTCTTCATTACAGTGGCCCCATAGGAAATATTCGGCACGAAATGCCCGTCCATCACATCTACGTGGATAACCTGGGCGCCTGCCTCTTCAATTGTCCGAACTTCTTCTCCAAGCCGGGAAAAGTCCGCCGATAAAATGGATGGGGCCAGTCTGTTCATCAGTATTTCCTCATTTCCTGTATTTCTTTAAGCTGTCTGCAGTAGGAATCGTAGCGGGACTCATGGATTGCCGCCTCCTCCACTGCCTGACGAACCCGGCACCCGGGCTCCGAAATGTGCCGGCAGTTGTGATAGCGGCACTCACCGATAAAGGGAACCATCTCCGGGTACAAAAAAGCCAACTCCTGTTCCTCAGCCTCCAGGACCTCAAATGAAGTAAATCCCGGCGTATCAAAGATCATGCCGCCGTCAGAGAGCTGGAAGAGCTCCACATGACGGGTCGTATGCTTTCCCCGCTGGGACTTATCGCTGATCTCTCCGGTCTCCGCCATAGCTGATGCTTCCAGCCGGTTGAGCAAAGTGGATTTTCCTACTCCGGAAGGACCCGCAAAGGCACATTTCCTGCCTTTCAGAAAGCTCTGCAGCTCCCACATCCCTTCTCCCGTCTTTCCGCTTACGCAAATCACGGGATAAATGTCCTCATATATGTTACGAAAGGCTTCAATTTCTCCGGGGGCGGCCAGATCTGTCTTGTTCAGGCAAATACCGATATCCGTATGCTGACCCTCCGCCATAACCAGAAACTTATCGATTATATACAGATTGAGTTCCGGCTTTTTCACCGCTCCGGTAATAATAAGGCAATCCACATTGGCAACGGGAGGTCGGATAAACTGATTTTTCCGCGGAAATATCCGGGTGATCACCGCCTCTTCATCGTCCAGAGGCTCCACCTCCACCAGATCCCCTACGTAAGGCGTCATACCTTCCTTTCGGAAAATACCCCTGGCCTTGCATTGATAGATCTTTTCCGCGGTTCTGACATAATAGAACCCGCCGATGCCTTTCAGGATGGTGCCTTCCATCAAAGTATAACTCCCCTGTCAAAATCAATGGCGTATTCCTGGACAAGGGCGTTGTCAAAGTAAATTTTTACGGAGCCCTGACCCACGCCCGTAACGGTGAATGTCTCAGATCCGTTGCTCCTGACCCTCTGCTCATAGTTGATGGGGGTTGCTACCCCGGAGGCATCGGACACCATTACCGTCAGATAGAATACTTCATTCTCCGCGGCGCTGTAGGAGATGGGAATATTCACTACACCGGCGCTTGCGTCCGGACCGGTGCTCACCGTTACCTTAATGGTTGCTCCCGCGTCCACGGTGGTTCCGGGGGCAGCGCTCTGCCCGGCTATGAGGCCTTCCGCGTGTTCATCGCTGGGACCGTATTCCACATCCGAAGAAAGAATTAATCCCGCCCCTTCAAGGACATTTCGAGCTTCTTCCAGAGTCATGCCCAGGAGACGGGGAACCGTCACCGTGGTAATTCTTTCACCGAGGCTGACAACCAAACTTACTCTTGTTCCGGCGTCCGCGGCGCTTCCTGCCGTCGGGGACTGGCTGATTACAACGCCTACGGGCATTGTACTGTGCTCCTCGCTGACGCCGCCTCTCTCATATCCGTAACTCTCCAGAAGGAACACCGCGTCGCTCAGGGTTTTTCCCACTAAGGGAGGAATCGTATTCGGCTCTACGCCTTTGCTGATGTTGACTCTCACCGTAGTACCCGTCTTGACTTCCATATCCTCCAGCGGATCCTGGGAAACGATAAGTCCCTCTGCAAAATCCGGGCTGATCACTTCCGCTGCCACCTCAATTTTCAGGTCCAGTTCCTCAAGTTCCGCTTCTGCCTCTTCAAAGGTCTTTCCCGTTAAAGAAGGCACCGTTATCAACTCAGGAGCTGTACCTCTATCAATAGCCGCAAGTATTAACTGGCTTGCCGGAACAGCACAAATCAGAGCCAGTACAATAGCCGCCACCTTAACCTTATTTATTCGAAATTTTTTCTTGTTCTTATTTTTCCCCTTGGCGCTCTTCATCCCTGTGTCTGCCTCCTCTGCCGGCGTTTCCGTAACGACGGCCCCCTCTTGTTCCTCTGATGGACCTGCCGCTTTTGCGGCGTCCGGATTTTTACCCCTTCCGTAACCGCCGTATACCCCTATGGTGCTCAAATTAGCTTTGTTCAATGCCTCCACCATCTCGTCCGCCGATTTATACCGGTTGGTCTGGTATTTATCCGTGGCCTTCAGCACGATTTCTTCCACCTCGGCTGGGATATCAGGAGCAAGGGCGGAAGGGGGTATCATTTCCTCGTTCATATGCTTCATGGCCACAGCCACGGCATTTTCCGCGTCAAAAGGCACCTGTCCCGTGAGCATTTCATATAGAACAATCCCCAGGGAATAGATATCCGACTTCTCGTCAACATAGCCCCCTCTGGCCTGTTCCGGAGAGAAATAGTGCACGGACCCCATAATAGCCGCGTCATCGCTCATAACAGTTCCCGAATTAACAGCTTTTGCGATACCGAAATCGGCGATTTTCGCGGTACCGTCCACAGTGAGGAGTATATTGTGAGGCTTTACATCTCTATGTATGATATGATTTTTATGGGCATGGCCCAGAGCCGACGCGATCTGGCGGGTAATGACCACGGCGTCCCGGGGTTTAAGGGCCCCTTTTTCCTGAATCAGAGCCGACAGAGGCTGCCCCTCAACCAGCTCCATCACGATATAATTGATGTTGCCTTCTCTTCCTACATCGTATATGTTCACGATATGGGGATGAGACATGCTGGCCGCGGCCTGGGATTCTCTGCGGAAACTTTCAATGAATTTAATATCTTTTGTAAACTCGGGCTTCAGTATTTTAACGGCAACGTAGCGGTTTAACAGCTTGTCTCTGGCTTTATAGACCACCGCCATTCCCCCGTCGCCGATTTTTTCCAGTAGTTCATATCTTTCAGCAAGTGCTCTGCTGCTCATAATTCTCTCCTTTTATGTCTTAAGTCTTAATGTCTTAAGTCCTGCTCAAATCTCAACACAGATGACTGAGATGTTGTCCCTTCCACCATTATCACAAGCGCGCTCTATCAGCGCGGAAATCAGCTTCTCCTGATCCGCCTCTTCATGAATCAGCCCGCGGATGTCTTCTTCATCCACTTCATTATAAAGACCGTCGGTACAGAGCAAAATTCGGTCACCGATGGTCACGTCAAATCGATAAAAATCAGGAACAATCTTCTCTTCACTTCCGAGAGCCCTTGTTATCATGTTCCTTTTCGGATGTACCTCCGCCTCTGTTTTGCTGATGCATCCCTTCTTCAGCAATTCGTTCACATATGTATGATCCTCCGTAATTCTCCTCAGCTGTCCTTCCCGAAAGAGGTAAACCCGACTGTCGCCTATATTTGCTATAAAGGCTTTTTGCCCGCGAAGAAGCAACAATACCGCTGTGGTGGCCATCCCTTCATTCTTCTCTTCTGAAGACGCCTTCCTGTATATTTCTTCATTGATCCACTGCAGACCGCCAGCGAAAAAGTCGTCCAGGCTATCCTCTTCTACTCTCTCCGGTGGGTGGGAGAGCAAAAACTCCTTCATCAGGTCTACGGCAAGGCTGCTGGCCAGTTCGCCGGAATTATGACCGCCCACGCCGTCCGCCACCATATAAAATCCCAGGGAATCCATGCACAGCACGGCATCCTCGTTACTCTTTCTCACTTTACCCTTATCTGTTTTGCATGCCGACTTTCGCATATTTTTCTCCAGTCCGTCTACTACCGCCGTCTCATTTTGCAAATATAAAATCCGTCTGTGTCTGTAATATTGGGAAATAGCTGTATGCTTTCCTCCTTTATAAAATGGGAATTCGCCTTTAGAAATTTAGAGGTGATGCTCTGGTTTTCCTCCGGATTTATGGTGCAGGTGCTGTAAATTAAAACCCCTCCGCTCTTTACATATCTGGAGGATGCGTTTAAAATACGCAACTGCGTCTCCGGAAGGCTTTCAAGCTCTCCATCCCATTCTTTATACTTAATCTCCGGTTTTCTCCGTATGACTCCCAGGCCCGAGCAAGGCACATCCACCAAAACCCGATCCGCTTTTTCCTCCAGCCTTCCGTCGGTTTTCGTAGCATCCCATGTGGAGCTTTCAACAATAGAGAGACCTAACCTCTCGGCTTCTTTATTCACAAGATCCAATTTCTTTTTATACAGGTCCATGGCGAGAACACGGCCCCTGTTCTCCATGCGCTCCGCCATGTACATGGTCTTTCCTCCGGGACCAGCGCAGACATCTATAACAAACTCGTTGGACTTTGGGTCCAGAAGATCCACTACAACCATGGAGCTTTCATCCTGTACGGAAAACATTCCGTATTGATACAGGCTGGTATTGAGAAGGTCCTCCCCCGTCACCCGAAGAGCGATATGGCTCATGCGGCCGTCGTGAACCTCATAGCCTTTTTCCTCCAGGCGTCTTTTTAGCTCCCTCCTGTGATTCCTAAGTAAGTTGGGACGTATCGCCAGCTCCGGGGTCCTGTTTCCCGCCGCCAGAAGTTCTTCCGTAAAACCGGATCCGTATTCCTTCAGCCACAGCTCAACGATCCACTTTGCGTAAGAGTACTTCACGGAAAGATATTGGCTCTCATCCCTTTCACGGTCAGGAAGCGTAATCTCATTCCCCGTCCTCAGGTAATTTCGGAGAATGGCATTGACAAATCCTTGTCTGCCTTTGCAATAACGTTTCGCCAGGTCCACGGCCTCCGTTACTGCCGCATAAGGAGGAATCGAATCCATAAATTTCAGCTGGTACAGCCCAAGGCGCAAGATGGTACGATCTCTGGCGTCAAGCTTGTGGGAAGGGTCTTTAAGATAGTGCTGGATAATATAATCCAGATACATGCGGTTTTCAAGAACACCGTAAACAAGCCTCCTGACGAAAGCCTTCGAATCCGGGTTTGAGACGGAGATGTGATGGTTCAGCGCAAGGTTGGAATAAGCCTTGTTCTTCTCAATATCGACCAGCGTAAGATATGCCGTTTTTCGATCATTGTCCATTGACTTGCAGCCTCCTCTCTGTATTTTACCCTAAAATAGTACCGATTTCAATTTTATTCCCTTTTATATATTCCGAAACATCCACTGCCTGTTTTCCAGGCATCTGAATCCGAGTGACCAGAAGGTCTCCCTCGGCCGCCGCCACCAAAATCCCCCGGCTGTCCACCGCTTTGACCCGGCCCGGCTTATCCTCAGAAGACCTTCTCTGGGGCTCCGCCGCGAACAGCTTCATTGCTGTCCCATTTATTAAGGTGTATGCGCCGGGACGAGGATTCATGGCTCTTATTTTACCTTCGATGGACTCGGCTGTCTCCCGGAAATCCACCAAGCTGTCTTCTTTCGTTATTTTTGCAGCGTATGTGGCCTGCTCGTGGTCCTGAGGCGTTCGTCCGGCAACGCCGGCGCCGATGGCGGGCAAAGTCTCCGCCAGCAGATCCGCCCCGAGAAGGGCCAGTTCATCCAGAAGTTCTCCCGCGGTTTTTCTGTCGATGAGAGTAGCCCTTTTCGCGATCATATCTCCTTCATCCATTCCCTCCGACATATGCATCAGCGTAACGCCGGTCTCCGAATCACCGGAGAGTATGGCGCGTTGAACAGGCGCCGCTCCTCTATACTTCGGCAACAAAGAAGCATGGATATTTACGCAGCCTAGTCGGGGCAGCGCCAGCAGGCCCGCCGGCAACAGCCTGCCATAGGCGGCCACGATGATGATATCCGGATTTATATCCTCCAGGTAGGAAATCAGCTCTGTAAAACCGCTGCTGTTTTCCGGCTGAAAAACATCTATCCCGTACTCCTCCGCTTGTATTTTAACAGGAGGAGGAAGAACCTTTTTTCCTCTGTTTTTGGGTCTGTCGGGCTGGGTCACAACCAGAGGGATATCATATCCCTCTTCCTTGATTCGCTTCAGTGGGGGAACCGCGAAGTCAGGGGTTCCCATGTATACGATTTTCATCGAGTCTCCTCCCGCCGTCTACTCGTCGGCATTGTCAATTTCCTGTATATCCAGGGCCTTATCAACAAACAGGACGCCTTCCAGATGGTCGTATTCGTGAGAGAGAGCCACGGCCAGCAGCTCAGTCCCTTCCACCTCGATCTCTTCTCCGCGGCGGTTCAATCCCCTCATCTTAACATAGGCAGGCCTCTCCACCGTTCCAATATAGCCGGGAACGCTGAGGCAGCCTTCATCTCCGGTCTGGGTTCCATCGGTCTCAATAATCTCGGGGTTTATCAACTCGTAAACCTCATCGTTTACCTCCACCACAAAAACGCGTTTCAGCACGCCCACCTGGGGTGCCGCTAATCCAACTCCGTCGTTGGCCCGCATGGTTTCCACCATGTCGTCCAGCAGATCTATGATCCTTTTGTTGACTTCGGGCACCTCTTTCGCGCGCTTGGCCAGTATTTCGTCGCCTTCTTTCACTACATTTCGCAATGCCATAATGTGTTGATCCTCACTCTCATAATACAGGCGGCAGTCAGAAAACAGGGACCGCGCCGTTGTTCTAAAGGAATCCAAAAGGATTCACATCAATGGAAAAATTCCAAACCTTTTGTTTTTCTTTCGCCACTTTATTCTTGATTTTCCAAAGGGCTGATTTATAGGAATCCCGGTTTTCTTCCGGACACTTAATAATGATCTGATATCTGCACAGACCCCCGGACTTGCTGATAGGCGCCGGCCTGGGTCCCAGTACATTTTTCCCATGCTCCCTGCCTACCCTGCGCAGAAAGCTCTCTTTAATCTTTTCCATCCCTCTGGCTGCTTCCTCTTCCGAGTCCGCTCCCAGCACTATGTAAAGAAGATCGCAATAGGGCGGATATCCTATTTGACTCCTTATTTTTATTTCTGTTCCATAGAAGGAGTCGTAATCCTGCTCCGCCGCCAGCTGGATCGCATAGTGCTCCGGCGTATAGCTCTGTATGACCACTCTGCCGGGTTCCGTTCCTCTTCCGGCCCGGCCCGCCGCCTGAGTTATCAGTTGAAAGGTCCGTTCCGCGGACCGGTAATCCGGTATATTTAAGGAAATATCCGCCGCTACGATTCCCACCAGGCCCACATTGCTGAAATCCAGGCCCTTGGCAACCAGCTGGGTGCCGATGAGAATGTCCGTCTTCCCCTTTCCGAACCGTGAAAGTATGCTGTCGATACTGCCCTTTCGCTTTACCGTATCCAGGTCAAGCCGCTCGATCACGGCGTCGGGGAATGCTTCTACCGCCATTTCTTCCACCTTTTCCGTTCCGGTACCGAAATGACGGATATATCTGCTCCCGCACAAGGGACAGGTATCAGGCACCCTTTCTCTCCTGCCGCAGAAATGGCAGACAGCCTGTCCTTCCGCTTTGTGGTAGGTCATGGAAATCTCGCATTCCTTACAGCGCATTACATAACCGCAGCTCCTGCAGGACAGAAAGGTGGAGTAGCCCCGACGGTTCAGGAACAGAATGACCTGCCGCTTTTCATCCAGGCATGCCCGGATCTGTTGATACAGCTCTATGCTGAAGATGCTTTTATTCCCCTGCTTCAGTTCCTCCCTCATGTCCACAATCCGGACATAGGGCAACGGCGCTTTATTGTAGCGGGTCGTAAGCAACAACTTTTCATATTCACCGGAAGCCGCCCGGAAATTCGACGTCAGGGAAGGGGTAGCACTGCCCAAAACAACGATTCCGCCGTTTATCTCCGCCCGTTTGCGAGCCACCTCCAGAGTGTCGTACTTCGGCGTCATATCCGATTTATAGGTGGTCTCATGCTCTTCGTCCAAAATGACGACGCCCAGGTTTTCAACCGGCGCGAAAACCGCCGACCTGGCTCCTATAACCACCTTCGCCTCACCTTTTTTGATCCTCATCCACTGGTCATAGCGCTCGCCTTTTGAAAGCTTACTGTGCAGAACCGCTAATTGCTCCGAGCCGAATCTTTCCTGAAAACGACGAATGGTCTGGCTTGTCAGCGCGATTTCCGGCACGAGCATGATGGCAGTCTTCCGGTGTCTCAGACATTCTTGGATGATTCTGATATAGGTCTCCGTCTTGCCGCTGCTGGTAACTCCATGTATCAGGAAAACCCTGTGCCTGTTGCCGGCTATATAAGGAGTTATCCTTGCCACCGCTTCCCGCTGTTCTTCCGTCAGGGCCGGCGGAGGAACCTCCTCCGTCTCTTTCCCCTCGAAATAATCTTTGCGGGGTTTTCTTTTCGCCGCGGCGCCAACCGGAGCGAAACATTTTACAGCATCGATATATCTGCAAAAATACCGGTCTCTCATCCAGTCGCAGACAGCTACGGCGTCTGAGGGCAGCGATACGAGAGGATCCTTTTCAATCACGCACTTATATCTCCTGATCCGGGGATCAGGCTCCCCTGCTATGGAGTGTACATAGGCGCTGTATTCTTTATCCCTCAGCGTAAAGGGCACGGTTACTTTATCCCCGGGTTTCAGCCCTTCTATTTCGGAGCCGTAGGTATAGAGCATGTCTGTATTGTCGCTGCTATTATCGATGATCAGGTTTACATATTCCATTACAGGCTCCAGGACCGAACCGGTATAGCTCTTCTGGCTTCACCGCTGCGGCTACAATAAATATATCTTATGTTTTTCGCACCTTTTTATCATGTCTTCCGGCCATATTGCCGACTGTACTTCTCCTATATGGGCCTTTCTCAGAAAGTACATGCAGAGTCTGGACTGCCCGATGCCACCGCCGATGGAATAAGGCAGCTTTCCGCTGAGTATTTCCTGATGGAATTCCATCTTCAGACGGTCTGTCGCATCCGCCGCCTGCAGCTGACGGACCAGAGATTCTTCGTCTACTCTTATACCCATAGATGTGATTTCAAATGCGGATTCCAAAATATCATTCCATAATATGATATCTCCGTTTAAGTTCCAGTCATCATAGTCAGGGGCCCGTCCGTCATGCTTCTCACCGGATTTCAGCACGCCTCCGATCTTCATGATAAAGACGGCTCTCTTCTCCCTGGCGATGGCATTTTCTCTTTCTTTCGGATCCATATCCGGATAGAGTTCCTCCAATTCCTGAGCAGTGATGAAAAAAATCTCGTTGGGCAGCTCTGTTCGCAGTTCCCGGTACAGGCGGTTCACATAGTCGCCAAGATTTTTCACCGCATTGTATATGGTGACAACAGTAGCTCTCAGGTATTCCTCATTCCGGTTTTCTTTGCGAATGACTTTTTCCCAGTCCCATTGATCTACGTAAACCGAGTGGGTGTTGTCCAGATCCTCATCCCTGCGCAGAGCGTTCATATCTGTGTAAATACCCTTGCCGGGTTCAATTCCATAGCGTCCCAGGGCTCTTCTCTTCCATTTTGCCAGAGATTGGGGCACCTCAACCACCATCTCGTTCATGTCCTTAATAGTAAAGGAGACCGTTCTCTCCACACCGTTGAGGTTATCATTAAGCCCCTTTGCCGGATCCACAAGCAATGGAGCGGATACTCTTCTAAGCTTGAGACCATAAGCTAACTCCTGTTGAAAGAAGTCCTTGATTTTCTTGATGGCCCTTTGGGTTTCCATAAGATCCAGAGGGGACTCGTAGCCCTCCGGGAGAATCAATTTACCTGCCATAAAATCACCTCTTTTTGTTATTTGTACGACTTACCCTCTGTTGACAAGGTACTAAACGGCGTCAATCATCCACTGCCGATAGCTTTGTTGGGTCTGAGAATTCGCATCCGCAGTAGTTTTGCCGATAGAGTCCATATTCCTTTGACAATTGAATGGAACGTTGAAAGCCCGCTTTCTTTTTGAAATCAGCTTCCAGAAACGCAAGATCGCCGCCGGCCAGACGACTGCCGATTTGGCAAATCAAAGCGTAGTTTTTATGAGGACTTACAGAAAGGGTGGTTCCAAAACAATCAAAACCTGAGTTCAAAGCCTGAACCGCCGTTTCCGACAGCCGCAGTTCAAAGCATTTCGCGCAGCGTTCTCCGCCTTCCGGTTCCGACTCCAACCCCGCCGCCGCCCGATAAAAGCACTCGGTATCATAGCGACCTTCCATAAACTCTACGGGATTTCCCTCTGTCCTATCCTCATTATATCGCTGCAGAAACTGCAGCTGAGCAGTCTTTCTTTTCTCATATTCAACGGGATCTGTGATGTTGGGGTTGTAGAAAAACAGAGTTATCTCATATTCCCCGGCCAATCTTTCGATCACCGAAGTGCTGCAGGGTCCGCAGCAGCTATGGAGCAAGAGCCTCCGTTTTCCTCCCATAAGTAGTGTACTCCCCCGTCCGCGTTTTTTTTTCGCAATGGCGTTACCGCCTCTTTTGATATTCTTCCAGACCTTTTCCCAAAACTTCGATAGCCCTTCTTAACAAGTTACTCTCAATCGTAAAGGTCAGGCGGATTTCGTCCTTCCCCAGACCTTCGGTAGCATAAAAGCCGTCTCCCGGAGCCGCTACCAGTGTCTCGCCCTCATAATCAAATTCCTCCAGCATCCAGGTGAGAAACTCTGTGGAATCCTCTACCGGGAGTTTGCACATGATATAGAAGGCGCCCTCGGGTTTGCGGCATTCCAGGCCGGGGATTTTAGTAAGAGCTTCGTAAGCAACATCCCTGCGCTTTTCGAATTCATCCCGCACATAATTGATAGTCTTGTATCCCGAGGCGTAAAGCCCTACGGCGCCATGCTGCTCGAGAGTGGATACAGCGAGGCGGCCCTGGCAGAGCTTGAAGATAATATCAAAGAACTCCGTATTTTTGCTGATAACAGCCCCCACCCGGGCGCCGCAGGCACTGAACCTCTTCGATACGCTGTCTACGATTATTAACCTGTCATGGATGTCCTCGAAAAAGCCGAAGCTGACGATTTCTCTTCCGTCAAACACGATCTCTCGATAGGTCTCGTCCGCAATGATATAGAGATCATTTTTCTTTGCGATATCCGCAATGATGCGGAGCTCCTCAGCGGTGAGCACCGTGCCGGTGGGATTCCCGGGATTAATCACGCAGATCGCTTTCGTGCGGTCCGTGATTTTGGCCTCTATCGCCTCTCCTTCAATATGAAAACCATTTTCCACACTGGTGCTGACGGCAACGGGCGTGGATCCCGCAATGGTGAAAAAGGTATTGTAATTGGAGTAATAGGGCTCGAATACGAGGAACTCGTCTCCGGGATCGGTGAGGGCCAGCAAAGTCAAGAGGAGTCCTTCCGATCCACCGGTAGTAACCGCAATATTTTCCGCGCGAACATCAATACCCTGCCCCTGATAAAAGTTCTCCATTGCCTCTAACAACTCCGGTATCCCCTGGGAAGGCATGTATTCAACAGTAGGCGGCCGAAAGGCCTGTGTATATTCGTAGTATTCTTCCGGAACACGAAGGTCCGGCTGTCCGATATTCAGACGATATACCGTCTTCCCCGCGGCTTTAGCCTTTTCCGCGTATCTGATAAGTTTCCTTATAGAAGACACTTCCATATTCAACATTCTTGAAGACAATTTCTTCATGCGCTCCACCTCCAATAAAAAGTCTGTTTCCAATTTGAAAAACTGTATAGACTTATAGGTTCTGATCAAATATTTTACCACAATTCTATGTTTATAACAAGAAAAAAACCAGACCGGGGACTATCCCTCTGTCTGGCTTTTGCAGTTTAAACGCCTGTGAGATCCGGCTCTACCAGTTTATCACCGACTCTGCCGTCATTGTAATGCTTACGGCACAAGGATACGTACATGTCGTTGCCTCCTATGACGATTTGCTCGCCTGTCTTGACAAACTTTCCATCCACGATTCTGGCCACCATTGTGGCCTTCCTTCCGCACCAGCATATGGTTTTGATCTCCTCGATCTTATCCGCGTAGATCAGCATATAGTAGGAACCTTCGAAAAGCTCATTTCGAAAATCGTTCTTCAGCCCGTAGGCAAGAACCGGCGTATCATAACTGTCCACAATCTCCACCAGCTCCTGCACATGATGCTTCTTCAGAAACTGACATTCGTCCACCAGAACGCAGTCGATTTTTTGCTTTGCGTTCTCCTCCATAAAGAGCTTCAAAAGGTTGGTATCCTCGTTTACGATAATAGCTTCCCGGCTGACTCCGATTCGCGAACTCACCACGCCCTTACCGTATCGGTCATCCACACCGGGGACCAGCACCAACACTCTCTTTCCCCGCTCCTCATAATTATAAGCCACCTTAATCAGCTCTATGGATTTTCCCGCGTTCATTGTACTGTATCTGTAATAAAGCTGCGCCATGATTTTATTCCTGCATCTTTCTGCTGTTTTTAAAGGCAACGCGCCAATCCGCAATTGCCCCTGGTAGTTTTGCATCGTTATTGTATCATTTCACAGCGCATCTATCCAGTCTATTCTTTCACTTCTCTTAACCGGGGTAGCAACCCAGAGCTTCAAGGTAGCCGCAGGAAGAAGCGGCGTTGCGGAGCCCGCTCTGAACGTTTTCATCATCGATATTTCCTTCCAGATCGGCGAAGAAACAGTATTTATCCCCCATCATAGGCCTTGATTCAATGCGGTTGAGATTGATCCCCGCGGCCATGAAGTGGAACAGTACCTCGCAGAGAGCGCCGCTCCTGTGGGAGGTCCGGAAGGTCAGGCTCACCATGTCACATTGGGAATCATACTCGGGCATGTCGGCAATGGCTATGAACCGGGTGCTGTTGCTGCGATCATCGGTGATATTTTCCGCCAGAACCTCAAGGCCGTACAATTCCGCCGCACGCCTGGATCCTATAGCCGCGCACCGCTTTTCACCCTGCTCCGCCACCTTGGTCGCCGCTACGGCGGTGTTTCTGCACTCCGTCAAGTCCCAGGAATGCTTTCTCAGATATGTGCCGCACTGATGCAGACCTTCAGGATGGGATAAAACCTCCCTGATGTCGGAAAGTTTCGTTCCGGGAACCGCCATGAGGCAATGAGCCGCCTGCACCTGGGTCTGACCCACGATATAGCATCCGTATTTCCGCAGCAGATCATAGGTTTCACCGATAGCTCCTGTCTTCGAGTTCTCGATGGGTACTACCCCGTAATTCACATCCTTCTTTTTCACAGCTATAAATACGTCCTCAAAGCTGTTCTTTTCCTGTTTTTGGTCTTCAGGAAAGAGGTTCAAAGCCGCCTGTTCACCCCAGGCTCCGGGAAGTCCCTGATAGGCGATAACCCGCTTGCCTTCAGCCGGCTTTCTGGCGGGAGGCAGCAGCGGATCCTCATTGCCATCGTAAAGAAGCTTTCTCTGGCGGAATTTGGACAGTCCCATGAGAGTGCGCATAAAGGTCACGACTTCCCCTCTGTATTCGTCCTTCGTATCTTCTAAAACTCTGTCTATGATCTGCTGCTCCCTGCTCTCATCCGTAGTCGGCAAATTTTCAGCCCGCTTCGCCTCCGCGATATCATCAGCCAGAGACATCCTCTGCTGCAGGATTTCCACAAGCTTGTTGTCCAGCGCGTCAATGTCCGCTCTGACTCTTTGTATCGTTTCTTTGTTATTCATTCGCTCCGTCTCCTAACTTTTATTTATTATCTGCTCCCATTTATTCTTTAATCGCTTCTCTGACCCTGTTTATCCTCTTCATCAATCGATGGAACACCTCGGGGGTAATGGACTGCTGTCCGTCGCAGAGAGCCTTCTGGGGCATGTTGTGCACCTCTATAATCAACCCGTCGGCTCCCGCCGCCACCGCCGCCAGAGCAAGGGGCTCAACCAGATCCCAATAGCCCGTTCCGTGGGAGGGATCCGCGATCACCGGCAGATGACTCTTTTGCTTCAGCACCGGAATAGCTGAAAGATCAAGAGTATTTCTGGTGGCTGTCTCAAAGGTCCGGATTCCCCTCTCGCAGAGGATTACCTGATCCGTTCCTCCTTTTATCAGGTATTCGGCGGACATGAGCAGCTCTTCTATGGTAGAGGAAAGGCCCCTCTTCAGCAGCACGGGCTTCTTCAGCTTTCCCACTTCAACCAGCAGGCTGAAGTTCTGCATATTTCTCGCCCCGATTTGGATTACATCCACATCCTCGGCAAAAGCCTCCAAATAGTCCTGAGAAAGGATTTCCGACACGATGGGCAAACCGGTCTTCTGCCGCGCGGCCTTTAGCAGCTCCAGACCGTCGAGGCCCAGGCCATGGAAGGCATAGGGTGAGCTTCGGGGTTTAAAGGCCCCTCCTCTGAGGAAACCGGCTCCTGACTTTGAAATATCCCGCGCTATGGAAAGGACCTGATCTTCACTCTCTACGGAGCAGGGTCCCGCTATGACGGAAAAATGCCCCCCGCCTATTTTGGCCGATCCCGCCTCCACTACTGTATCCTGAGGGTGAAAGCGCCGGCCCGCCAGCTTATAAGGCTCTCTGACCTTCAGAACGGATTCTACGATATCCTCCCGGCCGATGGAGTCGGGAGACACCGACGCCACATCTCCTGCCAGTCCCAGCATCCGGGCGTTTCCTCCCTTTATATCCTGTACGATCAGGCCCCTGGACTGAATGCTGTCTTTCAATTGTTCTATGGACTGCTCCGACGCTTCCGGCTTGATTACAATGATCATATTCCCTCCACCTTTCCTTTCAATTTATCCAATACTCTCTTACGAGTCTTTTCTCTTTTTATTTCAGCCCCTATGTAGAGGCAGTCCGCTTTCAGAGCCTGCTCGATAAGCATCATGATGCCTCCTAAGGCCCGAAGGCCCCTCTTCTCCGCCTCTATGAGAAATTCCGTCTTTGCCGGGCTGTAGATGAGATCGCAGATAACAGCCCCCTCCTTTGCCCTGTTCAGAAAATCAAAGCCGGGAAACCCCTCTTTCACGCCCTTCATTCCCATGGGAGTAGAATTGATGATAAATCGGGAACTCCACGGGCCGTCTCTGTTTTCCGACAGATCAAAGGGGTGCAGATTGCATTTTATCCCGTGGACCTCCTCTGTTTTTTGGGAGATGCTTTCAGCCGCCGCCTGATTCCGGGCTACAAGATGTATTTCCGCTGCACCTTCTTTTGCTGCCTTCATGGCAATGGTAGCTGCCGCGCCTCCCGAACCTATGATGGTGACAGAGGTCTTTGCAAAGCTCTCCCCGATAGAAGCCAGCGCTCCCGCAAAACCATCCCCGTCGGTGCTGTAACCCCAAAGCTCTCCATTTCGGTTCACAACAGTGTTAACGGAGCCCATTTCCGCCGCTTCTTTATCCACACCGTCTAAAAGAGGGATGATATCCTCTTTATGAGGCATGGTCACATTGAAGCCGTCAAGTCGACTTTCCCGCACCAGGGCTATCCATTGGGAGAGTCCGCCTTTTTCAACCCTCTCCCTTTCGTAGGACAAAGACTTAAGAAAGGGACGGATCGCCGATATATGAATATCAGGAGACAGGCTGTGACCAATGGGGTCGCCGATTACCGCAAGCTTCTTCTCACTTCCCTCCAGGCTGGAAATATGGGTTAGCTGCTGAATAATGGCATCGGGTCCTTCCTCGCAGCTCACTTCAAAATCCGCGTATCTCTCATAAAGAGGAAGTCTGTGGCGATAAAGATTATATAGTTTTTCCGGAGTTTCCCGCAAAAGGGGGCGGCTATCCAGATCCACGCTTTCCAATATATCTCTGACAGGTCTGTTCAGGAAAACCAGGATGCCCTTTTGCGACAGCATCTCCATGTTGATCTCCTTTAAAACGGCCCCGCCTCCGCAGGCGATTACAGCATCTCCCTTATTTTCAAGAGCTGCTATGGCTTCCGTTTCCGCCTGTCGAAAGCCTTCCTCTCCCCGATCCTGGAAAATCTGTGGGATATTCAAGCCTTCCCTCTCCTGAATCAAAGAATCCAGGTCGATGAATTCCCGGGAGAGTTGTTGTGCCAGCTTTCCTCCCATGGCGGTTTTGCCGCTTCCGGATACGCCGATTAAAACAATGTTTTTCATTCCGGCCACCCGGCTTCCATCATGCTGTCCATCAGACAGAGGGCCAGAGCGGACTCAACCACAGGTACCGCCCTGGGAACGATACAGGGATCGTGACGGCCTTCCACCGTTACGGTGCTGTTCTCGCCGGTGGCAAGGTTCACTGTGTTCTGCTCCTTTCCAATGGATGCGGTTGGCCTGAAAACCGTGCGGAATACTATAGGCATGCCGTTGGTGATGCCGCCGTTGATGCCGCCGCTGTGATTGGTTCGTAAAAGAATCTTCCCTTCCTCATAGAACAGGGGATCATTGACCTGGCTTCCCCGCATGGAGGCCAGATCAAAGCCGCCGCCAAACTCTACGCCTTTCACAGCGGGAATGGAAAACAGCATGGAGGCCAGGTTGCTTTCCATGGATTCAAAGAAAGGAGAACCCAGTCCGGCGGGGTGTCCCAGGGCAGCGCACTCGATGATGCCGCCTACGGAATCCTTCTCCTCACGGGCGCGGAGTATTTCCGCCTTCATTCCCTCTCCTTTTTCTTCGTTCAGTAGAGGAAAATCCGATTGTGCAAGATCAATCAGCTGCTTGCGATGGATCTGTCCGGCCTTGTCGAAGGTCTCACCCCGCTCTCCTCCGATTTGCAGAATATGCGACCCTATGTGAATGCCTTTACTCGCCAGCATCTGCCGGGCAATGCTGCCCGCGAAGGTGAGAGGGGCGGTTATCCGGCCTGAAAAATGACCGCTGCCGCGATAATCATTGTATCCCTTGTATTTTATATGAGCGGTGAGATCCGCCGTTCCCGGCCTGGCAAGATCCTTTTCATAATCTTCCGACCTGGTATTTTTATTTCGAATCATCCCGCAGAGAGGCGCTCCCGTGGTAAAGCCGTTAAACACGCCGCTGAGGATTTCAACCCCGTCCCCTTCCCGGCGGGGAGTGACGAATTCGCTGCGGCCGGGGGCCCTTCTCTCCATGTGACGATTTACTTCTTCCATGTTCAGGGAAAAACCCGCCGGCAGGCCATCTATCACGATGCCGATCCCCTGGCCGTGGGATTCTCCAAATATGGACAGTCTCAGATTTCTTCCCCAAATATTACTCATACTCTCTTCTCCTTCTCTTCGCCGCAGAAGTCCTTCCAAAAGTCCGGGTAGGATTTGTTCACGCAGTCCGGATCTAAAACCGTCACCTTTCCGCGGCTCTTCAGGGAGGCTAAGGCCCCCGCCATGGCGATTCTGTGATCGTTATGAGGGTCCACGGCGCCCCCCCCCAGTTCATCGACTCCACGGATGAGCAGATAGTCCTCCCCTTCCGTGATTTTCGCTCCCAAAGCGTTCAATGCCTCTGTTATGGACCGGAGCCTGTCGCTTTCTTTCATACGCAGTCGACCCGCGCCTATTATTTTACTCTCTCCTTTGCAGAAACACAGCAGTGCCGCAAGAGGGGGAGCCAAGTCCGGACATTGACTGATATCCGCAGTGATAGCCCGGAGTTCCGAAGCGGAGGCCCGCAGGGTTCCATCCTGCTCCTCCGTGATTTCTCCTCCGCAGCGGCGGATAAAATCCAGAATTTCTCTATCGCCCTGAAGGGAATCCCTTGTCAGTCCCGCGCATTTCACATGGCAGCCTAAAGCTCCCGCCGCCAGGAAGTAGGCTCCCGCTGAAAAATCCCCTTCGATCATATAGTTTGAGGGTTTATAGCTCTGGTTTCCCGGAATCCGGAAGCCTCCCTCTCCCTGGGTTTCAATTCTCACGCCGAAGCGCTCCATGACGTGAATGGTCATATCTACATAAGGTCTGGACTCCAGTTCCGTAGTAAGCTGAATCTCACTGTCTCCCTGTAGCAGGGGCAGGGCCGTCAGTAGCCCGGATACGAACTGGGAACTTATATTTCCGGGCATTGGGTAAATACCCGGAGTAAGAGGTCCCTGAAGACGAAGATGTCCGCCCTCCAGACGGAAATCGCCGCCGTTGGCTTTTAGCGCGTCCCCATATTCTTTCAGAGGGCGCTGCAGCAGCCTTCCTCTCCCTGTCATAGAAACCGACGCTCCTGAAAGCATCAGCAGCGGGATTAGAAACCTCAAAGTGGAGCCGGACTCCCCGCAATCCAAAGTCTTTCCTTCTAACTCAGAGACCTCTTTAAGGATGCCTGCGATTCCTCCGGTGATTAAAACTTCGGCATTCTGCCGGCGGTATTCGAGCCCCACTTCTTCCAGACATCCCAATGTGGCAAGTACGTCTTCCCCGGCAAGCTTCAAATTTGTAAGAGCGGTTTCGCTCCCGGCCAGAGCGCCGCAGATCAGGGCCCTGTGGGATAGGCTCTTAGAGGGCGGCAGGTGGACGGTCCCTCCGGGGATGCAATTCACTTCTATTGCCTTTCTCATCCCTGCACCGCCTTTCGAAGCAGGGCTTCCAATTCCTCCGCCGCCATTGTCCGGATCAGACTGTCTCCTATTTCTCTGAGCAATATCAGCTTCAACCCTTCCCTGTCGTTTTTCTTATCTATGGTCATATGGCGAAACAGCCGGCTCACATCTATGGAAATTTGCGCCGGCAGCCCGTAGGCTTTCACAATCCGCCGGATTCTGTCCGCCGTGCCCTTTCGCGTTACACCAAGAAGCTCTCCCACTTCCGCCGCCATAACCATGCCCATGGCTACAGCCTCTCCGTGGGTATGTTCTTTATATCCGCCCATTTTTTCTATGGCGTGACCGAAACTGTGGCCGAAATTCAGTTTCTGCCTCTCTCCGCGGTCCTTTTCGTCCTCCTCCACGTAGATACGCTTTCTGTCGCAGCTCCGGTATATGATTTCTTCTATATGGGAAAGGGCTTCTTCGATTCCTCCGTATTGCTCTAATCCCTCGAAGAAATCCTTGTCGGCGATGGCTCCGTATTTAATGACTTCGGCCATTCCCTCTGCCATTTGTTTTTTGTCCAGTGTTCGCAGCAGTTCCGGATCGATGATCACTGTACGAGGCTGATGAAAGGCTCCCAGAAGGTTTTTTCCCTGGGGAAGGTCTACGGCGGTTTTCCCTCCTACAGAGGAGTCTACCTGAGCTAACAGAGTGGTTGGAATCTGGACATAAGGGATTCCCCTCATATATACCGCCGCGGCAAAGCCGGCTAGATCTCCCACAACTCCCCCGCCGAAGGCGATGACGAGATGATCCCGGAGAACCCCCAGCTCTGCCAGTTTGCCGCAAACCTCAGAAAGGCTGTCTACGGTCTTACTCTCTTCACCGGGTTTTACAAGAATGGCATCCGCGGCAAGTCCGGCCCTTTTTAAAGCTGCTTCCATCCGAGAGCCGTAAAGCCCCCACACTCTTTCGTCCGAAATGACCGCCGTCCGCTTCGCTCCGGATACCGAGCGGATCCGCTCTCCGCAGCTGTCCAGAGCGCCGGTATCGATATATATTTTGTACGGGCTGCCCGACAACCCGACTTGAATTTCCTTCATTCTGCAAACTCCTTTTCTTCTCGTTCAAAACCAGACACGGGGACAGCCTTTTTGTCCAAAGGCACAAAGTGGCTTTGTTGGCAAAACGGACAGCATGGGAGCGAAGCGAGTCGGAGTGAAGAACGCAGTTCTGAACGTTGACCCTCTGTCTGGTTTTGATTTGATAAAAAAAGAGAGGTCATTTGCCATGAACCTCTCCGAAATTATACTTCCGTAAATCAATACTGTTTTCAACAAAGCTCATGCGCCGCACTATATTTATTATACCAAAAGATTCCAAAGCTAAAGTAAAAGCTCTGGAAAAAGTTGATAAAGTATTTTGCGGTGTTGAGCATGGTTTTCATTTAACAAACCTCTCTATTGTGATCTTTTATCTTTTATACCATAGGAACCAATTAATTGCAAGAAGATTATGCCACAGTATGAAATTTCCTTTCCATTAGACAAACCTGCTGCTTATGGATTACAATATATTTACCCTCGATTGACAGTGTACAATCGGCGTGAATAAATGGAATTTAACTGCTGCCTGTAGAATTGTCGGACGGGACCCGCTTCTATGTATCCCCTTGTACGTTTCCAGTTCAGAGGCCAGGAGCAAGGGAATATTATATTATCTATAGACAGCAACCCAAAAGAGGTATCGTATATATGGAAAACCCATTCAAAAGCACACATTTTAACGCCATCGGCCCCTACCTGCAGAAAAAGTTCGGAGGCCGGGTGGCAAAACTGTCTATCGACGGCGGGTTCACCTGCCCCAACCGAGACGGCACGAAGGGCGTCGGAGGCTGCATCTACTGCTCCGACGATGGAGGAGGCCATTACGCCAGTGACATAACGGGCCAGATGGAGCTGCTGTCCCACAAATGGCCCGAAAGCAAATACATTGTCTATTTTCAAAGTTATACAAACACCTATGGTCCCGCGGATATTCTCCGTAAAAAATACGAAGAAGCTTTGGCCCGTCCCGATGTGGTGGGACTTGCCATCGCCACCAGGCCGGATTGCCTGCCTCCCGATGTAATTGAGCTCCTGAAAGAGCTTAGCCGCCGGACATATCTTTGGGTGGAGCTGGGGCTTCAAACTATCCACGACTCCACGGCTCTGCTGATAAACAGAGGCTACCCGCTGAACGTCTTCGACGAGGCGATGGACCGGCTGAAGGACGCTGGTATTCCCGCCGTCGTACACCTCATCTTCGGCCTGCCCGGTGAAACTCATTCAGACATGATAGCTTCTGTAGACTATGTTGCGGCGAAAAAGCCTTTTGGGATGAAATTTCATCAGTTGTATATCATGAAGGGAACGAAAGCAGCGGAATATTACCCTGAGCGGCTGCGGGTTTTAGAAAAGGACGAGTACATCAGCCTGGTTGTGAATTCCATCGAAAGGCTGCCTCAGGACATCACCATACACAGAGTTACCGGAGACCCTCCCGCCAGCGACCTCATCGCCCCTCTCTGGAGTCTGGATAAACGATCCGTCCTCAACGGAATTCAGAAAGAATTCAAGCGGCGCGGCTCTTTTCAGGGCAGCCGGCTGTAGGGGAGCAACCCCCGTCCCCTACAGAAGTATAGTATCTGCAAGTGGGGCCGTAGGGGCCGGTCTTCGCGCCGGTTCACATAAGGCTTCAGCTTATAAACGAATTAAAAATCCGTTTCGTAAACCACATCCCCCTCAACATTATAGGCGATAATGTGAGAGCCCGGCCACAGACCGTCTTCGTCCTCCCCCTTCCACATCACGAAAAACATATCCTCGTAGAATTCATCACTGTTAATAGCGATAGTTTCACCCTCTGCAGTGGGCAGTTCTACCTTTACTCTGGTGATTGAGGGGTCATTTCGCATCCCGAAAACCGTCAATTGATTGTCGTGACTGTGAAAATTAAAAGAGAGCGGTCGTTCCTGCTCGTTTTCTTTTCCCCAGCCTCCTCCATAACGCCAAAATACACCTAAAGCCCGATCAATCGAGGGGAAAGAAAAGTAGTTTTCATAGCGGGCGAGAAAAAAGCGGCTCTTTCCGTAATCGAAGCTGTGGACGATTTCAGACGGCCCGTAATTCAAGTCTCTCTCCGATGCGTGAAGCGCCCGCTCCGGAGAAAAATACAGACCATTGAGCCTCATAAACAAAAATAGAAGCACAGCTATGAGCAGTAAATTTCGAATCAGTTTTTTTAATCGCGTCATTGCTGTTTCACCTCTCCCAGCGGGATTTCCACCTTATAATAGCGCTCCGGATAATCGTACTCTATAATCACCTTGTCACTGTCAAAGGGGAAATTCTTAACAGAACCTCGCCCCCGGCTATAAAGCCCGGCGCCTTTATATCCGCTGCCATAGTAAACCTCTCCATCTTCGTCTTTGATCGTTCCGATTCCTCCCGGAGACCAGCCGTGCAAACCGAGAAAGTTGACACTGTACGTAGAGTAACAAATATGCAGAGTTCCGTCCTCCGTTTGGATTATATCGGTAATGCGGGTCCGCGCGCTGTCCATCTTAATAAACTCATTCGGCTTCACATGACGCACATATTCTTCCCGGGGGATATCCCGGATCGGGTGGTCAAAAATGATGGATCCCGCGCTGATAAGCAATAGCGGAACCAACTGAAAAACCAATACGACGCAGAGCAGGACGAGGGGAATCCGACTCAAATACCACAAATACCCGATCACAGGATTATGCTGGCGATTCAGAGCTGCTCCGATTTCCTTCGCGTCCCCCATACGCTCTATGGCTGCCCTCTCCGCCTCTTCTAAGGAAAGCCCTTCCCCTTCTTCAAAGTCCGCGGCTCTGTCTTCAATATGGGAGGCAAGCTCCTCTTCAATCTCATAGCGGTCTGGAATAAAACGCACCCTTTTGACCACCTGGTCGATAAATTCCTGAACTCCGGGCGAAGGCCGTTTTCTCGCTGTAGTAATAACTTCCTGGGTATCAGGCAAAGGCATTTGCTTCACCGCCTATCACTTTTTTTACGGCAAAAGAGAATTGCTCCCATTGAGCTTTTTCCTCTACGAGCTGTTTTTTACCCCGTTCCGTTATGGCGTAGTATCTCCGCTTCCGTCCTTCCTTTTCCTTATGGTAAGACCGGACGTGGCCGTCGTTCTCCAATTTATGCAGTACCGGATACAGGGTCCCTTCTTTAAAAGAAAAGGTCTGATCCGAACGCTCCTCTAAGGTTTTAATAATTTCATAGCCGTATCGGTCCTGGTCCTCCAGGAGCGAAAGCAGCAAAAGCGGCGTGCTTCCCCCCAGCAACCCTTTATTAATAGCCATTTCATACCTCCGTAAAAATCCTCGCCCCTCCTGTATTTTTCTTTTTCGCTAACAGAGAGCGATATTTCCTGTTTAGATGAAACAATACTTAGATGACCTATGTATATAATACATAGATCATCTAAGTATGTCAATCATTATCTCCAACTTATCTCTAATTTTTATACCGGCAAATTTTTCCGACCTGTTTTGAGATTCGTTTTTCTAAGGGTAACTCGAGGCAAGGGCCCGTTTTATCCCAGGCCTGTTCTGTCAAATGCGAAAAATGGCCTGTAACGCCGTCTTAATATACCTGTGTGCTTGTGATTCCTCACGGACCGTGCGTGGGTGATCTCAATGTCCCTGTTTGCCCCACTGAAAATTACTTTTCTCCTATCATACTGCAACTCACTCTCTTCTCTACAAAAGAAAGGCGTTGATTATGCTCTGGATATCCTGTGCGTTAATGGGCGTCTTCGAGGTTTCGTATGTGGTTATTAACTGATTCAAAGGCAAGATCTCATTCCTGCGATACACAGCCAACTTACGCTCCATCTTTGCCACATATTCGTCATCCTCTATTAACCCGAAATGCTCCCAATATATAATTTTATTGTCCCGGGGCCGCATGATAGTGAAGTCCGGGTAATAAGTCTTCTCTTCCAGTTTCAGTGCCCCTTCATAGCGGAATGGTATTCCCGCGGCTTCCAATAATCCGGCGATAATGGCTTCTGATTTGGATCGAACCATCAAACCGCCAACTGTACCGTACACTAAACCATCCTTATACAATTCATTCTTTTCATATTTTACATTGCCCCAATCCATATTATTGTCAGCGTTTTCGGGCTTATATCCCAAACCCTGAAAGGCAGCTGGAAGCTCCGCAAGGATTTCATCGGGGTCGTAGGGAAAGGGCGACTCCAAAAAACTCTCGACTGCCTTGATGCAGTGGCGCAACCGTTTCATGCTGTTAATCAGAAAAACTTTTCGTATTAACAGCACCTTGAGCTCTTTATCCTTTTCAGACAAATACTTCTGCCTTTTTCTCCCTTCTCCTGTATTAAAATAATGATAATAATAAACATTACCCCGGTAGCATTTACTATGCAGGCTTCCTTCCGGCATCTGCTCCATGACCGTGTAAAATAGATGAGGAGTTTTTGGAAGGAAAAAAGAGGAAAGAAACAGAGATCAACGCTCCTGTGTTAAACTAGTTTCACCACAAAACACAAACAAGGAGGGACGATCTCTGTGGAATCCATTGTACAACAAATC
>WPCH01322281.1_pt1 | contig 50071 bp, 55 predicted proteins | sample 5399881 | NCBI WGS metagenome assembly WPCH01 (sample SAMN12869468, study PRJNA574797) | sludge metagenome | isolation source: wastewater treatment of pH5 | place: China:Beijing | collected 2019-05-20
TTTGTCCCCTGCGTCAAAAATGTAAGGCGGATCGTTTTTGGTATTTACATTTACTTTCCAAAACTTCAAATCACTAACTGACATTGCTTCTACAGGCGGAACATCTTGCCATTGCATAATACTAATCTGAATTTGTGCGGCTTTTTCCATATGGTAGTTATTTTCATCTGTCCACCGTGCAAAACGTTCTGAATCATCTTTCTCTGTCCCTGGCAAAAATTTTGAAATATATGCTTCCCATACATTTCCGGTTCTAGCTATCCACAATCGTCCGAAATACTGATTCCAGGTATTCGGATAATCACCACTCTCATAAATCAACCCTGTTTTCCCTGGCTTGTTATCGTATCCAATAACCATCGTTCCAAAATTTTGTTCGGCTTGCCAAAAGAGATCATTCATAGCAATTTTTGAAAGCACCTTACTATTTTCGTCTAATATCGCTATCTCAACCCGTCCCATTTCATTAATCTTTTTACTTTTACATGTAACGTGGGCTTGCATAATAAAATCTTTTACTGGCCCACCAGGAATACTCTTCTTAACAGCCGCGCCATGCCATCCATTACCCGATCCATAATCCGAACAATAGAATTGGTAACTATCTGTTTTCATTTCACCAACTGGATTACCGTCTTCCATAGAACTAACCTTACTCCACCCTACAGTTGTGGACATTTCATCCCATATAAGACGTTGATTTCTTTCTACAGGCAATTGCTCCATTTTTAATGGCATTCCAATACGGAAATAATCTCGATCACTTAAAGATGCCCCACTGAACCATACATCTAAAAATGTGTTTGGTTTCGTAATATCAATCTCAATGATAGGGTTAGAATGGACAGTACCTTTATTTTGGATATTAGCAACTAATCCATTAACTTCTTTTTTAAAGTCAACCGTTTGCTCTTTTCCTAACTTATACGGCATTGGACATATTAGTGTAATAGTTGCTTGATGAATATTAGATTTTTCTAAAGTCTCCGCTACAGATTCCTTAGTCCCGTAATACACAATATCTGGTTCGTCTGTGAAGGTGATTTTTACAGGTTCCTCTGTATCTAATAAACCATTTAATTCGTCTATTCGTTTCCTCAGTTCAAAAAGAGAGACTCCCTTAAGAGAGAAATCTACTTCTAATACTCTCTTGGGAGTCCTTTTATTCAAAAAATATGAACCTGGGCGATGAGGTACCGTTAACTCATTAATTTCGTCACTTAAAATTCCGCGACCTCTTATATCGTTAACCATAAAAAATCCTTTTTCATATTTTTGCTCGAAGTATTCTTCTAAATTAATTCCATTAAAAACTAGCAATCTACCGCCCTCCTTTAAATACATCTCTACGTTTTCTAACCGCTTCTTGCTCGCCAGTAATATCGTCAACGAATCTCGCAAACTCTTGCTTACCAAGTTGGACGTTAATATACGCTGGTTGCTTATCTCTAGACGTATGGTTATCGTATTGACTCGGCTTATACATGTTTGGCGTTGGTTTAGCTGATTGATACGCACCTAACCCGCTTACTCCTCTCGGTATTGTTACGCCTGTATCCACCGCTAACATTTCCGGCTTCATCCAATCAGACATTTGTTGCGTCGTACGTTGCACCGAACTTTTCATTCCGTCAACACCGTTAATCCAACCCTGCATCATGTTTACGCCGATCATGTCGCGCATCCAACGGGAAGGAGAGTGAATCGAAAATAGTCCGGTAAGCTTGTCCTTAATACCGTTACCTATCTCGGTTACCTTGTCCCAAACACGACTAGCCATCGAAGTTATTCCATTTAGCATACCTTCCATGATGTTCTTACCGATATCCATTAGGTTAATCCCTTTTAAGAACGAGATGATTTTATTCCATATATTTGATACCGTATTAGACATTGCGTCTAGGATACTTGAAGTCGCGGAACTAGCTGCATTCCAACCCGTAGAAATAATATTTCCAACCGCTGAAATTACTGATGAAATCACATTACGTATTCCCTCGAATATAGATTTGACTACATTCCATACCGCATTTAATATGCTAGAGAAAATCGATTGGACTAAATTCAACCCGTTACGTACGATTACACCTATTAAAGAAATCGCTCCATCAATAATACTTTTAATTAACGACATTACATTTGACGTAATCTCCTTAACCGCGTCCCATGCGCCACTCCAATCACCTTTCAATATCGACGTAAATAGTTTGATTATGTTCGTAATGATGCCAATAACAGATTTAATAACGCCCATTACCGCTGGGAATACGGCTTGCACGATCTGTAAAATGAATTGAATTGCTGGAATTAATACGCCTTTAATAATCTCGGCTGCACTTTGTAACAATGCTGAAATTATAGGAATTACAGCCTGAATAATTGCTTGAATTACCGGAAAGACTTCTTGCACCGCTTGTAAGATCAGCGGAACTACAGTCGTAGCAACTATCGTTATAATTTCACCGAACAATTTAATAATTTCTATGATTATAGGAATTGCCGTCTCAATAATCGATTGAATGATAGGAAATACCTCTTGTACAACCGTTAGTATGACCGGTATCATCTCTTGCGCTACAATTACAAGAATCTCACCGAAAGTCTTTATCAGCATTACCCATATACCAACCGATGCTTGGATAACGTTTAATATTGTCGGGAACACTTCTTGTGCTACTTGTGAAAGCATCGGCATTACTTCAGCCGCTAATTCTGCAAACATTTGAGATAACTCCTGAACTACTTGCGTAATTGCAGGCATGATTTCAATCGTGGTATCAGCGAATAGTTTCATTAGATCCGTAACCATAGGCATGATTAATTGAATGTTTTCTCCGAATAACTTAAATAAGTCCATTGCTACCGGCATTACTTGTTTTACAACGTCTCCAAAAAGACTCATAATAGTCGTACCTAACTCACCAAACGCTGCACCTAATTCTGCAAATGCCGGTTGTAGTGATGCGAAACTTTCCATGATGACTTGACCGGTCTTTTGAAACTCCGGTGCTAACGGCGCAAAAGCGTCGATAAAACCTTTCGCTAGTGAAGTAATTATCGGCATGATTACAGAAGCAACCGTGCTAAATACACTCTGAATTGATTCCCAAGCTGACATCAATGCTGCTTTTGCCTGATCATTCGTATTCACAAGTTTGAATATCGTAGCGCCTAATGAAGCGACAATAGCGATAACCCAACCAACCGGACCAGACACACCTAAAAACGATAATCCTAAACGTACGATTAACGGTGTTAGTGTAGCGATTGTGTTACCGATTGATGAGAATGATGCTTTTATAAAATCTACAACCGGTGAAATCGCTGCCCCCATACCTGAAAACTTAGCGGTTAATCCTTCAATAGCTGAACCGAAAGCCCCACTTATACTCTGACCGATACTGCTTAACGTAGCGGTTACAGAACTAAAAAAGGCACCTATCGCAACGCCCATCGCTGAAAATTTAGCGGGGATTGTTGCAAGATACGCACCAAATGAGTCAAATGCCGCTTTCATAGATTCCACGGCTGATATAGTTGTAGTTTTAATCGATTCCCAAGCGCTATTTACTGCGTTACGGAATGTTTCGTTGTGTTTGTATAGTTGGACGAGTGCCGTTCCTAGTATGGTTAAAATTGCAATAGTTGCACCAATAGGTCCCGTTAGAAATGTGAAGGCAGCTCGTAATCCCACCATTGCCGCACTCGCAAGTTTCGCGACCATTGTGCTTTTACCTAGCCAACCGACTAACGCACCAAACGCTGTTATTGTGGCTCCTATACTACTAATAAAAACTCCTAGTACCGCCATGAAGACTGTAAATACTGAAACGGCTGTAGCTACTGTAGCAATCACCGTTTTTATCGTCGGAGATAACCCATTAAATCCATCAGCTAATTTCTTAATAACGTCAGCAATAACCGAAATTGCGGGCGCTAATGCATCTGTAAATGCGCGAGCTGCTACGTCAATAGACGACTGCATCTTAACAATTGCACCTGCCCAACCTTCAAGCATTGAGTCCGCTGCTTTTTTCGAAGCACCATCCGATTTAATGAGAGATTGCGTTAATTTATCGATTTTCTCCGGACCTGCTGAAACGAGCGCCATCATACCAGAAACAGCTTCTGTACCGAATATCGTGGCTAACGCCGCGCCTTTTTGAGCGCTTGTCATTCCGTCCATACCTTTTTGTAGTTCACCGATAATTTGAGAGAGTGACTTCATATTCCCGCTACTGTCAGTCGTAGTAACTCCTAACTCTTTCAGCATATTCGCCGCTGCTTTCGGCGGTTTAACTAAACGGAGCATTGCCGATCTTAACGCTGTACCTGCCGTTTCACCCTTGATACCCGCGTTAGACATAATGCCGACGGATGCTGCAAGTTCTTCCATTCCAATACCCAACTGTGCTGCCGGACCTGCCGCGTACTTAAAGGCATATTGCATATCGTACACGCCTGCGGCGGTTGCATTTGCTGCTTGAGCAAGGACGTCCGCTACGTGCCCACTATCCTTCGCTTCCATACTAAATGCATTTAATGCGGAAGTTATCGTATCAGCTACCATACCAAGGTCCTCACCCGACGCTGCTGCCGCTGATAAAACACCAGGCAATGCGTCAGTTGCTTGCGCTGCTTCGAATCCTTTCGCCCCTAGTTCCGCATACGCCGCCGCTACTTGTCCAGTTGAATATACGGAGCTGGTCGCCATTTCTAATATATCTTTCTTAACTTGTCCATATGCACCGCCTGTAAGTACGGCCGCTTTTCTCGTTTGTTGCTCGAATTCCATCGAGTTTTTAATCATACTTCCGAAAGCTTTACCAGAAGCATAAGCAAGTGGTGCAAACGCCGTCGTCATATTTTGTCCAACTGATTGTATCCTACGTCCCATTTCCTGTGCTTGATTACTTACATTTTGAAACGTCCGTTGCCAACCTGACATATCAGGTGGTGGCGATGGTCTAGGTATTTGCGGTGGGGACGGAATATTAGGAGCTGGTATATTAATTGGCTGACTTACTGCTTGATGAAAATTACGCCAAAGCTGGGTTGCTTGTGTTAAGCTACTCCGTAACGACGATATATCAGCTAATAACTGCACTTCTACTCTGTTTTGACTAATAACTATTCACCGCTTTTTCCGTTTTGACTTCGTAACGCCCGTTCGATATCATCGAATAAAGACTCGTTTGCGTGAATCTTTTTCGTAAGTTGCTCACGCTCTTTTTCCTTCGCTTCTAACATTCGAGCGTTTTCAGGACGCTTATATATATCATCTAGACTCTTTACCTTCTCACTCTGAGCGTTTCGGTAAAATAGCGCTTGAACACTAGCAATCTCATAAGTATCAAGTAGACGCTCACGATAGCCGGTAAGCATAATGTGGTACTCCTTAATGCTTATCCGTTTAGATTCAAGCGTTGACATACCGAAATACCGAAAGCAATCTGCCTGTAAATCGTCGATGTTTATTCGTACAGACTCTCGAACGCTTTCTTCTCTTTCTCGCCCATGCTCGCTAGTAATTTGTTCACGGTCTTCTGGAAGAAAAAACTATTAAGAACAACTGCTTTATTGAACTTTAAGATGTCATCAAAAGATAACTCTTCAGATAATAATTGGCGTTCAATTTCTGCCTCAATATCTTTTTGCGTGATACCTTCACCTGTATGGATTAATCCGTAATAAATTACGTTAACGAAATCTTCAAGACCGCCTTGCATTGCTTTTTGTACAAATTCGAATGGGCCACCATTACTATCGATTAATTTGATTGCTTCAAAACCGTATTTAAGTTCATATTCTTTTCCTTTTACTTCAAAGCGTGTATATGATTTAGTCATTTATAAAAACCTCCATTAATAAGTTGATATTTTTTATAAAAGTAATAGGCGAAGGGGACTTCGCCTACTCATGAATTCTTTATGGTTGAACGACCGAACCGTCAGGTGCTCCAGGTGGAATTGTAGTAACTTTACCTACAGACAGACCACCGTTTAACTTAGCTTCAATAGAGTACTTAGAGAACTCTTCATTTTCATGAGAAAGTTCAACGCTACTTAACATAAATGTTCCACTTTTCGATTTGTACTCACCAGCTTTTGCGCTACGTAAAGAAACTTCGTGGATTTTAACCAGTTTCTTATTCGTAATTGCTTCCTCAATATAATCAAGTGCTTCATCACCTTCTGTACTTACGCCCTCGATAGATACAGACTGTGTTACATCCCCGTAATCACTACCGGATTTATCTTTTGTTTTTAATTCAATTTCACCAGCTTCAATAGAGCGGGAACCTGAAGTTTGGTTAAATAATCGAACTGTTTTAGAAGTGCTATCTGCTTGCGGGATATCGATTAAATATAACGTTTCTTTCCCTTTAAATTCTGGTGATGCTGCTTGTGCTGTTGTTGTTACTGTTGTTTCAGCCATCAGTATTCCTCCTTAATTTAAATCCTAATTGTGATAAAGCTAAGGTGTTTCGCCGTTACTTGAGTGACATCCGCTTGCGGAATAGGCTCACATGACGAAACTTCTGCATATAAAAAACCGATTAGTTTAGGTACCTTTGAACTTATGTTGTACAAGTCGATAGGCCGCCTTTCTAGTCGGTCGATGATTCTATCTTGTAATTCATTTCGGTTAGATACTGTATCGGAATACACACCGATTTGTATTAAATGATTTCGTGCGTAGTTATCTTTTGAATATCTGTCAATAGTTCCTGTTAATGACTCCACCGTAAGAAACGGTTTTTCTTTTCCAGTTAAAGAAACGCCATCATATATCCAAGTGGTCGGAGCGAATTCTTCTAGCGCTTTTTTTAGTGAATACATCACATCATTTACTGTAGTCATACTATAGACCTCTCGCTGTTCGTCGTATCGCTTTTTCTAAGTCAGTAACTAATGGTTGCTCTCCCTCAAACATCGTTTTACGCATAAAACCTTTTTTCGTTTTGTGAGTATATTCTTGAACAGCTGCATATTCAATATCTGAACCATACAACCATCCAGTTTTATCTCCATTTAAAGGTTTTACACTTGGCGGAATACTTCCCGCTAAATTACCGGATTCAACAGGAGCTCTGTTAGAAGCTGTGTTCGCTTGTAATCTCGCATGCTTTTCAACGGTATTCGCAACAGGCGTTTTATAACGATCAGAATTCATCATGCGGTAAATATCATCCATGCCTTTGATTCGTGCACTGACTTTCATTAAATCACCCTCTTTACGACTACTTCTCGACGGTTTATTCCGCCTAATCCTCGTTCATCAATCAGCATGATTACATATTTAATGCCGTTTCTCTCGAGGTAATTGACGTCATTTAAATTAATATCGAGACGGAAAGTAACAAGTGCTTCACCTTCTTTTACATCAGTTCCTAAAAACTTTGCTTTATCTTCTAACGTGAACTTTTTCCAAACGACTTGTACTGTTTCTTGAATATCTTCACCCGGAATTTCTTCACCTGTAATTGGATCAGTTTCCGTCATTCCTTTTCGCCAAATAACAATGGGTTCACGACGATTCTGTTCGATTAATTCACGATTGGCTCGAATTTGTTCAATGTCTTTTTCGGTTAACACTCGTTACTCCTCCTCACCGATAATGTAATTTAAACGAGATGAACACTGAGGATGCGGACTAATCAATTGAGTTAGCAAACTTTCAGGTATCTTTTTCGGATATCTACCCGGACCTAATCCGTAAGCGTCACGCCTAGCTAACTTGTAACACATATGCCGCGAGTGGTACCGATGTCGATGCCCGTTATCTACAATCTTGTAACCTGTAACGATATTACTCTCGTTTCCGTTGTAGATCGTGGCTGCTCGGTGCGTGTTATTACTCTCCGTAATTGCTACACGTTCGATTTTCCATTTCGAGTTATCATGTACTTCTCGTATTTTCTGAGAAATTGAACTAATGCTTTCACCTTTGAGTACAGCCGGCCGTATTACCGTCGTTAATTCTGCTCGCATGTCACCTGCTAGATTCCACACTCGATCAGACAAGACTAAACCGTCTTCTCCTCTCCGTTTTAACATATACCTCACAACTTGCTTATTTACGGAATTTAAATCCTTTATTTTCAATGGCGTTTCTGCGAGTTTAGAAGTTGTCCAATTCGACGTATCATTTATCATTTTTTCGAATGACACTCCTGCCTTCTTGCGAAACTCCTTTTCGTAATAGTCTAAATCCCGTAATAAGGCATTAAGTCTACCCCGTTTAATTACACCGTCTTTTTGGTAATCGTTAATTAAGTCCAGCAAAAAAAGACGGATTAGCATAATGGCGCCTACCGTCTCTTCTACTTGTTTTTCATTTTCTTTTTCGTATTGCTTCGATATCTTACCGAGTGCTTCGTCAAATTCACCTTGTAAATCGCTCACGAAACTACCTCCAATCTGCTCTCTTTGCAAATGTCTGACTAACGCCTTTGCCACGTCTGTATTTTCGATATTGTTTACGTGCGTCAGCCGCTAGTCTTTGGTAATTTGTGAAGATCATAGATTTATCTACAGCTTCTTCACCATCGGTATATTTAAAAAACCGAGCCGAATCTACTGCGATAGCTTCATAAGCAAACGTAAGCGCAAGATAAAATACCGCATTAGCGTTATCCTCTTCGGTAAAATCTGATTCAACTAAAGCTTCGGCTAGCCAAGCGTCAATGTCAGTCGACGTAACGCCTGGAACCTTTGATAATCGAGTCTGCAATCGTTCTGACACCGTCATTTGGCGTCACCTCCGTTATTCTGCTTTTTTAGTTGTCGACTTACCTCGTGGTTTAGGTCTTAGGTCTAAACGTTCAATAAATGGGGCCTTCTCGTCCAAAAATCCGATTTCACTTTCGTCTTCTGTTACATACTCACCTTGCGAATCAAATTGAATATGAAAATCCGGACGAATTAATTCATAGTTCGGTAATGTTTTATATTCCGCCATTTTATCGTCCTCCTTTCAATAAAAGGAGACGGTATTTAAACCGCCTCTAATTAAGATACTGTTTTAGAAATTCCGCTTAGTACAGCAATCGATTCTTTAGCATTCTTGATTTCGAAACCAAGTTCGCCGCGGATTACGCGAGAGAAGTAATCTCCACCTGGTAATGTTGCGTCTTGGTCATAAATTGGTGTTAAGTAGCGAGCCTTAATGTTATTCGTATCCAATAATAGCGCACGGTCTTTCGGCATATTTTGGTCAACAACTACGCTAGAAATCGCACCACCTGGTAAGTCAGACACGAACGATAAGATTTGGTAACCAGCGGCTGTATCCTGACGAGTCGTTTGAATAGTGTTACCGCCTAACTTAGTGATTTGTCGAGCTACATTCGGTGCGCATAAGATTGTATTTGCTGAACCACCTCTAACAAATACTTGTTCAACTGCATCATTTAACGATTTAGCATCGATTTCTTTACCTTTGAAGTCCTGAACGTGTGAACCTTGCTCACTAGCGAATGCAAATAAACCACCTGTAGAACGCGGTTGTTGTCCTGAACCAATATATTTACGTCCATAAATTAACGAGTTATTAGCTTCACGAATTAATTCTTGTAATCGTAAGTTGACTTGGTAATCTAGCTCGTCTTCTACGCCGTAAGTGTTTACTTGTTGTTGTGTACGAGATACAGAAGCGTATCTAGAGAAGATTTGTGAGAAGTTGAACGATACTAGACGATCATTGATTTCGTTTTTACGGAAAGTATCTTCACCTTCGGGGCGTGGTCGAGCAATAATTTTCAATTCACCTTTAGCTTCAATCGCTTCAGGCGTAGTTGAATCATACCCACGCTGTACTGTAATTTTATCTGCTAACTCATCCACTGCTACAATGCGTAACACTTCAAGACCGTTCTGCACTAATGCTTTCTCTGTAAATTTACGTGCTTCACCCGTACCTAACTCCAATTCTGTCACATCTGCCGCTGCGGCTGTCTTAACTATACCTGTATCGCTGTTTAAGTAATCGTTCTGCCATTCGAATTTAGTTTGCGTAAGTGCTTCGCCCGTACCAATAATACCGAATAAAACCGGTGCTTTCGTAAGGATTAAATCTACATTCGCCTGCATCTGACGAACCTGTTGTTGGAAATCATAAGTATTTGCTACTGCCATGTTTAATAGCCTCCTAATTGTTTTTTAATATAAAAAAGCCGTCGGTTTGGAACCAACGACTAATCTACTTCTTCGATTTTAATTCGAGTATTTTGTTATATAATTGCGTAACCTTACCAGCAAGCTTTGGATTTTTTAACGCTTCAGCCTTCGTTTCTGTTAATTCTTTTTCTAACGCTGATAATTCATTAGCTTTCGGATTGGTTACGGGATTAGAACCGCCTGACGCATCTACTCCGATTACTTGTTTGAACATCCACGGCTTACTTGCTTTTAAAGCCTCGACTGCTGACTCTACGCCCTGGATGTTTCCTTCTTCATCGACATTAATTTCCGACTTATCTAATAGCGCCAATACATCGTTTGGGTCGTTTGCATTCAAATATCGTGCAACACTTTTAATTTCGGTATTCAAGATTCGAGCGTTTGCCTTTTCTTGTGCTTTCTGCGCTAATTCGGAAGCTTCAATCGCTTTTTTAGCCGCTTCATCTTTTTCAGCTTGCAAACGTTCCACTTCAGTCATTTCTTGTTTCTTTCGTTCTTCTTCCGCTTGCTCAAACGCAATTAATTTCGCTTTAATATCATCATAGTCTTCGTATTTTTTGCGCTCACGTTCAAGTCGTTTAGCAACTACTTCATCGACCTGTTCTTGTGTAAGAGTTTTCGTATCTTCCTTTATATCCGTTACGACAACATCCTCTTTTACTACTTCACTCATGTTATTACCTCCAACCGTTTTAAGCCCGTCGGCTATGGTTTTATTCATCCGAAAGTTTAATGCCATTCCGTAAGGCCTATTTACATCACTCTTTATAAGGGTCCTGTGTTTGTCTTTTAAGTTGACGTTCTTGAATAATCTCCATAAACTTCTGTTCTGCATTTTCTTTACCACTTCGTGTAATAGCGCCTTTAATAGATTCAATTTCGTTGGATATTTCTTCTCCTAGCTGTTCTATTAGTGCTTTTTGATCTTGCGGTAAAGGTAATCCGAAAATAATCTCGCTAGAGTAATAGTCGTCTATCTTTGCGAGCATTTCCTTATCGTACTTAAAACGTGGGTGCTCTTGTCTCGCTTTCATATATCTAAGGATATATTCGTTTAGTGTCTGCAAACGCGATTGCCATATTACCCATGAACGTTGAGTCTTCGATATAATCGAGCTAAACATAAGTTGAACGGCCATATCGTTAATTCCTCCGGTGTTCATGTCGGCTGTATTTACGATTGGTACCTCCGCTTTTTCATGTAGTCGTTTTTGCAAACGGTCAAGATATGCTTCAATCGTTTCCTTAAACTTAAATCCGCTTTCTAACTTACTTGCACTCGGTACTCCGCTTTCTTTATCTCCATCGCCGAGATTCCATTTCGCACCTGGAGCGATTTGTAACGGATTCTTCGGATCCTCGTCTACATTAACAAGTAGATTAATAGCGAACATTTCAAAACGAATCGCGTCCGAGTAATCCGACATCTTACGGTCAATCTCTTCCGACAGTTCAATCGTTTTTTCTAATTCACTATAACCGGTAGTTCGACCGCTTAGTTTCTCGGTAGGAACGTGCACTACCGGAATAAAATCGAGACCCATTGATGAACGCTCAACCCTCGACTCCTGTACGTTTAAATCTCCGTCATGAACGGCCTCTTCAATTTCGCAATCATATTTTCCAGCTTCTTCGTGCCATACCAGGTAATATGAAAGTTTCCACAATCGAGTTTGTTCATCGTCAAGCCATGCAATGAAATGCACAGCATCTAACTGATCCTTATCCCATTCGTTGTGTACCGCAATGACTTCCGTAGATGGATGCCAAATGATTTTAAACTCTCCACGTCGGTTATCGAAATGAATACGTGCGTAAACACCCGTTCTAGAAATCGAACGGTCTTTTGCTGCGGCTAACAGCTTTTCGTGCATTCGATTATCGTCCCAAACCCACGTTAATAATCGCTCTTTTGCTTTTGCTCGACTATTCTCCGTCTGCTGTTCTTCACTAGGTGTATAGCCTGGTTGAATCATTAGTGCTGGGTCGTCTAAGACATCGGGTGGGACTGTTACTTTCGGTTCCTTCTCGAATTGCCAAGCCGCAATCGTATCGACTATCTTTCGTGGATAATTAAGTTCTAATTTCGTAGGCTCATAATCCAGTTGTGACGGCTTTGTATAATCAGACCAAACATTCAAGTCTCCGTCATATCGTCGATATAGCCTGATTTCATCAAGGATTCTTTGCCATTCGGTGTCTCCTAATGCTGTACGTATAGGGGCGACATACTCGATGGGATTCATTAGATTCCTATCAGGGGAAATTCGCATATGTTACCTCCTTTCTTTAATATCGATAGTTACCGGCGTTTCCTGCTTTTCTTTTACGTCCTTTGTCCGTAACTGAAACAGCCATCTCTAAACTATCAGGTAAGTCATCGTGCATATTCGTTCCATAGTATTGAAACTGCTCAAGTAATAACGAATGCCTTCTGTCAAATTGGATTTCTCCGTTTTCTATCCGCGGTAACAACGCCTCTAAACGTAACTCTTTTCGAGAACGTTGCTTAATTTTGAATAAACGAGTCATTGCCGGATAACCTTTTTCGATTAACCGTTTAGAAAGCATATCCGCAAAGAATTCCTGCGCTGCTTGCGCCTCAACCGCTATTGCATCCGGTCGAAAATGAAGAACTTTATCAACAATAACTTTCATAAACTTGTCGGGGTGTAATCGTTCGCCATACGAATCGATAACGTAAATTGTATCTGTCTCTTTATGCTTGGCCACGATTGAAATTGCGGAATAATCGCCTCGTTCTTTCCCCATCGCTAAGTCAACTCCGATGGAGACGAAGTATTCTCCGCTAAGGAAGTTACGGTTTATTTGTTTATCATTCCAGTAATTGAAATTATCAGGATTGAATACCATTACTTCCTCATCTATAGGATTGTTCTGTAGCTCAGTATTAAACGCTTTGCTACCGTTATCCCATTTGAACTTCATTAATTTAAATACCGGCTGTACTTCTTCCCAAAGTACCTCAGCGCCTTCTACCATTTCGTCATGATGTGCCGTAAAGAACAGTTCAGCGTCTCTTGCTCTCGATTTATTCTTTCGATCTTTATAAATACGTTCACATTCCGCCCATAAATCTTGTCGAGTAGGCGGAGTAATTAGTGCTCTGTATTTACGAGATTCAAAGTCGGAACGTCGCTCCATAATATCGATTAATAATGATTGCGGATGAACTGTCGTACCCATAAATACGATTGCTGTCCGCTTACCTTCCGGATCACCTAACGGAATAACTACCTGAGCGAACCAATCCTTTAATTCCTGGCGTAGTTGAGCCGTATTAGTATTACGCTTATCTTCCAAGTCATCACACACGATTAAATCCGGGCGCTTACCGTTCCAGTTTCGACCACGCAATGCTTGTCCAGTGGAAGCCGCTTGAACTAACGTTAGTAATTTCTTATCGTCTTTCCCTTTCGGTTCCCATGCGATAAACTCTGACGTATTATCCCTCGGATTCATTTGTTGCTTCGTATGTAACAACGATCCGAAGTCACGTCGTAGCTTATCGTTAGATTGTAGTTGTAGCTTAATCCACTCTAAGTTGGCGCTGGATACCGAAGGAGTTTCCGAAATTAATATGATGTAGGCTCTCTTCCGGTAACAAATTTCATGAATCGGAAAAGCCTTCGATAAATAAGACGATTTTGCATGCGAACGAGGTGCGGCAACTGCTACTCGTTTGTTTATTTCATCGTTAGATACTACGTTCATAATGTCGCATATTTCTTCGTGGAAATTCGGTGCGTATTCCGTGATGTTGTCTAAGTTAAAGCCTTGCGGAACTTGAAATTCTGGTATCCAGTTACCGGTGTTTTCTTTATTTCGATTTTCACCGAAGTAATTGTAAGCGAAGAAAAGTAAATCCGTTTCTCCTCGGTTTATATCTTGGAGACGGTTAAACTCGTTGATATACGTTTTAAGCTCGAATTTTTCATCGTCAGTAAGTTTGTGTCGGTTACGTACTCTAGGTACGATGTACTTTCGTAATTGATTTACTTTTTCTAAACGTTCTTTTCTATCGAACCATTCTCCATTGATCCATGCGATATTAACCGTCTCCTTTCGTAATTAGTAATTGACTATGGAAAATTTAACCGTTATACTGAAAGTAACAAAATGAGATTACGTTACATTAAATAACTGGAGGTAATACATATGTCCGGTGTAGTTCAACCTATCCGTTCCAAACGGGATATAGATAAAATGAAAAAAGCGCTAGCTGGAAAGCCGCGCGATCTATTACTTTTCATATTCGGGATAAACTCCGCGTTACGTATTTCCGATATATTGAAACTCAAAGTCGGAGATGTAAGTGGTAAGGAATCTATATCGCTAAAAGAAACAAAGACTCGCAAATCTAAACGATTCCATCTAAACGCATCCATAAAAAAAGCCGTCGTGGAATTAATCCCACCAACGGCTGACGATAACGATTGGTTGTTCCCTTCTCGTAAAGGTGATAAAGCAATCTCTCGTATCCAAGCGTATAGAATTTTAAATACTGCGGCTGATCGTGCCGGGCTTAATATCGAAATTGGTACGCACACATTACGAAAAACGTTTGCATTTCACGCGTATAAGAACGGTACTGATTTAGCATTACTTCAAACGATACTAAACCATTCAAGCCAACGAGAAACACTCGTATATCTCTGTATCGAACAGAAACAAATCGACGATGTTTATATCGAAATAAACTTGTAAGGACTGCGTCTTGACGACGTGGTCTTTTTCGTTTTACACTAACGTAAACTCAAACGTTATTTTGGGTACGCGGATTTCTCTCGTACCTGACGGGGCTTGTTCAAAAAACCATCCCCCGCCCCTTTTTCTATCCCGTATATTTTATGCACCTTCCCGAATATCTAATGTAACAGAATCATCTTTTGTTACATTCAATTCCGAATCAAAACGTTATTATATCAACGTTTGTACAATTATTATCGTTCATTTATTCGTTAGTTATTTTATACATGTGTAGTATCAACGTTTGTAGCGTCCACCACATCGATATACATTGCATAAGAACATGCATAAATAGTCCGAAAAGTTTCGAGGATGCATCCGTCTAGAGCGATCGACTGACCTACGGTAAACTTTTGTAAAGATTTATGTTATATCACCGCATAATATCCTGATGAGTTTCTTCCTATTATATATTCCTAATATAATCGATTACTTTACGTCTTCTTCAATCCTCGCTTCAAACGATGCAATCTCTTCGTCCAATTCCTCGTAGTTAATCTCGCCTGTCTTAGCCTTCGTTTCTACCTCTACCTTATCGGTAAGCATACCGTTAATCTGTAGCGCTAACTTCGCCATAGCCGCATTACCATCTCGAATAGCAATCTCGGATAGTGATGCGATTAAATTAGGTAACTGGTCTTGACTATTACGTACCATTTCCTTTTTTAACTCACGTTCGAATAACGTATCCTTACGCCAGTTATGAATCGATTGTCTAGATACACCGCATATCTCAGCGATCTCATCGTTTGTCTTACCGCCTTTATTCGGTAATGCTAACCATTTAATAGCGGTTAAATGTTCCGTGTTTAATCGTTTTAATGCCATGTATTACGTCCTCCTTTCCGTTTATATAATACATAATCCGTAAAAAATATATTTATTTTCTCTTCCCATAAACTCATGGACATATTAATATTAGGATATATAAAAAGAAGGGATTGACAAAAATGCAAAATAAAACTACCCCTACATTTAAACAAGAAACTTTCTGCTGTCCACATTGCGATATAGTTGCAGTTCAAGAATGGCGACAAGCTCAATACTGGGATTATAAAAAAAGCTCTTATTTACATGTAGGAAATTTAATCGTTTGCAAGTGTACTCATTGTCAAGAATACTCTTTCTGGTATAATGAGGAAATGGTTTACCCAACAAAATCTTTAGCCCCTAAACCACATCCAGATATGCCAGTAGAGATAATTGATGATTATAATGAGGCTGCAAATATACTAAAAGATTCACCTAGAGGTGCGGCAGCACTATTAAGGCTTTCATTACAAAAGCTATTGAAATCGTTAGGTGAATCGGGTACACATATTGATTCTGATATAAAATCTCTAGTTCAAAAAGGTTTGCCGGTCAAGGTACAACAAGCGCTTGATGTACTTAGAGTAATTGGAAATGAATCAGTTCACCCTGGAACGATAGATATGAAAGATAATCATGAAATTGCATTAAAACTATTCGCTTTAATAAACTTCATCATACAAAATCAAATCACGGAACCTAAAGAAATTAATGATCTTTTCACATCTCTACCGACTGGTAAGTTAGATGCCATTGCCAAAAGAGATGGCATAACTAACTAACTATTTCTTTTTATTACTTTAGCGGAGTATCTTTTATATAAGTACTTTATCGACTATATAAGATAGTAATTCTTTTCGATAGAAAAGGATTACCGGTAAGTATGAACGTTAGTGAATACTTACCGAATAGTACTTATACTCTCTTAATCTTTTGTTTGTTATTATTAAGTTCGTTATTATTACGTTTGTTATTATTACCGTCACTCTACAGTGATTTACCTACGTCACTCCTCGGTGATTGACCTAAATCACTGTAGAGTGATTAACGATATAACTCGTCTAAATTCCGTCTGATTTCCTCGTCAGTCAACGACGAATAGTACAACGGAAAATATAGCTTATCTCTTTTGTTAGTCGCATAGTCGTACACTGTCTTAATTAACCCAACGGCTATCAATACGTTTGATAACTTCGCAATTCTATTACGACCTATCCCAGTTTCTTCAGCTATTTTATCGACCGAAGGGAACGCACTCATATAACAATCGTTGTCCTTCTTGCCGTTAACATACGCCAGTAGGTACGAATATAACTGCGCAATAGATACGTTTGCCTTATCGTACTCTCTAGCGATTGGAATAATCCGACGCCAAAGGTCGTGTGGAATCGGTGCATTACCCGTTAATCTATTCCCTGGCGTCATTGCGTATTCTTTTCGTTGGATAGCTTCGTTAGCTAAATACTCAAATTTATTCGGCATATATATCGTCCTCCGCATATAAGTTATTCAGCATAAAGTAAACGTAAAATTAAATTACTTAGGCTTATTCGATTGCCACTCCGTCAATAAACTATCTAACTCCTCTGTACGGTAATACTGCCAAAACTTACGTAGCGTATTTTCGTTAAGTCCCGCACAGGTATACCGTTGGCCTCGTTCCTTTAGGAAGACGTGTAATACTGGTGAATAGCAATAGAAAAATTCGTTTTGTGTACTCATGATTAAATCACGTCCTTTTCTTCGAACTGTGTTAGTAATTCTTCGATTTCACTGACGGCTTGATCTGATGTTAATTTCTCATTGATATAATCCATTACGATATTTATCGCTACATCAGACGTCCCTATCTCCAATGCTTCAAAGATAAAATCGTCTTTTACTAACTCGATAGCTATGAATGAGTCACCGCCAAATAAATCTGTTAACTTCTCCGAAAGTTTGCTACATGATTTATCCATTAGTAATAGCATCTTAGTTAAATGTCGTTCTCGCTCTGTAAACTTCATTAAATTAAAACCTCCGTTAAATTAAAGTAAAATATAAAAAAGCGAACCCGTAGGCTCGCTTAATTAAAATATTCGTATGTATTTACGACGCGACTTGTAAGTCCTTCGGTTAGTGTATCTTCAAATTCGTAGTTGTAATCGTCTCCTCTTCGATTAAAATACGTAAAGTGGAAGGCTTAACGTTTTCCTATTACGTATACATAACTAAAGAAGTAAAACTTAGTACATATGTGGTAAAATTAATTAATATAGTAGCTTTAATAAACTATTTTCTTTAATTTTATATTAATTACGAAGAGGGAGATATTTTGATGGGTGTAAAAAAAGAGTTATTAATGGATACAACAACTATTGAACATTTAGCATGTTTAGAAATAAATACCTTAATACTTCAGCCTCCGTTCCATTTACATAGTAACGTGCAATGGAATGATAAAGGAATTTCTCTTGATGGTGACATTGAAGTCTATAATGACTATCAGAAAAAGAAGGCAAATTTTATTGGTAAAGTTCCGATACAAATTAAAGGAACTACTACGTTTAAAAGAGTTCATAAGAAAGGAAAAATAAAACATAGCGTAGACAAGAAGGACTTGGAAGTCTATTACAATAACAATTGTGGTGTATTATACTTTGTAGTAACAATAAACCCAACAACGTATCAAAGGCAAGCTTATTATCGAATTTTGGCCCCTTTAGATCTAAAAAGTCTCTTATCTACACTTGATAAAAGCAAAAAAGAATCTATCACCATCCCTTTTAAAAGGATGGAAACCGATAATTTAGAGTCCGTCTGTAAAACACTTATCAATGTAGTTGAAAGGCAACCAAAACATTATATAGAGGCACTAACAGAACCAGAATTTACACATTATAAGATAAGTTTTGTTGACATAAAAAAAGAGACTTTTGATTTTTTCGAAGAGCCTGCTTATATTTATGGGGTACTCGAAGACATTGAAATGCCTCTTGAAATAGCACACATAACAGAAATAAGCAAGTTTGATAATGAAACTATTTGCTTAAACGATGAGAAAATACATATAAATTACCATGCTGTTGAGACTGTAGAAAAACGTATAGTCGTTATAGAAGAAACTTTAACTTTTGAATTAGATAAAACGAAAAATACTTGTGCAGTTCATCTAGGGAAATTAAAAACACTAGCATCATATGTAAAATGTTTACAATTAATAGATTATCTATTGAAACATAATCAACTTCCTTTTCAATCTATACAGCTAAATGCAAAACTAAATCACAAGGAAAACTTCCAGAAAATCGAAAATGATATTAAATTATACATAGAGCTAATAGACATTTGTAATCAAATTGGGATAAACGAAAATTATGTATTTAATGATGAAGAAGATTTATCGTTTTTATTTAATGCTATATTTGATATTTTTAAAAATAGAAATTATGATTCGCTAAACCTTCCAGAACATGAAAAACTACAAAATTTCAAAATTTATAACATTGAAATTTCTAAATACGTGAAATTAAAATTAATATATATAGATGACAATTTGATTAATTTCTATAGTGAAGAAGTGTTAACAAAAATAGGCGGTTTACTACCTAAAGATGGTATAGATAACAAATTCGAAAAAGATACTTGGGTACCTGAAAATTGGAATGAATATTATCAAAAAATAAGCGTTTACCTCTCTCAAGATATTGAAGAAATGGTTGAGGATACTAACTTTGATTTCGATATCTTAAAAGCATCATTTTCTGATAAACATCATGATATAGAGGCTGGAAATGGTCTGATAATTAATATTTCTTTAAATTTCATGAACTATTATGATAAATATAATGATAAAAAATATTTAGATCTTGCTCTTAATTTGAATCAACGATACTTAGTAAAATTCCCTGAATTTGATATCGCAAAGGTAAATATATATCTTATTAAACTTAAGCAATGTGGAGTACTATCATCAGAAGAACAAGATGACATTTTAAATATACAAGAGAGGGCCGAGAATAACAAAGACCAAAAATTGCGTTTCGCGTGTGAGGTCTTATTACAAAATAAGTTAAAAGCCAATAGATTATTTGATTCTCTTAGAGATGAAGAAAAAGAAACAATTCAGGATTACCCAATCTACAATTTCTATGAAAATATGGATTAGCTACCAAAAATGAGGCCGCCATCTCTGGCGGCTTTAATCGTTTTGTCTTCATTCGCAGAATTATACGGTCGGTATTTCTCACGTAACGCTACTAACTCCTTACGTTTCAAGAAACAAACTAACCTTGTCCAACCTTTTCACAGGCGTTATCTTCACCTACTTAATTAACTGACTCATACGCGCACGTGTGATGTCTAATATCTCGATGGCTTCAGGGGAGCCGTAAGAACTTCATTATGTATGAAGTCCTCAACTTCCTCGCGTGATTTTAAATCGTACCACAATTGCGTTTACCTTCCACTAAATCCTTATAAGCGTTCATTTAGCCTTTTCAAACGTTCATTTATTTCCTCGAGAGCGGGCGTATTAATATGTTTTCCATCACCATGAACTATTAAATTTCTCCATTTTATAATCTCTATGATTTCCTGAAAGTCTATATCTGCAATTTTTTCTTGTTTCAATAGTTCATTAGACATTCCTATAAAATTCGAATGCTTTTTCAAACCCAATTCTGGGTCTAACAATCTATATTTACTCTGAATAATAGAATCTAATTCTATAAAATTAAGTAAAAAGTGACCAATTATTCCACCTAGTTCCACTGCTACATTGTCAACAACTAGATCTTTATCTGATTCAGATAAAACTATTTTATTTAAACTATCTAAAGCTTTCTGTAAGTTTTCTTTCACTTCACCAATTAATTTGGCAATTTGATTATACTCACTTCGAGTGATACCCCTATTATGTGCAATTTTATTTCTTAATTTATATATTTTTTTCCAACGTACAGTTAAGTACTCTTCATCACCTTCCACAAATTCCGAAAAATATTTTTCCCAGTTTGATTTTGGAACAAATACTTTTAATTCGTCTAGTGTTAATTCTTTTAATTCTGTCACATCTCTTAATTTTTCTAATAATTTATTTGGTGATTCGGATGAATACTTTTTAAACAAAAAGTTCGCTAGTTGAATAAAATCTGTTTTATACAGATAATCAGGCGTCTCTTCCTTAGATTCCTTGACTGAATCTTTTACTTCTTCTGGAATATTCTCTTTAGCCCATCCTAATCCGACAGTTGTTAACATAAATTTTGTGATGAGCTTTCTCATCAAGTTCTCTATCTCATATACTAAAGGGTACGCCTTAGTAGAATAATAATAACTAAAGTCATCCCAAAGGACCTGCGGATGCTTATCAACTTTATGAAGCATTTCTCTTACAGCTCTTAATAGTTGTTCGTATTCTTCAATTTGCGATAAATCTTCAAACTTTAATTCTACATTGAAAAATCGTTGATTCCCCTTATGTGATTGGTTTGTATGTACTTTATATTCAGCCTCTACTTCTTTATACTTTAATTTTCCGCCTTCTATTTTAATATCTGAGTTCGCCCTAAGTAAATTATTAAAAGCAGCTTTATTTGAACAAAATGCAGTTGTTGTATCTATTATAATTAAATATTCTACCTTTAATGGTGTATCTATCATATTTGTTTATTCCTCCAAATGCCTTCTAATGAAATGCTTCTTGAAACCTAGTCTATTAAAGCTCATTTTCTCTTATTAAATTATATAGTGAAATTTACCGCAACACCACTATAAAAAGCACCGAATAGTTGTTCTTTATAGAACTAGTTCCCTCCCACCTTTATTTTCTCGATTTATTTCTCGAATAGAACACATCTGAACCGCCTACTCTCGTGTAAACTCCCGCTACTTTCTTCGTCTTTCCTCCTTTTCTACACTATATACTTATAGCCTCACCTGTGTAGAACATATCCCTCTGCTATACGACAAGTCAGGATAGGAATTAGTAGTTACTCGATATAAATGCTAAAATACCATTATTAAACTATATTCGGGGGATGCATATATGGGAGAAAAGTACTCACTAAATGAGCAAACGCTTCAATTCATTCAAAAATTCGAAAGAACGGTAGCACCTGATAAAACATATATAACGCAAGAATTGGTTAATATATTTAATGATTCCACTTTCAATAAGGAACAATTCAATACGTACATAGAACCAAAAGGTAAGGCTATATGGTGGGCGTTAAAACGTAGCGGAAATTGGGAACAGGTTAAAAGAGGATTATATAAGAAAAAATAAGGCCACCTTAGTCGATGGCCTTATTTTTATTCCTTCGCTGTATTGGCTGGTACTTCTCCTATAGTGCTAATCTTAATTTAATACCCTTAAGTAATCAGGAAATTTATTGAGTGAAATAATAGCTGTCCTTATAACCGAATCAGGGAATTTTTCATATTTAATATGAGATTTACCAACGATCTCGTTCTTTTGTAAATCTGGAATTATCGACCATATATGATGTCTTATCTCTTTCAAAACATCAGGCATTTTTACATTCTCCGACTCACTTTCTCTATCTGTTAAACTTCTAATATCCATAAAAGAGGGGTAATAAAAATAAGCTACTAAAATTAAAAAGGAAGCATGGATAAAACACGGAATTTTATTTTCCTTACTAAATACAGAATCGAAATAATTCTGCCAATTTTCTAGTAAAAATTGAGAAAAACTGATAAATGTCCTTGGGTTATGTAAATTTATATGTTCCTTCAATAGACCAACTACCATATAATATGAATCTATTGTATAATCCGAATTCATTGCAACAAGTTGCCAATTACCCTCCAGTGAATTATCGAGATCACTCACTTCAATTGGATAATCTATGGCGAAATATTTCTCTTCTCCATAAAAATAGGCCTTCAAAACTTTAGATAAAACTCTATGGGATTCATTATTTTCCATATCAAGAAACTTTATAATGAAATTATCTGTTAATGTCATAAGTTGATGCTTTGTGTTAATAAAGTACTTTCTTTGAAAAATTTTATGCAAGTAGTAATCTGGTTTACTAACGCCTTGTTTTTTTAAAGCATCGAATACAACTTCTTCATCCATAGCGACTACAAAGAATAAACCAGGTAAATCGAGAGTAGATTTAATCATTTGAAATACTGTAATAACCTCTTCAGGGAAAAGTCTATCTATTTCATCAATCATAACTACGATTTTTTGACCATCTGGTCTAATTGTCTGATTTAAAATGTCATTTAATTCTTTTTTTCTTAGTGACAAAGGTTTATCCTCAAAAATAGTATCACTAAATGCTTGAGTTGTCTCACCAACAACGACACTAGTACCGGTAGCTACAGTAGGAGGCATTCCGGCTTTATATGCTCCCACAAAAGCTATAGCTTTTGCTGCCGGCGCTAATAATTTTTGAGCATATTTAGAAAATTTTTCTTTTGCTCGATGAAGTTCACCTTCACCCATTGCATAGTAGATTTCTTCAAATAAATTCTTAATTAATTCTTCCCTATCAGTAATCATCCAAGGATTAAAACGCACAACCTTACATTTTCCTTTGTTCAAATTATTCTCTATAAAATTTAACATAGTAGATTTACCAGATCCCCACGATCCATTAATAGATAATGAGTATGGTAAGTTTGCCGAAAAATTATCAATAAATGTAGCTATATCTTTCGATTTCTCTTTAAACCCTAATTTATCATCATTTACATTTTCTAAAGGTAAATATTGCAGTTCATCCATCAAATTCTCCCATCTCCAAACTGATATTCCTCTTCTAAACATATATTATCATAACACATTAATTAAATTTAATATAACAAAAGACCACCATATAGGTAGTCTTCATCAGTTCTTATTTTATACATTCAACATACTTTACTTTTTGCGTATCGATACACATATTACCTTTCGTATCGTGAGCGTTTAATACAAAATATCTACCAGAAAAGAACGTCTAACTCCACTCCGCAAAACTATCTCCCCCATAATATGTGAGTGTTATCTTCAAAAACTACTTTTATTTGCATGCAATCGACTCCTTTTCGTTATATACTCTAACCTCTTCCACTCGCGTAAACTCCCTATACATCTTCCGTCTCTCCTCTTTCCTAGACTTCGCTTCCCTATCGATTCGCCACGTCTCTTTTCTCGTACGTTTCCTGCGAAACGGAGGCTTGTAATTTCTCCGATCTACTCCGTATTCTTCCGCTACTTTCATCGATACCTCTCTGCTATGTCTCCTCGACAACTGGTAATCGCTCATTATCGGATATTCTTCACGAGTCATTTTATCCGGGTGTGTATTCGAAAGCTCTTCGTAAAGCAACAAATCTGCTAAACGTTCGAGTTGTTTCAGCTCAGGTCGCTCTCCGATGGACGCCACATAAGCGTCTGTGAGCGATTTAATTTCTTTCGCACGTACATCTCTATTACTAATCGCCTCAGAATCGCCCTCTCGGAGACTAGTAATTAACGTATTTACGTACGTTTCGAACTGCGTTTTGTAATCTCCGTTTGTTTGGAATGTATATTTCGTCTGCTCCATTAAGCAACCGCCTTCCTCTCTGTACTTACCATCGTCAATTTATAACCTTCGTCTTCCCAACCCCATCGTTCAAACACCGCCGCTATCTTTTGCGCTAACAATCGCTTATATAAATTAACCGTAGGTGCCGTGATCCCCATCTCGACCGCAACTTGCGTTTGTTTCATATCCTCGAAGTATACTAACTGCAAGACTTGACGCTGCCTATCCGTCAAGTTCGCTTTTGAGATTGCCGTCTCTAAATCGATTAGTATATCGCAGGCTGCATAATCACCGTTAAATCTACGTTCATACATATACGGTAAATGCCGTAGTAATAAATCAATTGACTTCGGATTGTCCAATGCGTATTCCTGCTCTATTCGACGGTGTGCCGTTTCATTATCGTATTTGCTTACGCCCATTTACTCACGCTCCTTTTTCCGTTACCTCTACATAACGACTGCCTATCTCGTTATGCGGTAAGTATTTTAATAAGCGAGTGCCAATCGCTTCAATTACGTTTACAGTTACGGCGTTGCCCGCCATTTTATAAAGTTGAGAGTTCGATATGCCAGCGCCAACTAACTTATCAAACTCGGAATCTAGAAAGCCTTGTAGTCGGAAACATTCCTTCGGTGTGAGTTTACGGATTCTATATGACGGTGTGAGTGTCGCTTGGTTACACGATGTTTCCAACGTTTGAGCAACACCTTTGCCGACGCGACCGCGTCGGGTCTTACTATTTGGAAATTGAACGTTGATTGAATCGCCCACTTCCGCGATTGCATAACCTTGTTTCGTTGCCTCACGGATTGCCACTCCATGTCGATCTTGTGCCGTTAATGTAAACGATGGCTCGTCATTCTCTTTAAATCTACGTCCATTTTGTCGTTTTTCGATACAATCAGGTGTTAATACGGGTCGGACTTCTTGAACAGCTATTTGTTTCGGCTGTTTGTAGTCCGTAGCGGTTAAGCAAGAGCATAATCCTTCTGAATCGTATATATGCCCTTTTTGCCCACCGCTTCCGCTATGTCCTAAGACTGCTATCTTCGGTTCTCTATGTCCACCACCCATTGTTGTTAAAGTTGGCGAAACGCCCTCCGCGCTGTAAACGCGCTTGATTGCGTCATGACCTTTTATATCAACGTGACCGACCATTTGTGGTTCGGTGTCGGCTCGTTTTTCGACTTTCGTTTCTTCTAACTGTGCAATCAACCTCGCTGTCTTCTCTTCGCTAAGATAATAACGCTCGTCCACTTCGTCCTCTAAGATATCCCGTAATCTAGTCGTTACTGTATCTTGTGCAGGCCAATCGAAGTTAAACGTCTTGACACCTTCCAGTGTAGAAATACGTCGCTTACCCTTTGTAACTACGTTATTCCCTTCGATTTTCCAAGGTTCTGTTTCTCCGTTTAAGATACCGACTATGAAAATTCGTTCTCGATTCTGCGGTACTCCAAAGTATTTCGAATTCAGTACATTGAAGTCAACCGTATATCCAATATCATTCAGCGTTTTAATAATCGTATCTAGCGTCTTTCCTTTATCGTGTGAAATAAGTCCTTTTACGTTTTCCAAGAGTAATAGTTTCGGTTGCTTTTCCTTTGCAATACGTGCAACTTCGAAGAATAACGTTCCTCGTGTGTCATCAAATCCTAATCGCTTACCTGCTACCGAGAATGCCTGACAAGGAAACCCACCGACTAAAACGTCATGCTCCGGGACATCTCCCGCAGCGACCTTCGTCACGTCACCGACTGTTTTATGTCCGTAAAGCACTTCGTAAGCTTGATTTGCGAATTTATCAATCTCGGAGGACATAACACATTTCCCTCCGAGTTTATTTATAACTTGTTCGAATCCACCCACGCCAGAGAATAATGATACGAATTTAAATGTGTTATTCGTCATAGAATCGCTCCTTATATTCGATTTATTAAAGTCCTAGTTCCTCAGCAAACTCGCCCATATCAAATCCGACTAATTCCTTACCGCTAGGAAATACGGTTACAGGTGCGCTCATATACCCTTTGTCCGCCATCCAGGCTGCATGCAATGGGTCTTCGTCGATATTGCGAGTTTCATAAGTTACTCCTGCGGCATTTAACGCCCACTTTACCTAATCACAGTTCGGGCATGCGTTCTTTGTGTAAATGATTACGTTAGTTTCTGACATCTTGATTCCTCCGTTTCTTTTTTAAATTCGTTTTTATCGTTTCACCCTTTACACCTAAAACTAACTAAATATTCAAATATATTTTTATAAAGTTAATATTAAACATTTATAGAAGGTTTCTTCCAAAAGAAAAGGAATTCATATTATGTAGTGATATATTCACATCAAAAAACGACTTAGGAGATGAGAAAATGCTTAAGAAAATCGTTGTTGGTACTTTAGCTTTAGGATTAGTTACTGGAATTGGCGGTGAATACGCATCTGCTGCAACACTTAATTTACCTACTCAACCCATAAACAATGCACTACACAATTTAAAGGCTGATCCAGGAACTTTAATAGATGATAGATATTCATTTAAAAGATCCGGTAAAGTATATTTCGACTATCTTGGTAGTGAAGAAGGGATGATTAGAATTTACATCAAAAACTATGGAGTGTCCCCTGTCACATTTAAACTAGTTAATCCAAAAGGAAGTAACCTGATGAGTGGTTATGAACTAGATCCAGGCGAATCTATCATTCAAGAAATGTATCTGCCAGACCCTACTTCTAAAAAAGATAGAACGTACTACTTCTATTTTAAAAATGAAGATGGAACTAAAATAGATGTACACGCTAAAGTAGGTGCAATTTAACACAAAACAGTCAAAGATAGGGGAAAGATTTACACAGATGCAAACACATCTCTCCTTATCTTTTTCTCATTCCATCACATTCTTTATATATTGAAAGGCATCCCTCATAATCTCCCTATTACTAACCGACTGCACACCTAACTCACGCATAATCACATCGAATTGATTGTACATCTCGCCGATACTCCCAACGTTATTAATCTCGTAATCTACTTCAAAAGCATCGATATGACTTTCCGTTTCATGTGACAAATCTTCTTCCGTAAATACATCGCCCACGTTGTACGCCCTACCAATACGTAAGTCATCCGATGCGCTTACTCGAATAAATACAAAACCTTCGTCTCGTAAACGCTGATACTCATTCGGTTGTCTTACTCCGTTTATTAACACTTTCGGCTTGTGGTTGGTTTTATTCAACGCATCTTCGAAACAATATTCGTGTACCTTTCCCATCGTCATCTTCACCCAAATATCCGGATCAATCTCACGTAACCACTGACCGAACTTTTGATAATAAGCACGTGGTTTCGGGTCGCGTGGAATATTCGGAAACAGTCGATGGAACTCGTCCTTTAATACCGCTGAGAAGTCGAACTCTTTAAAGCCGTATAACATCCAGGCGTAATGGGATAACTCCGTCTTTCCACTTCGGGCCTTGCCCGTAATAGCGATTTTCTTAGCGTTACATAACAAATCATTCACGCCCCTTCGTAATAGATTCAACGATTGCTTTTGCAGATTCTACGTCTAGAACGTTAATATTAATCGTAATGTTTTGCGGTAGTTTTGCCTCTTCTAACGCTGATACTTTTTCGTCTAGAAATACGATATCTTCACGTACCAACTCTAGCTGCTCATCTAAGGCATTTACACCGCCGATTGCTTTTGATGCATCACTACGTGCGGATTCAGCCATTTGTGAGAACGTTAGGATATTACGGTGGTTTTCTTCTGTACGTTCTTCAAGGCGTGTTTGTTTCGTTTTAATCTCGTCGAGCACATCATTTATACTAGGTCTAGTAATCAACTCTTCACTTTCAAATTTAGTTACGTCTGCCATATTAACGCCCTCCTTTATTTGATTAGGTATAAAACGCTTAACAGTAACGACGGTGAGAAAAGTATTATAGTTGTAATGCGCACTGACAAATCGTATTTTTTATTCGTTATTACCGCGACTACAAATATTAATGAAATTACGATTACTATCCACGCTAATACTGTCACTTATTTCCCTCCTTCGAAAAATTCGTCTATCCACGGTTCAACCTTAACGACTTCTTTTCGTAGATGTTCCGCTAGCTCTGCGATTTCAGCTTGTGCGCCATTTCCTTTTCGACGTTTAGTATAGAAATCTAGTAAGCTACGTAAATTCACCGTCATTACTAGATTTGTTGTTGCTGCGTTAGGTAATACTGATCGAGCATCTTCAGCAGGGATTCCCATACGTCGCAATGAATCGTAAGAGTATTGAAACTCTCTCATGATATCTTTGAAGTGGCTCACGTGGTCTTCACCTTTGGCTTTAATACTTTCAGGGATTGCATAATCAAATCCACCTGATTTATCGTCACTACCAAAACGTACATATCTCTGCGACTGTACCGAAAAGCTGAATCCAACTCGATGTCGGGTGAGTTGTGCTAACAATGCACGGCTCACCCCTTCGATAGCAAACGTAAATGTAATATGCTCTAAAGTGCTTGTATGTTTACTTGCTATGATATGACGCATTAAGCGATCAGCTTCCGTACCTTTCCCTCCGTCCGTTGCTTTGTTTCCGAAGTATCGACTGCCTTCTTTAGCGACTATTTCTGACGGTTTGTTTGCGGAGTAACACGTGCGGACTGCGGATAATCCAACGGCTTGTCCGTCTGTACACTTCATTAGTAATCTAGCTTGTTCTGCATCATGTAAAATCGCTTTAAAACACTCTGATAACTGTGTATGCGCTAATAAGTTAACATTCACCTTCGATTACCTCCTAATATTCAATAAATATTTCTCAAAAGCTATCAAACTATATTTACTTGTCCTCCAATAAATTGAATAATAATTATAATCATAAATTTCAAAAACCAGGAGTGATTTTATGACTATTTGTATCAGATGTAAAAAAGATTCGAATCATCGTCCAAGTATATTTGTGTGCTTTGTTTGCCAAAATTACTTAAAACTTATCCTTATTTACAACCCCTGATTACCAAAAAAGAACTTAAGGCACTACAGGAGAACGTAAACCAGTTTCATAAAGATAAACGGCAACGCGACCTCTTTTAGAAAAATAGAGTCAATTTTTGTAGAGGTTTATTTGCTAGGGAACCTTAGTTGCTCCCTAGCATTTTTTCTTCTGTTACCCTCCCTTTATCAATTAAATACGCTAGTCCTATCGCTGCTGCGTCACTTTCATCACTCGTCTTAAATTCGCCCCACTCAACGTACTGCCTCACGCCAGCCTCGACCTCTTCTTTTTCCGCTCGTCCTTTACCGAGTAGTTTTTTCTTAACGGAAGCCTGTCCGATACTATCATCGACTTTTAAACCGAAACTATTCAGCGCTCTATCTACTGCATTCCAAGCGCTGAATACTGTATAATTCGTGTACGCTATCTTACTCGAAAATCCCTCTCGCACTATTACATCGAAGGGAGCGTACTTTCGTATAAAAAGTAGCGCCCATGCTTCAATGATCTGAGTACGGAGTGCTATCGGCTCAGTGCTTTTTGTTTTAACATGTGATACGTCGATTAGTTTAGACTTACCGTCGATAACATCGATTACCGCAATACCAGGACAACCGAGTGATGTGTCGATTGCGAGGGTGCGGAAAGCTTTTTTACTTCGAGCCATCGCTACAAGACCTCACTTTATCAATAAACTCCAATGCCCCAAAATACGGAGCTTTCTTCGTATCTGACAAACTCGAACGCTTCACTTGGTTCACTTGCGTCTTAAGTTCCTCGTATTCTTCGTCACTTAACGATTGAGCACACGCCGACTTGTAGTTGTTAAATGTCCAATGTTCGATATCTAGTTTCGGAGGTTGCTTCGTATTAACAGCCGCTACGATACTAGCAAACTTGTCCAATACCTCATTTCGCATCTCGTCCGTTACCGCAACACCAAACGCTCTGAAATCGGGATACTTTGCGTAATCTTCTTCACTCATATTCCACGCTTTCTTCGATGCGTTCAGATAAAGTACGATGTAATAATCTAAGTCGTACATTAACGAGTAGCATGTAACTTGTTTGACGTGATCGGCGCCAGGTTCGCGCAGTGAATATCCAGAAGTTTTACTGTAGGTAGTCTGTTTCGATTTTATTTCGAGTCCGACGCGAGTAATTACGCCATGCTCATCGGTGTATTCTAAAATACCGTCACACGTACCGATTAAAGCGAATTGTTGGTCATTATGCTCGATTACCTTACGAGTTTTAACGAAATCCTCAAACGATGGATAACCGTCTTTCGTACGTTCAATTCTGAAACGTGGTTTTTCACCGGTGAACTTTTCGTAATGTCGTTCCGCCAGTAAAATATCACGTTGGATTGCATCACCGATGTTAGTACCGATGAATTGCCAACGTCTTTGCCACGGCTTCACTTCAGCTTGATCACGTGGGCTTCGTAATGCCTTTTCGTAAAGCTCCCTCGGACATGAGTTAGCTGAAGAAGGAGAGAAATATGGTAGACTTCTATAATCTAAGTATTCGCCTTTGCTTAATACTTTCGCATAGCTTTCGTGGAGCCAGACGTCTAAAGGCGTATCGTAAGGCTCCGAATAGGAATGCCACGTTTCGAGAAACTGGCGAAATTCCTCTGCGATTTCATAAGCGAATGTTTCTTGTGTGTTCTGACGTAATAATTGTGCTGCGTTTCTACTCAAATTACCTACTCCCCTCAAATATTGATTTCTTAATTAACCACCGTATTAAATCCAACTTTTTCCTTGTATAAAAAATAATCTGTAATGAATTCTAATAGTAGAAAGGCGGTGATTTCATGAATATTATTAACACTAGACCAAGTGATGACGGCTCTTATACAAAACCAAAAGGCCCAATCGATCCGATAGGTCCAATCGCACAAGAAGTTGCACGCGAGTTCGGTGTACATTTGGGGGCAGAAACAACATCTCGTGCAAACGGTTCTGTTGGCGGAGAAATTACAAAACGCTTGGTAGCAATCGGTCTTCAAAAGATATCTGGTACTTCTGAACCTCAACCTATTCCATGGAAAGTTTTACACTAATACGTTTCTTACATAAAGCTACTTATCCCGAGCCTTAACTTATACATAACGGGATTCTAAGTAGCTTTATTTATTTAATCCTAATTTATTAAAACGTTTGCCGGCCCTGCTACGCGTATGCCTCCGACTTCTATCTTTTCGTAAGGCTCAACTTTGACGGTGATTACGCCCTGTCGTCGCTCTAATTCTTCGCTTAGTTCTTTCGTTGAAACTTCGGATAGGTTAATCATTCGGTTCCTCCTTAGGTTTACAATTTTCGAAATCCCACTCATCAGCCGAATACTCGCTCATCCATTCCGGCTCAATTACCGTGTCACATTCTAACGGAGTTTCCAAAATGACTGTATTCGTCATAATGTCGTCATATAGCGCAATGGCTTCAGGTGTTAATTGATCGTTTGGGATCGAATGCTTCATTTCATCGTGTAACGTTAGGTTGAACTCCCAACCTTTCGCAAGAGTACATTCGTAATAACTACGAATCATACAAAGCTGTAATACGTTAGCGCCCGAACCTTGAATCGTATGGTTAAACGCTTGTCGTTCGGCTTTACCTGTAGCTTTGATTAACTCCCAAAACTCCGAACGTTCTTCCCATTTCAACTTACGTGATTTCTCACCTAGTTTCGGATCGTTTTTATCTGAAATGCGTGCTTTACGCATGAGTTGATTTAGTCGTTTCCACTGTTCTTTATATTTCGGGAATCTACGTTTCTGTCCCCATAATGTAGCGACCCATCCATGTTGTCGAAGATGTTCAAACGTAGCTTCTACCATCTTTTTAAATCCTGGTAGTACTTCATCGAATTTCTTATACGCTGTTGATGCATGTTCTTCTGTGATTCCGTATATTTGAACCGACTTATAAAACTGCTCGAAAGCCTGCCCGTATCCTTCGGCTAAGAATAATTGCTTCATTAATTTACGGAATGGTGGTACGGCTTTATCAGTTCCTTTCATCTGTTTGTAATACGCCTCTAAGCAATGATCTTTCGGTACATCGAATAGCAATGACGCAAATTCCACGTAAGGGTCAAGCCCTTTGCGGAACATAATAGCAAATATCTCATCTCCGAATTCAGTTGCCATACGATGCGCCTGCAACCTCGGCTCAATCGAGGATAAATCCGAAGCACCGAATTTATGCCCTTCACGTGGTTTAAACGTCTTACGCACTCGCAATCCTTCCTCTGATCGTGATGGTATGTTCTGTAAATTCGTTCCTTTTTCAACTTGTTCTTCACAATTTACTAATCGTTGGATAATATCTAAGAAATTACTATCCGTAATAGAGCCTGTATAGACATTGTTTGGCTTTCCTTTGTAACCACTCGAACCATAACGTCCAGTCGATACCGTTCTAAGTTGTGTATGAATACGTCCGTCGACATCTAACGCTTTCGGCATCTTCTCAACATAGGTACCTAGTAACTTGCTATATTTTGAAAAGTCCGCTAGTGGTTTTAGCGATTCTTCTTCCTTGAAATAACGTTCCAGCACATCATTCGAAACCGCTCGTACTTTCTTCTTGTCCTTTACGATTTCTTTCGTACGGTCCTTAATGCCTAAATGGTCGTATATTAAATACGCTAAATGATCATTACTTGATAAGTTAAATTCATGTATATAATCCGGTGCGTTCTGCGGAATCGCCTCGGGAAAAGCCTCGGTTTGATACTTATGAATACGAGTCTTTAATTGTTGATACTTTTTAGTCGTTGGATTGGCTGTTTTAAATTCCGCCTGGCACTTCTTTAACATATCTTTTTGTTTTTCAATACGTTTCTTTTGCGCCTCAATCCACTTGTTAATCTGCTCGCCTTTAATTGCAAGCGACATCTTATATAGAAATTCATCGTCAATCTGATATGTTTCAAATAACTTACGTTGCGCTTCGCCATGAGCTTCTCCGTACTCAACTTCCAACTTCGAAAGCTCTTCTAAGTTTAATTCGAAGCCAGTACGAACAATCTCTACGTTTACTTCAGGTAAGTATTGACGAATTTCAAAATACGCTTTCGCTAAGTCATCCGTCGCTACTAAGTTATCAATTTGCCATTTCGTTAATAACCAACCTTTATGAACATCCTTGATGGCGTATATCCCAACAGTTTCAGCGTTGTACGGTAACGGCGACCCATTTCCGAATAAATCTTCGAAAGTAAAATCATCCATTTCTAACGCATAACCGCCGATTGCTTTTTTGTACTTCGTGAATAGCGGTTTTAAACCGTATGTTTCTTCGTGATCATATAAGATGAATTGTGCGTCCATTGAGTCGAATCGTACACCTGCTGGCTTAAATCCATCGTTACGTAAAATGTTTAAGTCGTACTCTGCGTTATGAAACGACTTGATGTGCGCTGCGTCTTCTAAAAACGATTTAACTACTTCCAATGCCACTGAACGTTTACACTGGTGTTTTTCATTTACATGGCCATAAGCTACGTAATAACCTTCGTTTAATAACGGAAGCCAAAACGAATAACCGCCCGTTAAATCAATCATCTTATCTAAGCCGGAAGTCTCCGTATCCCACACCGTCAATGACAGCGCTGAAGGGATTGTGATACCTCGCTCGCTTAACTTACGTCGGATTAATGTATTATCGAATAGTTTGAATGCATGTTGAAACCATTCGTTAGTACGTTGTAATTCTGTTTCTTTATATAAACGCGAAATCATTTCGCCTAGTTTCGTTTCATCAGTAATAATATGGTAATTACTTGGTTTATTAGCAAGCGTTTGTTGGATACGCTGCTTTCGCAACGCATCCTCACGCTCTTCTTGTACTCGTTGTCCCATTTCTTTAATTTCTTTTTTCGTTAAACGTTTTTCCGATAACCTGCCTATCGCACCGGAAAAGAACGCTTCATGTGCCAGTTTAAATAATGATGCTTCTTTCTCGTCCCATTTACTCGTCTGCCAAACGCGTTGGAACGCTTCTTCAATCGTTTCGGTCGCTTTTTCCTTTCGCTCGACCGCTTGTGCCACTCGTTCTTTTACCGTCGCTTCATCGCCAACACCCGGTATTTTTAAGTTCAACGTTAATTTCGGCGTCATAACTTACCGCCCCGTTTCCTTGCAATTTAATCGGTAATAAAAACTTACTACTATAACGTAATTATCTTCCGCCCACTCTTCGTAGCATTTCCTATCACAAAACGAATTACCTTCGCGATCGTCGTAAACGAATTCTTTATGGTTGAGTACAGTGCTACAATTTTCGCAAATGCGCATTGTTTAACCTACTGTGTCGAAGCGTTGTTCTACTGGCACGATTAGTTCTACCCTCGACCAATTTCCTGAACCACCGGCTAAAGCGACTGTCGAACAAGAATATACCGTACTATCTTCACGCGCAACACCGATTGTTCCTACAGGATTTACACTTCCACAATGGGAAACCGTACGGACGATATCACCTTTCTTAATCTCACCAACCTCACGACCGATAGCCGCCCACTTAGCACGCTCCGCCTTCGCTTTCTTCTCTTCTTCACCCTCACGAGCAATGTGTTCCGTTTCTTCTTTCGTTAGTGGTTCGAGGTCTTTACTATAAACTCCCCAGAAATCCGATCCGTCAAGGTAGTAAGCGGAAAATGATTTAGTATTACTGTTATGACTCTTCAGATTTACTACCGTACCGATTTCAAAACGATGGTTTGATGTATTAGCAATAACCCTTGCAAAGTCGCCTTCTTTCAATAACGCTTGCTTTGCTTCGAGGACTTCTTCGTCGGTTGCTTTTACTAAATGATCTTTAGGGGCCCACCCAATCTCTTCCCCGTTTAAATTTTTAATACCGTAGGGAATCCCCGTCTTGTCAACAACGTTAATTACTACAATCTCGTTTAAATCTGCATTCGTATTAAAGTTTGTGCTAATTAATTTCGCGAAATCGCCGACTTTTAGCGGTTCGACTTTCGGTTCAGTTACCGCTTTTACTTCGGCTTCTGTAGCGCGGACTAAATCTTTTTCATAGTGCCATCCCGCATAACTACCGTCTAAATGTTTAGTGTCAAACGGAATGTCGCTTTCATCATCCTCTGTTACTTTTACAATATCGCCAAATTTAGATTGGCCATTATCATCGTGTGCGATAACCTTCACATAGTCACCAACCTGTAAACGTTCTGACACCGGCTCATCTTCATACTCTACTTCGACTTCCTCTTCCGCTACTACCTGTTCCGCCTGCCCTTGCTGCTCATTTTGCATCTTTTGCATACTACGTGTAATCTTTTCTAAGTCAGACGGAGTACCCTCGAGTTTAGTTCCGTCAGGTAAAGTAATTGTAACTACGCCTTCCGCATCGGTTAGTTTGTCGGTAGTAATTACGTGCGATTTACGGAATACGGAATGTTCTCCTTGATTAAAGTAATTCGAATCATCGACATTGTCTTTAAAAACGATATCGTTGTCGTCATCAATGTCTACCACTAAGTAAAATGCTCCTTCTGTTACATCAAGTTCTTGCTCAGATGCTTTCACTATATCTTCTACTTTTGCATCTCCTGTAACTAACGTATAAACAAACTCGTTATATTCCACCGTTTCATTAACCACTTTAACTCCGTCTAATTTAGCCATGTTTAATTTCCTCCTCGTTTTCTTCGTTATTAGTAACTGCCGTTAACTCAATCCATCGTTGACTTGCGCTAGTTTCCGTAGCCCAATACTCACGTTGTCCTGCACACTCGAACATGAATACTCGGTCACCTTCGACTCCTGCTATATAGTCGCAATCATCTTTCGTGTAAGCTTCGCCGTTACCTTTCTTCGCTTGTACCACTAACGCATCGTCGCGATCGTGTCTTACTCGAATCGTTTTTACCTGTATCGTGTACCACTGTTTATTAATCGGATCACGCGCCACTAAATCGTAAACCTCCGGGATGAACGAATTCGCTACTTCCCAACCGAGGTTTAAGAGCGCGAGGGCTACTCGGAGTTCCGAGCAACCGCCCTTAACTGTTGTTTCATGTGCCATATACGCTCCCCCTTAGAACGGTAAATCATCATCTGAGATATCGATTGGTGTACCTTCGTTGTTTGCGGCTGTCGGCAATTTCGATTTATCAATCGCTTCGTCTTCCGCATCTTGTAACAATGTAATGATGTCGTCCTCTTCGCGGTAATTAGCTAAATCTTCGTAACTGAAGTCCGTACCGATAAACGTTTTAGCCTTTTCGACTTGCTCGTCTGTTGCTTCACCTGACTCAAGCGAATAAGATTTATCGACTTGTTTGAAATGGACCGCTTCACCTACTAACGAGTACTCTGGATTAAACTTACGTCCCATCTTTTCGGCTTTATCGTAGTCAGCAATGATATTGTTGATATGGAACTCAGCCGTATCGATTACGCGGTAAGTACCGTACTCTAAGTCGTAAACAGGAATCATTGCGTACATCTTACGTTTCGCCCCGACTTTACATGACGGACACTCCGTTTTACCTGGCTTGAAGTACTGCGTAATGTCTGCGTTTGTTTCACGTGGAGAGTGTAAACATGAATGCTTTCGGAATCGGTGGATTGTACGTTTACCGTCGAAAGTTTTATCTTCGTGTACGAAGTAGAAATACCAATTATCTGGATCCGCCAGTAAGATAAACGTGCGACCATCTGCGTTTACTTCGCCGCGCTTCCCCATGCGAACATATCGTGTTACGCCTTCTGGAAAATCGTTGTTACCTCCGTTTTGATTTGCTTCTCGTTGTTCCTCACGCTTTTTTAACGTTTCTCTAATACCCATTGAAACAACTCCCTTGTTATAAATTCGAGCTTGGGTGACTCCCACGCCCGTATTACGCAACTTATCGCTTTTGAGCGCTAAACAATCGCTCAAGTTACGCAATACCGACGTGGGGGATACATCGGTAGAAATCGAGAATTTTTGTAGGACGCAACACATCGTGCTGTAATGCCAAACGCCCATATGACGTCACTACCCGTTGTTCATATTTTGGGGAAATACACAGGTAATGACGTTATATCAACGTGCATTTTTCGTTGACTATTGTCGATAGAAGTTTAATTCGTTAACAATTGTTAATAATACAAACGTAAGTTATAATAAAAATACGGAGTGCACTATCAGTGTACTTCGGCTTAACTCCTCGTTAAGCAAAAGTATTGCAATTGATTGACCTGCCAAGTCGGTTAGTTGTAGGTACGAGAGGAAGCGCTTTGCCTCCTTCGTACATCAAACAAAATGTGTTAAACTACTTGTCCTATATGCACTGCCTAAGCATATAGAACGTATCTTTACGCAAGGAGATAGTCTCGGTAATTACCAAACTTTCTCTCGTCGAAGCGCTTTGCCAGGCGCTCGATCTTGCGTATAACCGTCGAGTGATGTAGCCCCAACATTTTGCCGATTGCCGTCGGCGTTGGAGTTTTATTCTCACTCGACAGGAACGATTCAACGATCGCCGTCGTTGTCTCGTCATTGACCTGCTCAGGGTCTGCAAGGAAGTCGATTAGCTCACGCTGGTCGGCTTCTTTCTTTTTTATAACGTGTTCTTCTAAGTCAAAGTCGTCTTTGAGAGTTTCGAACATTGCCGTGTTCTCATTCTCATCGCTATCTGGCCCATCGTATAATTCGTACTTTCTTCTCGTACGTAACTTCCGTAGTAATGATTTGTAACAGTTACCTAATGATACTGCGAATAGTTTTACGAAATCGCCGCCAACGTTATTTCGCAAACTTTCTAATACTTTGTGTATTACATCATGGAACAGGTCGGTTATGTCGTGTTCGTTTGCCATGTATGTACTCGTACTCCAATACCTAAGCTTGTCTCGATATACCTCCGATAAGCTAGTGTACAAATCCGTAAATACGAAATCATCACCTGTTCGAAGATAGTCGTTTGCCATCTCGTTAATATTCAATTTTTGTTCGTCTTTCACTTCTTATTCCCCCTTACAATAACTATGACGCACAAGCTGCCAAGCCCGCGCACATTTTTTATAATTTTTCAAAATAAATTTTTCGTTTATTGCCAATGTTCAAATTGTAGCATATTACCATGGAATATTTATCAAAGTACACTAAGTACTGGAATTTACACTTTGTATACTTTCGTAAACATTTAGAAAAACAAAAAAAGAGCGATCAATAAGATCCCTCTCCATAATCTTATTCAATTACCAATTAACCACCCGGTCTTGTTTCTTGTGAACTGTATTGTTGATTATCTCCTTGTGCATCTACAAATTCATTAAGCGCAAACACTCCTAGAGCTAGAGTCAAAATTGCGGAAACTCCTAATAAAACTTTTTTCAAACTGAATCTCTCCCTTTAAATTGTTAGTTTTAAAATTAGTTAACATTTGAGTCATACCGGAACGATCGCCTCTGTCGTATATTTCTTTTGCTACTAGACTAGAGAAAAAGAAGTTCGAATTTGAAAAGAACCTCTGGAAACATTCGTACAGCCCAAGGATAGATTCTTGATTGCAAGCTCTATACATCAAAAGAAAGTCTCTCTCACCTCTCTCTTCAATATAATCGTTAATTAACTTCACATTTTTTCTATTGTTTTGATACATAACAAGTCTCGCATCTGAATCTATCCCAAGCGGTATCCCTAGGTAAATTTTAACATAATCTAGGTTATCTCTTGTTTGTAAAATTAATTTTTTTACATTGACAGATTTGGCGATTTCGTGACTTCTTTGAAGATACTCTAAACATTTATCTTTATCTTCAACTAAGTACGTCATCCCTACATAGTATGACGCATCAGAAACTGTTTTCGCGCAAATATTTGCATTAATTATTAGAGAGGCATAATGTCTTGCTAAATCTAGCTCATTTCTATGTAGATAAACTGGAGCTAAAATTTCAGCTAGTCTATGAAGATAGCATTCCTTGATAAATAACTTTCGACTATCACTTAAATTCTTAATCATTTCTTCTACCTCTAAAGCCATATCCAACATAAGATGGATCTTTTTTTGCGCAAAATGGTCATAACACTTAAGTATATTAATCAATATCGTGAGTGTATCATCTTCAGTATTTTCAATCTTTTTTAAATGTTCTATTATTTTATAACCTTCTATATCGTAGTTCATGTATTTATAGATAATTTTGTAAACATCTATATAATCTCCTACAATACCAGTTTCTTTTTTGTGTTTCTTAATTAGTTTTTTTAGTAAATTTACATTCCGTGTTATTGCTGCATATTCTAAACTCTGTTGGATTGACTCTGCTGAATCTAATTGCAGGCACCAATCCTCCATCCTCTCACGTTGTTTCTCTGGAAATAGATAATAGGAGAGTCTCAAGAGTTTTCTAAACCCTATGGTACCATCCTTCTTAAACTTAGACATACATTGCTTTGACGCCTCGATTTGTTCACCTACACTTGAAAATGTTAAATCGTCTCTATCATTTATAAAATCGCATATCTCTCTGTGAAACCCCGGCACTTGAAAACCCTCCTATGCTGTATAAGAAAATTTTGGTATAATGTAATTATAATTCTAATGTTTACTTTTGTAAACAGAGAATAGGTTGAGAAACTTTTTTAAGGACGTGTTAAAATGATTGACTACTCTCCGTTGCATGAGACACTAAAAGAAAAAGAGATGGTAATTAGTGATCTCCGCGGTACCATTCTAAACGCAAGAACTATTGCCAATATTAACAAAGGGATGTCTGTAAATTTGAGTACAATAGAAGAAATCTGTCTACATCTAGACGTACCTATAGAAAAAGTAGTTAAAATTATAAACATTCAAGAATAATAGTTTCAAAGCCTCCGGTTTAAGAAAGGAGGTGGTTAAATCGTTTAAAGTCGGAAGGTGCCGTATTCCCGAACTATGTAAAAAGAATGGCATTACACAAGCTGAACTTGCACTAAAAGTCGGTATCACACCGCAATCCATAACGGATTATGTCAGCCTGCGTAATTTGCCTAACGTAGAAAGAGCGCGTAATATTGCCGCTAAACTACATTGTGACATCGAAGAATTATACGAATGGGAAACGGAATAACATCTATTTACCGGGAAGGTTTCGTATCTTCCCTCCGACCGTCACTACGTGAATTCACGTACAATAATTTTAATCGAACTGGCTCCGCATTATCAACTACAGATATCAACGAAGATGCCTCTTCTTTTATTAGCGCTTCATTCGCATCCTTATACCCACGAACAAATCCATTTGTCAAGCGTATTTTCCCATTTAAATATTTCTCAAGTTCTTCTCGAAGTTTCTCGCCTGCCGGATCGTTATCCGCCACGATAACTAATTCTTCTATCGGCGACTTCAATATTTGCTCTGCCTTTCGTTGGTTAAACGACGAGCCTCCGTTTGCCAATCCGAAAAACCCAGCCGTCATAAATGACATCGCGTCTATTTCCGCCTCACAATATACTGCACGTTTAATATTTCGTCTATAAGCAAGATGTAGTCCGTATATCAAATCTCCAATTGGCTTTCCATCCTTTTCGTACCAAAAGACTTTCGAAGAAACCTTCCGATACTTTATATTCGCCAATCTACCGTTTGTATCAAACCACGGAATTACAACCGCCTGCCTAAAACGGTCGTAACCTATCTTCATTTGTCGTTGTACTTCTTCGCTAATACCTCGTTGTTCTAAATACGGATGACGATAAGCGTACTCTTGCAACCGACCAAAATCGAGGGGACTACGTCCGCTTTCAATCCGGAGTTTCGGTGGCTTAAGTACGAGATTATCGTAACCATATTCCACACCGTACATTTCGAGTAAATACTCTTCCGTTTCTTCATACGTCTCATTTCGCAAGTAAGATAGCAATCTGGTAAAGTTGCCGCTTTCCCACTCGTTATCAAATGCGCCTGAATCTTTCCACGTGCCTGCGTAATCCCCGTCTAAGTTAACGAAGAAGCTCGGTGTGTGTTCATACCTAAATGGCGAGGCTGCAATCAGTTTATCATATGACCATCTTTCGTTAGTCCAAGAAAACTGCCGAAGTTCATACTCGATGTCTACATTTACTTCCTGCCCACGTATCTGAATACTTGACAAGGTGAATCACCTACCGTTCTTTTAATTTAAAATACTGAAGTGAATTGCTTCGCCGCTTGTTCGCCGGTTTCCATTTCCTTAATAACACCAATCTGTGGCATGTAAATAATTTCGGCGGATTCCCCTTCACCACCGTCACGCCCTTTATTAATACCGATCATACCTCGTCCTTGCTTTGCATCAGTATCAACCGCTATCAATAACGCTGCGTCCTCTAAAAGCGCTTTCGTTTTCTTTACCTCGCTACGTTTCGGTAAACGTAACTCTCGTTGGCCATCTTCGTCCTCACTATTATCGACCTCATCCGCCTGTGTGATAGCGAACATAACCACGCCTGTCTTACCGGCTAATCGACGTAACTTCTTCGATGTTTCAGCCGCATCACCACCAGCCGTTTTAGACGTATTCTTCTCGTAGTCTAGATAATAGAACGGATCTACGATAACGACATCTGCATTCGTCTCAGTAATATCAACTTCTAACTGTCGTAAATCCCTTCGGTGAAAGTCGTCATCATCTACGCCTCGGACGATAATATTACCAGGTAGAATTTCGTTGATATTCGCTAAGAACGTTTTAAACCCTTGTTCAAATTCTTCTGATAGTTTGCCGTGACGGATTTCTTTTGAATCAAAACCAGCTTCGAGGTTCACGCCATCTAGTTCAGCAACCGTCGCTCCAATACGAGAAGAAATCGAAGTGTATAAGCGTACCATTCCCTCAAACCATCCCATTTCCATTAGCCAGATAAGCACGTTCGCTCCTTGGAACGCTATCTCTACGCCCTCTTCGATAGTTGTTGCGGATTTACCACGCCCTGACTTTCCGTAAATTGTGTAGACGTTCGAAGAAACATAGCCACCAATCGCCTTATTAATGAATGGAAAACGTGAGTGCCAAATACGATATGACTCGCCCTTTTTACGACGTTCGTATTCTTCTAGAAACCTGTTCGTGTCGGTCTTTAAACTTGTTCCCACTTTATCACGAACATTTGTTCTTATTATAACTCCGTCGACTTTTTCTCGCAACCATTCAAGGAAAGAATTTCCGTCTAGTTGTTCGAATTGTCCTGGCGCTTCGTTTTGTAGTAGTCCCATCACTTCGATTTTCGCAGAATAGGATTTTATTTGCTTCGTTAAATACTCGAAACTATCCTCGACATTTGGGACGTATGTGAAACCGTCGACTTCTGCTACTAGCGTACGAAAGTCGGGGACACGCCCTCGATTAGTCTCTACGTAATCTTTAATAAAACGGTACGCTTTACGTTCAGCTTCTGTAACAAAATCTCGTTCTGTTACATGGTTTAATTGTATAGGATTAGCGGTGTCTACCACTTTCGATAATAGCATTTCTCCGTAGTTCATTAACTACACCTCCACTATATTGTTTGTTGAGCGATTTTTTATTCGGTTGTCAAAGAGCGGTATGATTCCGAGTGTATAAAAGAAACTAACACTAGGCAACATCCTTTGTAATCGCGCTAGATTCTATTTATAGAACAACTGTAACACATATATTTTTTCTTATCTTTTTTAAATCTCTTACATAAAAACTGCTTATTTTCTATGTTTTTAATAAAAAAACGAAACTTTACATCCATTTGCAAAAAAATGAGTAGTTTTCACTAAAGAAATCAAAAAGCGCGAAATTGTGAACTATGATATAATACCTTGTTTTTTCTACCTCAAATCTTAAAAAGTACAAAACTTTAATTTATGGTATAATTCATATTTTTAATTCCTTTCTCCAGTATTATTGCCCTTCGGTGTTGTCCATCATTAATCATATATTTTCCCGAACCGCCCGCATTCTCTCCGCCATTTTACGTTTCTGATCCTCACTATACTGACGTAGTTTTTTCATGCTTACTTGTTTTTCTTCTAACGTACATTTCACCGCTATTGGTTTACCATCATCACTCTCGATAACTGTAACGTTTTCCTCTCCGACTATTTCTAATAGTTTACGAATGTGTTTTGGAACGCAAGAGTATGCGCTCCATTCCTTCGTTTCGTTGTCGAAAGTCAATACCGTTTCTTGTTCTTTTGTTGAGTACACACACATATCGTTTCCTCCTAATATTCATTTTTATTATTTAAGTCACACATCATTGTCATATTTCCATCTTTTCAGAAACTTAAAAACGTTTTAAAATATTAATAAAGATAACAATTTACATTGGAGGTAAAATCTGTGACTTTATATAACGCACTATTAAAAGATTCCCGTAAAAAAGTAAACTTAGAAACTTACACAACAAAGCACAAAGGCGAACCTATCATTTGTCCGATTTGTGAGGCTGATATACGTGTTGATGCTGACCAATCTCTTATTAAAAGCGCATATTTTATACATCCAAAAAATTCAGTTTGTCCATCTATGAAGAAAAAACGTGTTAATTATTCTGATGCTTTAGGTTCTCAAACTGATAAAGAAAATGGAAAAGACATTATAGAGTTTGTAAAAAATCATACCTTTGATATTTATAGCAAATGTGCCGCTTTAGCAGATGGATTAACTGTTTCTGAATTTAGAGATTTAATTAAGATTGCTAATGAAAAAGATTTTTGGTACCAGAAGGGATTAACGCCACTATATGTCCCTTATGTTCTCCTAACATTTAAGGATAAATTTATAGAAGCTGAAGGAGGTAAAACACGAAATGATGATTTTTATTTTGTCTTAGAACCTTCAGTTCAAACAATTGATCAACTATGGGGTAAGCCAACAAAAATAAAACAAAAGATTTGGAAAGTGTATGCATCCGAAAAAAATGATTTACAAGAATATATAATTCAAGAGGGTTTAATCCCACCTAGCTGGTTTTCCAACACTCAATCTTACATTGACAAATTATTACAAGACTAACTGATATGAAACGTTTTGCACTATAGTTCCTTCTATCTACTGTTTCATATAATTAACGATAAGTTATTCTTTCTAACATATGCGAATAATGATTTTTAATCATACGCATACTACCTTTGAGTCGATCTCCCTTCGACTTCATTCTTTCAAAACGGGGTTTCTCCTCCGTGTCGTGCAGGGACGTAGCGGGTAGCCTATTTGGTTACTCGCCGTTTTTTTACGTATAATCGTAAAACTTCTTGTCCATACTTTTTAGAGAAAACATTTTATGCCATTTGGAGCGACCTCCAGCACATGATATTTGTACGGCCGCTCCTATAAAAGGATCGGTCATTTTTTTATTTCCGCATCCCTCTTTTCGAATCTCCCTCGAACGGCAAGACCACGCACAAATCTCGCACCCTATCGTACAATCTACGATCAAACACGTTTGCCAACTCGTCGATAGGAATGTTCGAAGTGTATACCGTCGCTAATCCATTCGTTACCCTATTGCTAATCACCGCATGTAAATCCCCTCGAAATGCCTCGGTTGCACTACGTACTCCAATATCGTCTAGCACTGCGAAAGGTGCCGCCTTTGCATTATTCATACGATGGTAATATTCCTTTGCGGATTTCTCCGCAACTTCTTTCGGTATATTTGACCGATTGAATTCGTTAAATAACGTTTGCCATTCATTCACATCCAAGAAATATCCAGGTACCTGCAACGATTGCCTATTTCGTTGCAAACTACCGATGTAATGTTGTATGAGCCACTCGTTTAAAATTACGGCTGCTGTCGTCGTTTTCCCTGTGCCAGTTTCTTCGGAAAACAAATACATCGATTTGATCTTATCCTTCGGGTTTAACGACGCACCCGCCTCAAATTGCCGTGAGAAAGTCTTTATATATGCTTCGATAGACTTATAGACTTTCGGTTGAGACGCTCGTACAGGGTTGTTCTGCAACGTTAAATGACGATATTCTTTCGGTAAATTGGTCGCTGCCATACGTCCTCCATTACCGTTATGCCCGTGTAGTGCGATGTACGAGGTACACTGTCGGTTACATGCTTCGCTTTTGTATAATGAACAATGATCGGATAGAATGCATTGCATCAAATCGTCACCTCTTTACGGTCGATACGTTCTTTTTCAAATTTCACCTTATAGTACTCAATCACCGCGTCTGCATCCTCACCAGCTAATATTGCGCCACATCTTCGTATATCTAACCCAATTCTATAAGGACAGTTTTTATAGCAATGTTCTTCAATCGCTCCGATATACGGTAAGTCTTTGTTTGGACAATCGTAACAATACGTATCTAGCAATCTCGAAGTTTCTTGACGTACTTTTTGACGCTGCCCTTTCGTATAAATTGACGGACCATTCGATGCTTGCTCTCTAAAATGTACTTCTGATCGGACTTGTCCACTTCGTTCTTGACCACATTTCGGACAACCGTGACCTCTTCGTAAATGTGAAAATAGTATCGTAAATACTTCGTTTGGATGGTGCGGACATTTATATCGCATTTTTGTTCTATCATTTACGTAATTCTTTTCTAGTAATTTGTAACCTCGTGATTCAAACGTTTCTTTTACGAGTTCAAAAGAATGTCTACGTTTTAAAATCCCACAATATCGACAACCACTGCCGTTACGTAACTCTGCATAACTAATCGATAACTCTTTATCCGGATGATGCGGGCATTTATACCGCATCTTTGCTGTACCTATTACGTATTCAGTTTCCAACAACTCATAACCACGTTCTTCAAACTTCTCTTTCACTTGTTCAAACGTTAATTTAGGTCGTGCCATTTCTTTCCCTCCATCTCTACTAATACTACTTTCACATTTTTCGGTTAGTGCTCACATATTCAAAAAATAATTTCTCCATTATAAATAATCGATAATTTCTTCCGTACTTACTGATATATGTTCCGTATTCCGAGATAAATGTGCACCTTTTCTACGAATTTCTCCAAGAACTCTCGGCAACAACCTGGATCGCATATACGAATACATAAACGCAAAGTTTAATCCGGGATACTCCCTTGTCGGCTTATAGTCGGCGAAACATGCGTCGATGAATAGTTTTGTTGCTTCCGGTTTATATTCGGCGATGAACGTCTTCAACATACGACCTTCCATCGCATAGCTGCGAGTGACATACGGAATTTTATAACGTTCCTCATGTACATGCTTTAGGTACTCTCGGAATGTCGTTACGTTCCACTTTTCGATTGGTAGGTTGCGGAAATCTTTCGTTGATATGCGTGTCATTGATTCCCCTCCTCGGCAAATAATTGCGCATGTAATTCCTCGTTAGACGCCTGCCATAAGTCCCGCCCGTCTTCCGTTTTGAATACGTTGCGACGGATTAGCGCCTCGATGTAGATTTCTTTCAGTAATAAATCGTGTAACATTCGTTTATTTGTTAGTCCTCCTTGGTCTTCTAATAGTGGGGATATTTACCGCTATTAGTTTCTGAAGATTCGTGCTACCATTTAATTATCGAGCAGACATTACTCGATGCGTCTTCCTAATAGACGTATTTACTCCATCCCTTTCGAATCTCTGTCGTTACAGAGGTTCTTTTTTTCTATGTTTTCGACATATGTCGTTATGAATTTTCTCAATACGATACATATAGTCTTCGACCGACAAAAATGTTAATATATGGCTACACCTTTTCTTTTGACCTATATTCTTAGGTCTTTTTTTCTGACCGGTATCATATATCTGCGTTAGTTACCGCCTATCCTACCGATAACACTCCTTGTTATATACATTCGTAGATTCCTAGATTCTTATCTCGTTATTTGAGTGTAAAATTTACGTCAGTAACCTTTTGTAACCTTGCGTTCTTGTTGACGTTCAATGACTCCGGTTACACTTCCGATGCTACACTCGACTCTCTGCTTAACGCCTTTTAGCGTGTGCATGACCGACTGTAAAACCGCTTGATCGTCCTTTGCCTTACGACGTTCTTTACGAATACGTTTCAGTTCTTTCAACATGTAATTACCACGTGCTGTAGTAAACGTCTCAATTTCAATAGTATGTAAAATATCTTGCTGCGCTATATCGGTTTGTGACCTGCGTATATTCGTTTGTTGCATGTCGGACTCTAACGATTCTAGTTCCGATAGGATACGTTGTAATCGTTTCGTTACGTCTCTCACCGTAAATACCTCCTATTCACTTTCCTTCAGTTCATTTACTAAGTTTTCTAAGCTATACTTGACGTCTTCTAATGTGCGGTAACCGCCGATTATTTTTCCGTTTGTATTTATGTGAAACAAGATATTTTCTAATCGTTTAATAAGAATCTTTTTATCCATATAAATCGTTCCTTTCCATAATTATTTAGAACCTTACAACTTCGCATACGCTCGTTGTATCTCATCATCTATTAGCGACATTCTTTTATTTAAGTAATTACCGCTGAATATATTAATGATGGAAGGATATTTCGCTAGAAATAGACTTCAAGGTTTTAGCTCTTAATCTTTTTCTAGTTAAAAGATAGTTCTTGTTAAGAGTTAGTTCTTGTTAGTGTGAACTACAACCATGTGTGGAAGTCACCATATGTGGTCATGCGTCACATGGACTGATAGATTCCGGTTCATTTCCGAATATTGTTAGCTGACTAATCGGTAGAATCGTATAAACCGCATTCTCCCATTGTTGTGTACGTTCGTGTCTACGTCTCTCTTTAACGACTAACGGCTTTCCATCCCAACGATATTCACATAGCTTTTTGATACGTCTATTGGCGCTCTCACGGCTTATATTAAGTCGTTTTGCAATCATATCTTGCGTTGGATAACATTCGCCATCTTCATCCATGAATGAAGCTAATACGCAAAGAGTCGTCCATCTTTCCGGACCTAAGTCTGCTATTAAACCGGAGTGTACTGCGTCGACATACATCTTAAGGAAGATTCGTGTCTCTCGTTTTCCACTCGTAATTGAATATTCCGTTTGGGCTTCGATTGATACTAATTTGCTATTTTCGCTCACTGTACTCACTCATTCCCACCTCCGTGTAATGCCTTGTGAACTCCTTACATTTACTATGACGCGGGACTTTGTAACCTCGCGCACTTTTCATAAATAAATTTCGGATTTATTTTTCTCATCGCTTATATAAACGTTTAGGCTTTTGAAATTGAGCCAATGTTTTTACGTTTTTCTACCTTTTATACCCCTATACAATTTGTGACTTTAGTTTTAGAATACAGGTAATGGAAGATATAACCTCTTTCTTGTGACTTTTTAAAGGAGGACATAAGATTGAGTGGTACAGTAAGTAAAAATAAGGATACAGGTAAATGGGATTTTGTCTTCGCTATTAAAGATCCAATGACAGGCAAGCGTAAACAGATACGCCGTAGAGGTTTCGCTTCTAAAAGAGAAGCAAATGAAGAAATGACGCTCTTAAAGGCTGATTATCTTAACGATGATTTTCTTAAGCTTTCCCATATGTCATACGAAGCATTTATGGAACAGTGGTTTAAAGAAAGGCAAAATCAGCTTCAAAAATGTACCTTTCGAGCAAATTACACGCATTACTTAAATATAATAAAACCCCGTCTCGGTCATTTGAGGATTCAAGATATTACAACAATGCATCTACAAAATTACATCAACGCGTTAATAGAGGAAAATTATTACTCAAAAGGTACAATAAATTTAGCTTTCAGTTTTATAAAAACCTCTTTGAAAAGAGCGAAGGTACTTAAACTTATAAAGAATAACCCAGCAACCGATGTTGTTTTACCTAGAATAATTAAAACTGAAATGGAAGTATGGACGTTGGATCAGGTAAATTATTTTTTGAGTGGAAGTAAGGCAATGGGGAACGCTACGAGATTTCGTATTAGCTTCTCAATAGCGATATTTACTGGAATGCGTCAAGGGGAGATTTTGGGGCTACGTTGGAAAGATATCGACTTTGAAAATAATAGAATTTTTGTTAGACAAACGTTGTCTGAGCGTGGGGAATTAAAATATGGAGCAAAGAATAAAACTAGCATACGTACAATTCATATTCCGAATATTTTAGTAGAAGAGTTAAGAACTCACCGTAAGTTCGTCGAATATGAAAAAGAAAAAGCCGGTGATAAATACACCGACTTAGACTTAGTTCTCCCCTCGAAATATGGAAAACCTTTAGATTCTCGAAGCATACGTAGATCATTTTACAATGTAACTGAAAAACTCGGTTTACCTAGAATAAGGTTCCATGATTTACGACATACTCACGCTACGCTATTGATTCAACAAAACGTTAATGTAAAACTAATTTCAGAACGACTAGGTCACGCTGATATAGGAACGACATTAAATACGTACAGTCATGTGTTACCTGATATGCAACGTTCTGTAGCCGAGAAGCTCGATGAAATATTCGAAAAGTGTGACCGCTAGTGTGACTCGACCTTCAAATTCCGAAAAAAACGAGTGGAAAAATCGATGGTTACAGGTGTTACTTCACCACAAACCTAGTCTGACTACACCCATCCTTCTGCTTCGTTACTTCTAATACAGCTGGCATTGCGTTTTTCAGCTCTTGAACGTGTGAGATGACACCGATAAATCGGCCTGATTTTTGTAAGTCAATTAAGGCATCTACCGCTTTCGTTAACGATTCTTCATCTAATGAACCGAACCCTTCATCGATGAACATCGTTTCGATGGAAATACCGCCTTCATATGCTTGAATGACATCTGCCATTCCTAGCGCTAGGCAAAGTGATGCGTTAAATTTCTCTCCACCGGATAGTGTT
>WPCH01299718.1_pt1 | contig 49891 bp, 43 predicted proteins | sample 5399881 | NCBI WGS metagenome assembly WPCH01 (sample SAMN12869468, study PRJNA574797) | sludge metagenome | isolation source: wastewater treatment of pH5 | place: China:Beijing | collected 2019-05-20
CCGGGTGGGCCGGGTGGGCCGGGTGGGCCGGGTGGGCCGGATGGGTTGGGCGGTGTGGGCACGCACAGGTATCCGGCTGCGGGCACGGCGACGGCGACCGGCGCCGGTCTGCCCGTGTGCCTGCCGTTTGGTCAGGTTGCGGCCTCCACGCTGGCGCAGGCGATGCTGCGCAGCGGTGCGCAGGCCGTGCGGCTGACGCCGTGGCGGGTGATGCTGTTCGAGGGGGCCGATGCGCAGGCGCTGGCCTCGGTGTTGCCGGACGGCATGCAGGCCGCCGCCTGGATGCAGGTCGATGCCTGTGCCGGCGCCCCCCACTGCACACAGGCCACGGTCGCCACCCGGGCGCTGGCCCGGCAGCTCGCGACGGCAGTGGGCTCCGGCCTGCACGTTTCCGGATGTGCCAAGGGCTGTGCCCGCGCGCGCCCGGCAGCGGTGTGCCTGACCGGGCGTGACGGTCTGTTCGATCTTGCCTTCAATGCCCGGCCCGGTGAGCCCGCCTCCCTGCGGGGGCTCAACCATGCCCGGGTGCTTGCCCACTTCGGAGTCCTTGCCTGATGAGCCTGGCTGTTCCTTACCACTACGAAACCGATGGCGCGGCGATCTATCGCCAGTCCTTCGCGATGATCCGGTCCGAGGCCGAATCCGGGCTCGCACGCTTCACGGCCGATGAAGAGCCGCTGGCGGTGCGCATGATCCATGCCGCAGGCATGGTCGGTCTGGCCGCGCACATCCATTTTTCACCGGACTTCGTCTACGCGGCGCGTGAGGCGCTGGAGCGCGGGGCGCCGATTCTGTGCGATGCGCGCATGGTGTCGGAAGGCGTGACCCGGGCGCGTCTGCCGGCCGACAATCCGGTGCTGTGCACCCTGGGCGATGCACGCGTTGCCGAGCTGGCACGCCAGCTGGGCAACACCCGTTCGGCCGCCGCGCTGGAGCTGTGGCGGCCGCATCTGGAGGGCGCGCTGGTGGCCATCGGGAATGCGCCCACCGCGCTCTTTCATCTGCTCAACATGCTGCAGGACCCGGCCTGTCCGCGTCCTGCCGCCATCATCGGGTGCCCGGTCGGCTTCGTCGGGGCGGCCGAATCCAAGCAAGCCCTGTGGGCAGCCAGACCCGTGCCGTGCTGCATCGTCGAGGGGCGTCTGGGGGGCAGCGCGATCACGGTGGCTGCGATCAATGCAATAGCGAGTCGAACGGAATGATGACAGGAACGATTCATGGCGTGGGTCTGGGGCCGGGCGCCCAGGACCTGTTGAGTGTGCGCGCCGACCGCCTGGTGCGCGGCGCGCGTCATGTGGCCTACTTTCGCAAGGCAGGGCGTGCCGGTCGTGCGCGGCGCATGGTGGAAGGCATGCTGCGCCCCGATGTGGTGGAGTTTGCGATGGAGTACCCGGTGACCACCGAGATTCCGTTTGCCGATCCGGCCTACAAGTCCGCGCTGGGCGGGTTTTATGCGGAGTGTATCGAGCGTCTGCAGACTCTGGCGAAGGCGGGGGAAGATGTGGTGGTGCTGTGCGAGGGAGACCCGTTCTTCTATGGCTCCTTCATGCACCTGTACACCCGCCTGCAGGGGCGCGTGCCGGTCCGGGTGGTGCCGGGCATCACCGGCATGTCCGGGGCCTGGACGGTCAGCGGCACGCCGATCACCTGGGGAGACGATCTGCTGACCGTGCTGATGGCCACCCTGCCGGAGGATGAACTGGCCCGTCGCATCCGCGACACCGATGCGCTGGTGGTGATGAAGGTGGGGCGCAACCTGCCCAAGCTGTGCCGCGCGGTGCACGCGGCCGGGCGCGGGGACCAGGCCTGGCTGGTCGAGTACGCCACCATGCCGGAAGAGCGGGTGAGCCGCCTGCTCGACATCGATGCCGGGCGTGTGCAGGCCACGCCGTACTTCTCCATCGTGCTCATCCATGGCCAGGGGCGGCGTCCATGAGCAGCGGTTGGCTGGCGATTGCCGGGCTGGGGCCGGGCGATGCCGCGCTCATCACGCCGCAGGTGCAGGCGGCGCTCGACGCGGCCACCGACGTGGTCGGTTACATCCCGTATGTGGCGCGGGTGGCCCGGCGGCCGGGTTTGCGCCTGCATGCCAGCGACAACCGCGTGGAGCGCGAGCGTGCGGCGCAGGCGCTGGAGATGGCGGCGCAGGGCGCGCGGGTGGTGGTGGTGTCTTCGGGAGACCCCGGGGTGTTCGCGATGGCCTCGGCGGTGTTCGAGGTGCTGGAGCAGGGGCCGCCGGCCTGGCGCACGCTGGATGTGCAGGTGCTGCCCGGCATCACCGCGATGCTGGCCGCCAGCGCACGGGCGGGGGCGCCGCTGGGGCATGACTTCTGCGCCATCAACCTGTCCGACAACCTCAAGCCCTGGTCCCTGATCGAGCGTCGGCTCCGCCTGGCGGTGGAGGCCGACTTTGCGATGGCCTTTTACAACCCCCGCTCTCAGGCCCGGCCGGAGGGGTTTGAGCGTGTGCTGGCGGTGCTGCGCGAGTGTTGCGAGCCGACCCGCCCGGTGCTGTTTGCACGCGCCGTGAGCACACCGGAAGAGCGCCTCTCGGTGGTCTGCCTGGCGGAGGCCCGTGCGCAGATGGCGGACATGCGCACCCTGGTCATCGTGGGGTCAAGCCGCACACGCAGCCTGCCTCATGCGCGCGGCAACTGGTTGTACACCCCGCGCTCGGTGCCGTCTGCAGGGAGTGGCGGGACATGCGCGCCCTGAGCGAGCCAGTGCAGCGCCGCCTCCACGTCATGCACCGTGGTGCGTGGCGGCAGGTCGGGGCGGTCGATCATCAGCACCGGCAGGCCCAGCGTGCGTGCCGCCGCCAGCTTGGCTGCGGCTCCGCTGCCGCCCGCGTTCTTGCACACCACGCGTTCGATGCGATGCGCCTGCAAGAGCGCGATGTCGCCCTCCACCCGGAACGGTCCGCGATCCACCACCACGCTGTGCCGGGGCAGGGGGGGCGGGGCGGTTGGCTCGTCCACCAGACGCAGGAGGTAGTGGTGCTGTGGCTGTGCGGCAAAGTCAGGCAGGTGCATGCGCCCGAGTGCCAGCATGATCCGCTGCGGCGGGCCGGCCAGCGCCGACACGGCGGCGGGAATGTCGGCCACGCAGTGCCAGCGGTCGCCGCTCACCGCTTGCCAGGGGGGGCGGGTCAGGGCCAGCAGTGGGACCTGGCAGTGCGCGGCCGCCTGCACTGCGTGGCGGCTCATCTGCCCGGCGAAGGGGTGGGTGGCGTCGATGAGATGGGTGATGCCTGTCTCTTGCAGGTAGCGGATCAGCCCGTCTACTCCGCCAAACCCTCCGATGCGTACCGGCAGCGGCTGTGCTCGGGGTGTGAGCACCCGGCCGGCATAACTGTAGGTGGCACGCAGGCCCCGGTCGGCCAGCGCCTGCGCCAGTGCGCTGGCTTCGGTGGTGCCGCCGAGAAGGAGGATGTTGTACATGGAGCTTGAGGGCATGGACGCCTGGCTGAGCATCGTTGGAGTGGGGGAGGATGGCATGTCCGGCCTGTCGGCGGCAAGCCGGGCGGCGCTGGCGCAGGCCGAGGTGGTGATGGGCGCGCGCCGGCATCTGGCGCTGGTCGGGACGTCGCTGGCCGGGACGGTCGAGCGCCTCGAATGGCCCGTGCCCTTCGAGGCCGGGGTCGCGCAGGTGCTGGCCTTGCGCGGACGACGGGTGGTGGTGCTGGCGTCGGGCGATCCATTCTGGTTTGGTGCGGGTACGGTGCTGGCGCGCCGTCTGCCGCCCGGTGAGTGGCGGGCATGGCCCGCACCGTCCACCTTCAGCCTGGCGGCGGCGCAACTGGGCTGGGCGCTGGAGCATACGACGTGCATCGGACTGCATGCCGCGCCCTTTGCACGGTTGCGGCCCCTGCTTGCGCAAGGGCGCAGGCTGTTGGTGCTGGTGCGCGACGGTGAAGCCGCCGGGGCGCTCGTGCAGTGGTTGAGCGAGCGGGGGTTCGGCGATACCCGGGTGCATGTGCTGGAGGCCCTGGGCGGTCCCCGGCAGCGGGTGCGCAGTGTGCAGGCGGCCGGAGGGCTGCCGCCGGATGTTGCACACCCGGTGGTGCTGGGGCTGGAGGTGTCGCTCGCTCAGCCCCGGCCGCTGCCGGAGGCCGAGGCTGCGCCCCCTGTCGTGATGCCCTGCACCAGCGGCCTCGACGACCGTTTTTTTGCGCATGACGGTCAGATCACCAAACGACCGCTCCGGGCACTGACCCTGTCGGCACTGGCTCCCCGGGCCGGGGAGCTGCTGTGGGACATCGGCGCGGGGTCCGGTTCGATCGGCATCGAGTGGCTACTCGCAGACCCGGCCAACAGGGCCGTGGCTTTTGAAGCAGACCGCTTGCGCGCTGCACGGGCGCGTGACAATGCGGCCGCGCTGGGGGTGGCGCACCTGCAGGTGGTGGAGGGGCGGGCGCCACAGGTGCTGGCCGGCCAGCCCTTGCCCGATGCGGTGTTCATCGGCGGGGGCCTGTCACAGGCCTTGCTGGACAGCCTGTGGGCCTGTCTGCCGCCGGGTGCCCGGGTGGTGGCCAACGCGGTGACGCTGGAGTCCGAGGCCCTGCTGGCACAGTGGCATGCGCAGTGCGGCGGACAATTGCTGCGGGTCGAGCTGTCCGAAGCGGCACCCCTGGGGCGTCGCCGGGGCTGGAAGGCCGCCTATCCGGTGGTGCAGTGGAGTGTGTCGCGATGAGGGTGGCGGGTTTTGGATACCGTAGCGGCGCCGAACCGTCGTCCTTGCGGGCGGCCTGGGAGGCTGCGCTGGCGGCCCTCCGGGCGGAGGGGCTGGCGGAGGGGGGGGGCGGATGGACCGGTGACCCGGCCTGCCATGGCCGCGCAGGTTGTGTGCTGCTGGCCGCCCCGCAGGACAAGCTGGCCATGCTGCAGGCCCTGGCCGCACAGCTGGGCCTGCCGGTGCGGGCCGTGTCTGCAATGGCGCTGCGCGCTGCGCCCACCGTCACGCATTCCCCCGCCAGTCTGGCGGCTCGTGGGACGGGCAGTGTTGCCGAGGCGTCTGCCCTGGCGGCTGCCGGTCCCGGTGCGCGGCTGTTGGTGACCCGCCGCATTTCCGCTGACCGTCGTGCAAGCTGTGCGATTGCTGAAGGAACCGATTCATGACGATTCATTTCATCGGCGCCGGTCCCGGTGCCGCCGACCTGCTCACCCTGCGTGGGCGCGACCTGATTGCGGCTTGCCCGGTATGCCTGTATGCCGGTTCCCTGGTGCCGGATGCGGTGCTCGCACACTGTCCGCCGGGGGCTCGCATCATCAACACGGCACCGCTGTCGCTGGATGAGATCATCGCGGAGATGGTCGCGGCGTACGACCGGGGGCTGGATGTGGCGCGCCTGCATTCGGGCGACCTGTCGATCTGGTCGGCCATGGGCGAGCAGTTGCGCCGCCTGCGCGCACTCGGTATCCCGTACCGTGTGACGCCCGGTGTGCCGGCGTTCGCCGCCGCCGCCGCAGCGCTCGAAACGGAGCTCACCCTGCCCGGGCTGAGCCAGTCGGTGGTGCTCACCCGCACGCCGGGGCGCGCCAGCGCGATGCCACCGGCCGAGCGCCTGCAGCACTTTGCCGCAGCCGGCTGCACGCTGGCGATCCATTTGTCGATTCACCGGCTTGACTGGGTGGTGGCCGAGCTCACGCCGCACTATGGCGCCGCCTGCCCGGTGGCGGTGGTGTGGCGGGCGAGCTGGCCCGACCAGCGTGTCCTGCGCGCCACGCTCGAGCGCATCGTGGCCGAGGTGCCGGAGACGATGGAGCGGACGGCCCTGATTCTGGTCGGCCCGGCGCTGGCGGCCGAGGGCTTTGACGAGAGCTGCCTGTACGCGCCTGACTATGACCGCCGGTTTCGTCCGCAGTCGGCCGGTTCGCCCTTTGCCGGCACGGCCTCGTCCGGTGGCCCGCAGCGGAGGGCGCAGGATGCGTGAGCAGGCCGCTGGGGCACATTCCGGTACGGCGGACGTGGTCCTGAAGCTCATCGGCATCGGTACCGGTAACCCGGATCATCTCACCCGGCAGGCCGAGCAGGCACTGCGTACGGCCGACCTGGTGCTGCTGCCGCGCAAGGGCGAGGACAAGGCCGATCTGGCCGACCTGAGGCGTGACATCTGCGCCCGGGTGCTGGGCGGATCGGCACGCGTCGTGGAGTTCGACCTCCCGGTGCGGGCCGCCGACGGAGACTATCTGGCGGCAGTGGCCGACTGGCACCAGGCCATCGCAACCTGCTGGGCGGCACAGATCGCCGCGCATTTGCCGGCCGGTGGCTGCGTGGCCCTGCTGGTGTGGGGCGATCCCTCGCTGTATGACAGCAGTTTGCGCATTGCGCAGCGCGTACGGGCGGGCGGCCTGCCCCTCAGGGTGGAGGTGGTGCCCGGCATCACCAGTGTGCAGGCACTCACGGCCGCGCATGCGATTGCGCTCAACACGCTGGCCGCGCCGGTGTTGCTGACCACCGGCCGGCGCCTGCGGGCCGGGGGCTGGCCTGCCGGGGTGGATACGGTGGCGGTGATGCTCGACGGGGGATGTGCCTTTGAGGCGCTGGAGGCGGCCGGGCTGGAAATCTGGTGGGGCGCCTATCTGGGCATGCCGCAACAGGCGTTGATGGCGGGGCCGCTGACCGAACTGGCCGAGCCGATCCGCCGGCGGCGTGCCGCCCTGCGGGCGGAGTATGGCTGGATCATGGATGTTTATCTACTGCGGCGCAGCTGAAGTGCGTGCAGTGTGCCTGTGCGCGGTGTGCGCCAGGCCGAACCTCAACGGAGCAATGCAATGGATGAAGAAAAGAAGCGTAGCCATGAAGCGCGCATGCAGCGCAAGAAGGCGGTGGTGGATGCCGCCATCGAGCGCGCCCAGGAAGAGCGCGGCATCGTCATCGTGATCACCGGCAACGGCAAGGGCAAGACCACTTCGGCCTTTGGCACGCTGTACCGCGCGCTCGGCCATGGCCAGCGGGTGGGGCTGGTGCAGTTCATCAAGGGCACCTACCACACCGGCGAGGTGCTGTACCTGCAGCAGCAGGGGGCCGCCGTCGATTATCACGCGATGGCCACCGGTTTCACCTGGAACACCCAGAACTGGGATGCTGACCAGCAGGCCGCCGAGGCGGCCTGGGCGCAGGCCAGCCGCATGCTGGCAGATCCGGCCTTCGATCTGGTGGTGCTCGATGAGCTCACCTACATGCTGAAGTTCAACTATCTGGCGCTGGACCGGGTGCTGGAGGCCATTCGCCAGCGTCCGGCGCGGCAGAGCGTGATCGTGACCGGTCGCGCGGCCAGCCCCGGGCTGATCGAGCTGGCCGACACGGTGAGCGAGATCCGCGATGTGAAGCATGCATTCAAGGCCGGCGTGAAAGCGCAGAACGGCATCGATTTCTGATCCGGGAGCCGTGCCATGACTTCATCCCTTCCCCTGTCTCCTGTCGCGCTGCCCGCAGCGGCAGGCCGCATTCCTGCCACCATCGTTACCGGCTTTCTGGGCAGTGGCAAGACCACCCTGTTGCGCCATCTGCTGCAGAACGCCCGGGGCCGCCGCATTGCGGTCATCGTCAATGAGTTTGGCGAACTGGGCATCGACGGTGAGCTGCTGCGCAACTGCGCCATTGGCTGCGAGGAAGACAGCGCATCCCCCAGCGGTACCGTGTTCGAGCTGGCCAATGGCTGCCTGTGCTGCACCGTGCAGGAAGAGTTCTACCCGGTGATGCGCGAGCTGATTGCGCGCCGCGCGCAGATTGACCACATTCTCATCGAAACCAGCGGTCTGGCCTTGCCCAAGCCTCTGGTGCAGGCCTTCAACTGGCCGGAGATCAAGACCGCCTGCACGGTCGACGCGGTGGTCACCGTGGTGGATGTTCCGGCCACGGCCGAAGGCCAGTTTGCCGCCAATCCGCAGGCGGTCGATCAGCAACGGCGTGCCGACCCGAACCTGGATCATGAGTCGCCCTTGCACGAACTGTTCGAAGATCAGCTGTCGGCGGCCGATCTGGTGGTGCTGAGCAAGACCGACCTGGTGGACGAACAGGCCCTGGCCGGCGTCGAGCGCACGGTGCGCGCAGCCCTGCCGCCGGAAGTCGGCATCGTCAGTGTTCGCCACGGAGAACTCGATCCGGCCCTGCTGTTCGGTCTCGATCGTGAGGCCGAAGCGCACATCCACCTGCGCCCCGGGCATCATGCGCATCATGACGATGAAGACCACGGCGACCACGGCGACCACGGCGACCACGACCACGATGCCTTCGATGCGGTGGTGGTCGATTTGCCGGAGGTCGGGCGTGAGCGCCTGCTCGATGCGTTGCATGCGCTGGTGCGCACCCGGACGGTGTATCGGGTCAAAGGGTTTGCGGCGGTGCCGGGCAAGCCGATGCGGCTGGTGGTGCACGGCGTGGGCCGGCGCTTCGACAGTTATTTCGACCGCCCCTGGCCGGCGGACGAAGCGCGCACCACGCAGTTGGTGGTGATCGGGCTGGAGCTGGAGGCCGACGCCGTGCGCGAGCAGCTCCTGCAGGCGACGGCCGGAGCGGGCTGATGCATCTGCTTGCGGCCCAGCCCGGCGGGTTTGTCGATGACGCTTCAGTCATCACCCGCATGGGCCAGACGCCGGCCGAGATCGTCATCCTGAGTGCGGCCGATACCACGCTCGCCCTGCTCGCGGCCGAGTGCCCGCAGGCGCGGGCGGTGCCCGGCTATCCGCAGGTCCGGCTTGCCAACCTGCTGTTCCTGCGCCAGCCGGCATCGGTGGATTTGTATGTCGATGAAGTGCTGCGCCATGCCCGGCTGATCATCATCGACCACCTGGGCGGGGAGAGCTACTGGCCGTATGGCACCGAGCAGGTGTGCGAGCTGGCTGCCGCGCGTGGCATTGCGCTGGTGATGTTTTCCGGTGACAACGTCGAGGACGAGTTGCTGCTGCGCAAGAGCACGGTGCCACGCGCCCTCTGTCAGCGCCTGTGGCGCTATCTGCGCGAGGGCGGTGCGGCCAATGCCCGCGCCTTCTACGACCAGATCGGGGCCAGCTTCTTTGCGCTGCCACTGCATGCACCGGAGCCGCTGGCTCTGCCGCTGGCCGGGGTGTTTCACCCCGATGGCGGGGCCGATCCGCTGGCGCGCTGGGTGTCGCGCTGGCAGGCGTGTGCTCAGGTGCGTGCCCCGGCCGCAGCGCCCCGTGTGGCCGTGGTGTTTTATCGCGCTCACTGGCAGGCTGGCAACACCCAGGTGTTCGAGGCGCTGTGCGAGGCCTTGCTGGCGCAGGGGCTGAACCCTCTGCCGGTGGCGCTGGCGTCGCTGAAGGCCCCCGAGTGCGTCAGCGTGCTTGCCGCGCTGTGTCGTCAGCATGCGGTGAGCCTGATCCTCAATACCACTTCATTTGCACAGGCCGCGCTGGACGATCCAGGCGACCATGCGCTGGTCGATGACATCCCGGTGGTGCAGGTGATGCTGTCGGGCAGCAGCGAGGACACTTGGCGAAGCGATCCCCATGGCCTGCAGCCGCGCGACATCGCCATGCATGTGGCGATGCCCGAAGTCGATGGGCGCATCATCAGCCGGGCAGTCAGCTTCAAGGGGCTGGATCACCGCTGCCCGCATACACAGGTCGATGTGGTGCGGTATCGGGCCGAACCGGGGCGCCTGGCCTTTGTGTGCGAGCTGGCGCGGCGCTGGTGCAGGTTGCGCGGCCTGGCTGCGGCCGACAAGCGGCTCGCGCTGGTGATGGCGAATTACCCTGCCCGCGAGGGGCGCCTGGGCAATGGCGTAGGGCTGGATACGCCGGCCTCGGTGCTGGCCATCCTGCAGCACCTGAAGGCGGAGGGGTATGCCGTCGAAGCGCTTCCGGAAGACAGCGAGACGCTGATGCGTGCGTTGCGTGAGGGCGTGACCAACGATCCTGCGCACTGGGCATGGCGGCCTGCGCGCCAGAGTCTGGCGCTGGCAGACTACCGGGCGTACTTCGACACCTTGCCGCAGGCCTGCCGGGAGGCGCTGCTTGCGCGCTGGGGCGCCCCGGAGGCCGATCCGATGCTGCGCCGGGGTCGCTTCATGATTGCCGGCTTGCGTTGTGGCAAGGTGTTCGTCGGCATCCAGCCGGCGCGGGGATATGAGCTGGACGTGCTGGCCAGCTATCACGATCCCGACCTGGTGCCGCCACATCACTATCTGGCCTTTTATGTGTGGTTGCGCACGGTGTTTGCCTGCGATGCCATTGTGCACGTGGGCAAGCACGGCAATCTTGAATGGCTGCCGGGCAAGAGCGTGGCCTTGTCCGAGGCGTGCTGGCCGGAGGCGGTGTTCGGGCCCATGCCGCACCTGTACCCCTTCATCGTGAATGATCCGGGCGAAGGCACGCAGGCCAAGCGCCGCGCCCAGGCGGTGATCGTCGACCACCTCATGCCGCCGCTGACCCGCGCCGAGAACTACGGCCCCACCCGCGATCTGGAACGGCTGGTGGATGAATATTACGAGGCCCTGACCTTCGACCGCGCTCGCGCCGACCTGCTGCGCGGGCAGATTCTCGACAAGGTGCTGGCCAATGGCCTGCACAGCGATCTCGGCCTGGCGCAGCCGCGCACCCCGGAAGAGGAGCAGGCTCTGCTCAACAGAACGGACGCTTACCTTTGTGAGTTGAAGGAAAGCCAGATTCGCGACGGCCTGCATGTCTTTGGTCATTCACCGGAGGGCACGCTCGAAACCGATACCCTGCTGGCACTGGCACGTTTTCCGGTGGGCGATGGCCGGGGGGCGCGCAACAGCCTGATTCGCGCCCTGGCCGCCGATCTGGCCCTCGGCGAAGACTTCGACCCGCTCGATGCCGACTGGGCCTGCCCATGGCACGGGCCACGCCCCGAGGTGTTGTGCACCGTGGCAGCCGAGCCGTGGCGGCATGCCGGCGACACCCGCGAGCGTCTGGAACTGTTCGCCGCATCGCTGCTGCGCAACGGCTTGCCGCCCTTGCCGGAGACGCCGGGGGCTGCGCAGGCCTCCTGGCCGGCAACCCGGGCGGTGCTCGGGCGCATCGACAGCGTGCTGCGTCCGGCCCTGCGTGCGTGCGGTCCACAGGAACTGCTGCAGCTTGCGCGCGGGCTGGCCGGGCGTTTCGTGCCGGCCGGGCCAAGTGGCGCGCCGTCGCGGGGGCGCCCCGACGTGCTGCCGACCGGGCGCAATTTCTACTCCATCGACACCCGTGCCGTGCCCACCCCGACGAGCTGGACGCTGGGGCTGAAGTCGGCGCGGTTGATCGTGGACAAATACGTGCAGACCCATGGCGAATATCCGCGTGCGGTGGGGCTGTCGATCTGGGGCACGGCCACCATGCGCACCGGCGGCGATGACATGGCGCAGGCGTTCGCGCTGATCGGCGTGCGGCCAAAGTGGGCGGCGGGCAGTCATCGGGTGGCGGATTTCGAGATTCTGCCGATGGCGGTGCTCGGGCGTCCGCGCATCGATGTGACCCTGCGGGTGTCGGGCTTCTTTCGCGATGCCTTCGGCAACCTGATCGACCTGTTCGATGCCGCCGTGCAGAAGGTGGCCGGCATCGACGAGGCGGACGAGCCCGACGAAGTGAACCCGATCCGGGGGCGCATCCGTCAGGAAGCGGCGCAACGCATCGCGGCCGGACAGGATGCGGCGAGTGCCCGCCGCGATGCAGGTTTCCGGGTGTTCGGCGCCCGCCCGGGGGCGTACGGCGCCGGCCTGCAGGGGCTGATCGACAGTTGCGCCTGGGATGACGACGCCGATCTTGCGCTGGCCTACCGCAACTGGGGCGGCCACGCCTACGGTCAGGGGACGTATGGCGCACAACGTCCCGAACTGTTCTCGCAGCGCCTGGCCGGTATCGATCTGGTCATGCACAACCAGGACAACCGCGAGCATGACCTGCTCGATTCGGATGACTACTACCAGTTCCAGGGCGGCATGACTGCGGCGGTGAGGCATTACAGCGGACGCCAGCCCGAGGTGCTCTTCGGGGATCACGCCAACCCGCAATCGCCACGCGTGCATACGCTGGCCCATGAGCTCAGCCGGGTGGTGCGTGCGCGGGTCACCAATCCGAAGTGGATTGCCGGGGTGAAGCGGCATGGTTACAAGGGGGCGGCCGAGATCGCGGCCACGGTGGACTATCTGTTTGCCTTCGATGCCACCGCGCGGGTGGTGCGGGACGATCAATATGCGCGGGTGGCCGACGCCTTTGTGGACGATGCCGCAACGCGCCAGTTCATGCAGCAGCACAACCCGGACGCTTTCCGCGAGCTGTGCGCACGCCTGCTGGAAGCCATGCAGCGCGGTTTGTGGCAGTCCCCCGGTGCGTATCGCGAGCGCATCGAACAGCGCTTGCTGGAAGCGGAGGAACTGGCCGAAGCCGGCACGGCTCCGGCACGCCCTCAAAAGGAGAGTGAGATTTGAGTACCCTCATCGAACAGGCCCACACGCCGCCAGCCCACACCGTTCCCCTGTATCCCTTCTGCGCGATTGTCGGTCAGCCCGCGCTGCGCGCGGCGCTGATGCTGGTCGCCGTGGATCCGATGATCGGCGGCGTGCTGATCGAAGGTCCGCGCGGGACGGCAAAGTCCACCAGCGCGCGTGCGCTGGCTGAGCTGCTGCCGGGAGGCCATTTTGTGAACCTGCCGCTGGGTGCGAGCGAGGAACAACTGGTCGGAGCCCTCGATCTGGCGGCGGCGCTCGGGCAGGGCGCGGTGCGCTTGCGTCCCGGGCTGCTCGCCAAAGCACACGAAGGCGTGCTGTATGTCGACGAGGTGAACCTGCTCGCCGATGCGCTGGTGGATGTGCTGCTGGATGTGTCGGCCAGCGGCATCAACCGCATCGAGCGCGACGGCATTTCGCACCAGCATGCGGCCCGCTTCGTGCTCGTCGGCACGATGAATCCGGAAGAGGGCGAGCTGCGCCCGCAGTTGCTGGACCGTTTCGGCCTTTTCGTGCGTCTGGACGAGCGGCTGGATGCCGCCACACGCCAGGCCATCGTGCGCGCCAGGCTGGCGTTCGATGCTGACCCGCCGGCCTTTGCCAGCATCTGGGCGCCACAGCAGCAGGCCCTGCGGCAGCGCCTTGCCGAGGCCCGCCAGCGCGTGGCCGGCATCCCGTTTTGCGATGCCAGTCACGAAAGGGTGGCCGGATTGTGTGCGGCCGCCGGTGTGGAAGGGGTGCGGGCCGATCTGGTGATGCTGCGTGCGGCGCGGGCCCAGGCTGCGCTCGACGGGGCGACGGCGATCGACGCCGGACATATCGATGCCGTCGCCGAGCTCGTGCTGGCCCATCGCCGCAACCCGGAAGCACCGGCTGACCGTGGGGCGGCAGACGCAGCCCTGCCCGACACACCGCCTGTTGCCGGGCAAGGGCCGTCACATGCGCAGGGCGAAGGGCACCCCCCCGAGGGCATGCCCCCCGTTTTTCCGGAGGCCGGCCCACGGCCTGACATCGCGCAATCGTCCGCTGCCGGCCAGGAGGATACGCAGGACTGGGGCGCGTTGGAGGCCGAGCCGGTGGCGTTCGCGGCGGTCAAGCAGGTGAGGCCGTTGCAGCCAAAAAAGCGCTGATGCGCACCGCCGCTGCAGGGCGCAGTACGGCAGCGGTGCGCATTGGCCACAGTACGGTGGGCCGCATGGCAGGGCAGGCGGTGGCCGGGCGTCTCGACTGGCCGCACACCCTGCGGGCCAAGCGCAACCAGCCCCTGTCTGCGGCACATCTGCGTTACCGCAGTGTGCGAGCACGGGGCGCACTGCTGCACTGTGTGCTGCTCGACTGTTCGGCCTCGATGCTGCAGGCCGGGCGCTTGCGTCAGGCGAAGGCCGTGCTGGCCGAGTGGGCGCGTGATGTGTACCGGGCACGCGACCGACTGCTGGTGATCGGTTTTTCCGCTGGGCAGGCATGCGTGCTGCGCGACGGACACAAGGCCGGCCTGAATCTGGACTGGCTGCAGGCCGTGGGGGCGGGCGGCGGTTCCCCGCTGCACAAGGCTCTGGAGACCGCCGCACCGCTGCTCCTGCGCGCGCGGCCCCGGTACGCCGATGCCCCCCGGAACGGCGCGCAGCGTGTGGTGCTGAGCGTGCTGACCGATGGCCGCCTGGCCCACCTGCCAGACTGTCCGTCCGGGGTGGATCGCTGTATCGTTGTCGATTTCGACTCAGGGCCACATGCCCTCGGACGGGCTCGCCGGCTGGCACAGTCATGGCAAGCCGAGTACCTGCATGTGGATGAACTGGTGCAGCCGAGGTTAAAGTGAATGATGAACATGATGTCCGGCAGGTGCCGGCGGTGACCGATGACACCCCTGCCTCCCGCCTGTCGCAGGCCTTCAGCGAAGCTGAGCGGGAGGCGGTGTATCGGGCCATTGCGGAGCGGCGCGACATGCGGCATTTTCGTCGCTCGACGACGGTGGCGCCGGAGGTGTTGCAACGCCTGTTGTGGGCAGCGCATCGGGCGCCGAGCGTGGGTTTCATGCAGCCCTGGCGCTTCATTCGGGTGACTGACGGGGGGCTGCGCGAGGCCCTGCATGCGCTGGTCGAGGAGGAGCGGGTGCTGACTGCACGCGCGCTGGGCGAGCGTGAGGATGAGTTCATGCGCCTGAAGGTGGAGGGCATCCTCGATGCGGGCGAGGTGATCGTGGCGGCACTCGCGGATGGACGCGAGAAGCACGTGTTCGGTCGGCGTACGCTGCCTGAAATGGATGTGGCGTCCCTGGCCTGTGCGATCCAGAACATGTGGCTGGCTGCGCGGGCCGAAGGGCTGGGGTTGGGCTGGGTGTCGCTGTTCGATCCGCAGCGCTTGGCCGCGCTGTTTGACATGCCGGCAGGCGCCAAGCCGCTGGCGATCCTGTGCCTGGGCGAGGTCGAGGCCTTTTACGAGGCGCCGATGCTGGAGCTGGAGAAATGGGCCGGGCGTCGTCCGGTGGCAGAAGTGCTGGGGGAAAATCGCTGGCCATCGACCCCCGCCTGAGGGCTTGAGGCCGAAGGCGCGTGCATCCGCGCCGGGGTGACCAGAATGCACGCGTGATTGGGCGTTTATTGGGTGTTTATTGGGATTCAGCGCCTGATGCGGTGATCTGCGGGCGCAGTTTTTCCATCGACTTGGGGCCGATACCGGGTACTTTCTCCAGTTCGTCGACCGAGGCAAACGGACCGTTGCTTTCCCTGAAGTCGACGATGGCAGCCGCCTTGGCCGGGCCGATGCCGTTCACCGTTTCGAGTTCGACGGCACTGGCTTTGTTGATGTCCACCGGCTCAGAGGCGAGTGCACCGAGCGGTGCGAGCGCGAGCAGGGATGCGAGAACGAGCGGGCGCAGGAATGTCAGCATGAAAACCTCCCATTTGATTTGAATGCCATATGGCATAAAAATAATGGGAGGGGTTTTCAGTTCATGCCAATAAAATTTTCATATTTCATTGGCATTGTTTGTGCGCAGGCTCAGTGCCCCCGGCCTGCCGGGGACTTGCGGGCGAGCAATGCCGCCTGCGGCCGTGCGCGCGGGGGCTTGCCCGGGGCGGCCGCTGCGTTGCGCGGTGTGCTGGGGCGAGCATGGTCGTCGGCCGCCTTCTTGGGCGTGCGGCCGGCTGCGTTGCCGTCCCGCGGGGCGGGGCGACGGGCGCCGTTGCCATGCCTGGAGCCGTTGTGCGGCGGGCGTGGCGGGCGGGCGAGGTCCTCATCGTAGCTTTCGGCTGCAGTGGTCGAGGGCACGAAGCTGTCTTCGGTCAACTGCTCGATGCGCTGCCGGGTGAGGCGCTCGATGGCGGTGAGCAGCTTCAGCTCTTCTTTGTCCACCAGCGAGATCGCGTGTCCGGTGCTGCCTGCACGGCCGGTGCGCCCGATGCGGTGCACATAGTCCTCGGCGACGTTCGGCAGTTCGAAGTTCACCACATGCGGCAACTGTTCGATGTCCAGACCGCGTGCGGCAATGTCGGTGGCCACCAGCACGGGCAGGCTGCCGTCCTTGAATTCGCTCAGTGCGCGGGTGCGTGCGGACTGGCTCTTGTTGCCGTGAATCGCAGCGGCGGCAATGCCCTGCTTGCCCAGATATTCGGACAGCCGGTTGGCGCCGTGCTTGGTGCGGGTGAACACCAGCACCTGACGCCAGTCGTTGCGCTTGAGCAGGTGGGCGAGCAGTTCGCGTTTCTGTTTCTGCGGGACCTGATACACCGCCTGAGAAACCAGTTCGGAGGTGGTGTTGCGCTTGGCAACCTCGACCTCTCCGGGCTGGTTGAGCAGGCCCTGTGCAAGCGCCCGGATTTCGTCGGAGAAGGTGGCGGAGAACAGCAGGCTCTGCTTCTTGCGCGGCAACAGCGCGAGCACCTTGCGGATGTCGCGGATGAAGCCCATGTCGAGCATGCGATCCGCCTCGTCGAGCACCAGGATTTCCACGCCGGACAGGTCGACGGTGCGCTGGCCGGCATGATCGAGCAGGCGACCCGGGGTGGCGACCAGAATGTCGAGTGGCTTGCGCAGGGCCTGGATCTGCGGATTGATGTTTACGCCGCCGAACATCACCATGGCCTGCAGGGGGGTGTATTTGCCGTAGGTGTCGACCGATTCCTTCACCTGCGCGGCCAGCTCACGGGTGGGGGTGAGGATCAGGCAGCGGGGGCGGCCCGGGGCGGCCTTGCCGGGGGCGGGGGTGGTGTGCAGCAGGTGCAGGATGGGCAGGGTGAAGCCTGCGGTCTTGCCGGTGCCGGTCTGGGCAGCGGCCAGCAGGTCGCCTCCGGCCAGCACCAGGGGAATGGCCTGGGCCTGGATGGGCGTGGGCGTGGTGTAACCGGCCTCGGCGACGGCGCGCAGAATGCTGGGGGCCAGGCCGAGGCTGGAAAAACTGTCTTGGGTGTTCATTGAACGTGATACTCCACCGGCAACCTGCTCCGTAACCGGAATGCGCCAGAAATTACGGAAGGGGCGGTAATCGAGAATGCGGATGAGAAGAACAACGGGCGGCAATCGAATGGCGCGACAATCACTGCGGCAGATTGTACTCCTTGTTTGCAGTGCAGCAAATTCGACTTGAAAAAGCCCCCGGAGAATCGCGCTGAAAGCGCGCTGGTCGTCCTGGAAAAGGGGGCTGGAGTGTCCGTTTCGGGGCGTTCGAGTGAGTTCCGGTGATCAACAAAACCATTTTCGGAGTATATTCTTTCATACGGATACCCCCTGGAATCAGCCGGAAAAACGGAAATGCATACAAAGGCTTCCAGTCATCATGACAGACGGGCAGGGCTGGCCAGAACGCTGACCCTGCGTGCGGTGCTTGGCCTGATGTTGATGGGATGGGCTTCGCTGCTTTTGTTGTGCATCGCAATATTTCTTGTGCATGAGGCCTGGTTTGCCGGACATGAACCGGACACGGCCTACCGGCTGGCGGCCTCGCTCGCCGGCCTGATGCTTGCCTTGCTGGGTGTGCGCGCAATTGTCTGGCTGCTGGTGGGCGACCCGCTTCCGGAGGGGGTGCTGCTGCCGCGTGAGGCGGCACGTTCGCTGCACCGCAAGGTCCGGCGGATGGGCGAGCGCTTCGGCGGGTTGAGGGTGGATGCGGTGTGGGTCACCGGCGACATGAATGCCGCCGTGCTGCAGCGTCCGAGCCTGGGGTTGTTCGGCCGCATGCAGACGCATCTGCTGCTGGGCCTGCCGCTGGCCCACAGCGTCACGCCGTTGCAACTGTCGGCGATCCTGGCGCACGAGTTTGCCCATCTTGCGGCACAGCGTCAGGGGCGTGCCGCGTGGGGGCGTCACCTGCGCAGTTGGTGGTTTCGCGCGATCGACCGCCTGCTGGCCGATCTGCCCTTTCTTGAGCCATTGGTCAATCTGCTTACCCGGCGCGACGTGTTGCTCGCCGCCGAGTTGTCGCGCATCGAGGAGTTCGAGGCCGACGAACTGGCCGCGCGCCTGGTGGGCGCCGACCTGATCGGCGAGGCGCTGGTCGAGGTGGCGCTCAAGGAGCAGTTCCTGTTCGGTGACTTCTGGGACAAGGTGATGGCGCAAAGCGCTTCAAGTGCCCGTCCGCGCATTCTGCCGTACCGTGAAATGGGGCTGGGCATGAGCGCGGGCTTTCGCCGCCCGGCGGGGGGCGATGCGCTGCGTGCGCTGTGCGAGACACACGAAGGGGGCGATGGCCTGCATCCCTCGCTTGGCGAGCGGCTCGATGCGCTGGGGGCGGAGCTGAAGGAGCAGGATGACGCCGCGCACGAACAAAGTGCGGCTGCACGGCATATGGCGCCCGCCCTGCCCATGCTTGCTTCGGTTTTTGACCGGGAGTGGTGGGAGATGGCCCGCACGCACTGGCTGCAGGCGCATCGCAGCGCACGGCGCCGTCGGCGCCGCCCGGAGGCGCCGTCCGGGCAGTAACGTGGGGGCGTGGGTGGGAGCCTCCCTCAGAAGGCTTCGCGCTCGGCCTCCAGGTAGGCCAGTGAAATGTACTTGCCGATGTTGCCGTCAAAGCCCAGGGTGTCGGCCGCGCGGCTGGCCACACGGGGGTCCTGCAGCACCATTTCGCGGGCCTCTTCCATGCTCTTCATGTCCGCCACGGCCTGCAGGCAGTTCTCGTAGATGCCGGCAAACAGTTCGCGGTTCCAGTTGAGCACATCGGGGCCGGCGTGGCCGTGGCCGGGCACCCAGATTTTCGAGCCGGCCTGGGCTTCGAGCTGATCCATGTAGTGAAAGGTGCCGACGTAGGAGCCGTCGTCCATGTTGGCGATGCGCCGGTCCATGGCCACATCGCCCACATAGGTGAGCGAGTCTTCGACAATTTCCATGCAGATGTCGCCCGGCGTATGGGCTGTGCCGTAGTGGTGGATGCGCAGGGTGACATCGCCGAAATCGAAGCTGTCGCCATGCTGCACCGTCCGGTTCGGCGGCACGATACGGGTGCCGGCGGTGGCCTGGTTGGTCCATTGTTCCATCAGCGTGCGCCACATGCTGCCCTGCACGCCCTCGATTTCCGTTTTGCTCACCGGGTGTGCGTAGATGGGCAGATCGGTACCGTAGGCCTCCACAAAGGCATGATTCGCCAGCCAGTGATCGCCGTGGTAGTGCGATACGAAGATGGCCACCACCGGCTTGTCGGTGAGGGTGCGGATCTGCCGGATGGCCATCTGGCCGATCTGCAGGGAGCCGCCCGAATCGAGCATCACCACGCCCTTTTCGGTGATGGCGAAGGTGATGTTGCACATCATGCCGCGATTTTCCGGGGTCGGAAAACCGTCTTTCGAGTAGATCATCCAGACGTGCTCGGAGAGCTGCTCGGGGACGATGTCCGGCACGGGCGGCCCCACGATGAAGTCGCCCAGGTCGCTGGCGAAGGCCCGGAAACCGGGCGAGCTCAGCGTGCCGGCGCCAATCACGGCACTGCCCAGCCCGAGCTGGAGGAAGCGGCGGCGGTTACAGGGGGTGTGTGTCATGGTTCCGGTGTCTCCTTGGCGATGCAACGGGCGCTCGGGTGGCGTCCTGTGCGTGTGGCGATGAGTCTGCAATGGTAACGGAAAGCGTGCCGGCAAGCGCCTTCGCGGACGCGTCCGCCACGCCAGGGTCAGTCCGGGTGCCCGGCCCGCTTCCGGCGGGTTTCTTCGAGCGCTGCGCAGAGCTGGCTTGCGCCGTCCAGGATGCGGGGCGTGTGGCGCTGGATCAGGTCGGGAGGGACGAAGTACAGGTTGCCCTGTGTGGCTGCGGTCAGTTGTGGCCAGCGCCGCCACTGGTCGAGCCATTCGGGGCGAGCTTCGCCCATGCCGCTGGCGACGATGGCTTCCGGGTTGGCTGCGAGTACGCTTTCCTCGCCAATCTTCGGGGCCAGTGCGGGCAGGGTGCCGAACACGTTGATGCCACCGCACAGCCGGATGACGTCGGAAATCAGATGCTGGTCGTTGACCGTCATGAGCGGCTGGTTCCAGATCTGGTAGAACATGCGCACCGGGGGGCGCGCCCGGTAACGCGCGGCCAGTTCGTTGTGGCGGTTGCGAAAGGCGGTGGCGGCCTGCACGGCCTGTGCCTCGGTACCGGCCAGCCGGCCAAGTGCTTCGATGCTGTCGGCCACGGCTTCGAGCGTGCGGGGTTCGTTGATGTACACCGCAATCCCGAGTGCTTCCAGCTTGTCGAGGTGCACTGCCCGGTTGCCGCTGTGCCAGGCCACCACCAGATCGGGGCGGAGTGCGGCAACGGCTTCCATGTCCACATTCGTGTAGCTGCCCACCTGGGGCAGTTGGCGGGCTTCGGGCGGGTGGTCGCTGTAGGACACCACGCCCACCACCGCCGCTCCCGCGCCTGCGGCGAACAGCAATTCGGTGACATGTGGGGCGAGGCTGACGATGCGCTGTGCCGGGGCGTGCAGATGCACTTCCCGGCCGATTTCGTCGGTGAGGCGGATGTCCTGAGCGGCGACGCCGGTCAGGCTCAGGCTCAGGCTCAGGCAGGCCGCGAGACCGAAGCGGCACAAGTGGCTGACGTTGGAGGCGGGCGTGGTGGTGTGCATGTTCAGGTCCTGGGGCGGGAAGCGGGAAGGTGGCGTGCGGTTGAGGAGGGCGCCGGGGCCGGGGGCGTCGACCAGCTGTCCAGGGCCGTGGCAAGGCGCTGCCAGCCGCGTTCATCGGGGGGCAGGCCGAAGCGCAGGCTGGCGGGGGTGTCGAAGTGCCGGAGCAGGATGCCTTGCCGGGCGCAGTGCTGGTGCAGCGCGTCGGCCTGTGCGGTGCGCAGCCACTGGAACAGGGCGGTGCCGCCGCTGGGCGTCAGGCCGCGATGGGTGAGCAACTCGGCCAGACGGGCGCTGCTGGTGGCCAGTTGCTGCCGGGTGCGTGCCTGCCAGGCCGTGTCGCGCAAGGCCGCCGTGGCCACATGGCGCGCGGGACCGGCCAGCGTCCACGGCCCGAGCAGCGCCGCGAGGCGCGCCAGCAGGGCAGGCTCGCCGAGCACGAAGCCGACACGCGCACCGGCCAGGCCGAAGAACTTGCCCAGCGAACGCAACACCACCAGACCGGGCAGGCCCGCATGAGGGGCCAGGCTGTGCTCGGGCCGGGCGTCTGCGAACGCTTCATCCACGATCAGCCAGCCTCCACTGTGCGCAAGCCGGTGCCGCCAGTCGAGCAGTTGTGCGGCGGGCAACTGGCGTCCGCAGGGATTGTTGGGGTTGACCACCACGACCACATCGGCCTGAGGCAGGGCGGCCTCCATGTCGGCCACCGATGTGCAGTAGTGGCGCTCGCTGGTACGCCAGGCGTGCGCATGCTCTGCATAGCTGGGGGCGAACAGGCACACCTGCCGGGCAGGGATCAGCCGGGACAGGGTCTGGATGGCGGCCTGTGAGCCGGCCACCGGCAGCAGCCGGCAGGGGGCATCCGGCCCGGCAAGGCCGTAATGGTCTGCGGCTGCCCGTTCCAGACCGTCGTCATCTTCCGGCAGGCGCAGCCAGGCTTCGGCGGGCACCGGGGGCGGGGGGTAGCCGTGCGGGTTGATGCCGGTAGACAGGTCCAGCCAGTCATCGAGTGCAATCCGGTACTGGCGCGCGGCCTCGCGCAGGCGTCCGCCGTGGTGCAGGCGGGGGGGGGCGGCTGGCTGGGGGGCGTGGGGCAGGGGGGGCGTGGAAATGTGTGTCATCGGCATGTCATCGGGAGGCATCCGGGCGGTTCAGGCGCGTGCCAGCAGTACGAGCAGGCCGGACAGCGCGACCACGCCCAGCCACACATACTGACCGTGCCGGACCAGCCGGAGCGCGTGGCGGATGCTGTCTGCACCCGGGGCCGGGCCGCAGCCCAGTTGTGGGCGCATTTCGAGCCGTCCGTGGTACATCGCCTCGCCGCCCAGGCGCACGCCCAGGCTGCCCGCTCCGGCGGCCATCACCGGGCCGGCATTGGGGCTGTCCCAGTGGGCGGCCTGCCGGCGCCAGCAGTCCAGTGCCTGGCGTGTGTGCCCGAGCAGGGCGTAGGTGAGTGCGGTGAGCCGCGCAGGCAGGTAGTTGAGCGCATCGTCCAGGCGTGCGGCGGCCCAGCCAAAGGCCAGATAACGGGGCGTGCGGTAGCCCCACATGGCATCCAGGGTGTTGGCCAGCCGGAACAGCACGGCGCCCGCGCCGCCGAGCAGGCAAAACCAGAACAGCGTGCCGAACACCGCGTCGTTGCCGTTTTCCAGGACGGATTCGGTGGCTGCCCGGGCGACGCCTTCGGTGTCCAGGGCGGAGGTGTCGCGGCTGACGATCCAGCCCACGCGGGTGCGTGCGGTCTCCAGGTCGCCGGCCGCCAGCGGCGTGGCCACGGCGTCGCCATGCTCTTCCAGGCTGCGTCCGCCCAGCGCGAGGTAGAGCAGCGCGATGTCCAGCCCCCAGCCGAGCAGCGGGTGCATGCAGGCAAGCACGACCACCAGGCCGCACCAGGGCAGCACCGCCAGCACCCAGGCCAGCACGCCGGCCATACGCCCTTCGCCGAGGCGGCTGCGTACCACGCTCTCCACCCGCTGCGCCCAGCGGCCAAAGCCGACCAGTGGGTGCCAGCGGCGAGGCTCGCCGAGCAGGCGGTCCAGCGCGATGCCGGCGGCGAGTTTGAGGGGCAGGGAAAACAGCAGGGCAATCGGCATCGGATGGGTGAGGTGCGGCAATCAACAAGGGTGGGCGGGCAGATCGGCGATAATGCCCGGCTTCGAACGGAGACGGGATTTTACGCGATGCAACAGGCTGCCGCCCTGATGGTGCAGGGCACGACTTCGGATGCGGGCAAGAGTACGCTGGTGGCCGGGCTGGCCAGGGTGCTGGTGCGCCGTGGGTGGCGTGTGGCGCCCTTCAAGCCGCAGAACATGGCGCTCAACTCGGCGGTCACGGTGGATGGTGGCGAGATCGGTCGGGCGCAGGCCCTGCAGGCGAGGGCGGCCCGCATCGAGCCGCATACCGACTTCAACCCGGTGCTGCTCAAGCCCTCCAGCGACGTGGGGGCGCAGGTGATCGTTCATGGCAAGGCGGTGGCGAACCTGTCGGCGCGCGATTATCACCACTACAAACCGGTGGCGATGGCGGCGGTGATGGCGTCGTGGCAGCGTTTGCTGGCGGCGCATGACTGCCTGCTGGTGGAAGGGGCGGGCAGCCCGGCGGAGATCAATCTGCGCGATCGCGACATCGCCAACATGGGGTTTGCGGAAGCCGCCGACGTGCCGGTGATCATCGTCGCCGACATCGACAAGGGGGGCGTGTTCGCCCATCTGGTGGGCACGCTGGCGCTGCTCTCGCCGTCCGAGCAGGCGCGGGTGAAGGGGTTTGTGATCAATCGCTTCCGGGGCGACATCGGCCTGCTGCAGTCGGGGCTGGACTGGCTGGAGGCGCGCACTGGCAAGCCGGTGCTGGGGGTGTTGCCCTATCTGCACGGCCTGTTCCTGGATGCGGAGGATGCGATTGGCGAAGCGTGCGCCGAGCAGGGCGAGGTGCGGCTGAGGGTGATTGCGCCGGTGCTGCCGCGGATTTCCAACCATACCGATCTCGATCCGCTGCGCCTGCATCCGCAGGTGGACTTTCGTTGGGTGGGGCCGGGGCAGACGCCGCCTGCGGCCGATCTGGTGGTGTTGCCCGGCTCGAAGAGCGTGCAGGCCGATCTGGCGCACCTGCGCGCGCAGGGCTGGGATACGTACCTGGCCCGCCATCTGCGCTATGGCGGCAAGGTGCTGGGCATCTGCGGCGGTTTCCAGATGCTGGGCCGGCGCTTGTGCGACCCGCTCGGGCTGGAAGGGACGCCGGGCGAAGCGGCCGGGCTGGGCTGGCTGGACATGGAAACCACGCTGGCCCGGGAGAAGCAATTGCTCAACGTCAGCGGGCGACTGCTGGATGGCGCACCGGTGCGCGGCTATGAAATTCACATGGGCGTGAGCTGCGGGGCGGCCCTGTCGCGTCCGCTCGTCACGCTCGACGACGGCCGGCCGGAAGGCGCGGTGTCGGAGGACGGGCAGGTGGCGGGCAGTTATCTGCACGGCCTGTTCGACACGCCCCAGGCGCTCGATGCACTGTTGCGCTGGGCGGGCGCCCAGGGCGCGCTCGAGGCGGTCGATCTGGCCGCACGGCGTGAGGCCGACATCGACCGCCTGGCCGATGCGATCGAAGGCCACATGGACCTTGTCCGGCTGGACGACGCGCTGGGGCAGGCGCTGTTTGCCACCGCGCGCCGAGGTTTGAGCCCAGGCAGGGCGGGCAGCGCGATGGCCGCTCAGCGTCCGTGAAACTGCGGGCTGCGCTTTGCCAGAAACGCGGCCATGCCCTCGTGGTAGTCCTCGGTGGCGAGAAAGGCGAAGGCCTCGCGCTTTTCCTCGTCGCTGAGCGCCACGCCGTTGCCCAGTCGGCGCACCCATTGCTTGTGCGCACGGGCCACCAGCGGGGCGCCAGCGCAAATCCGGCCTGCGGTGGCCTGCACCTCGTGCAGCACCTCGGCATCGGCCACGACACGGGTGAGCAGCCCCTTCTCATAGGCTTCGCGGGCATCCAGGATGCGCCCTTCGAGCAGGATTTCGAGCAGCACGGCGGGACCGACCAGCGCCAGCAGTCCGGCCATCTCGCCTGGATACATGGAAAACCCCAAGCGATTGATGGGGGCGCCGAAGCGTGCGCTTTCACCGGCAATGCGCAGGTCGCAGCACCCGGCAATCTCCAGCCCGCCGCCCACGCACGCCCCCTGGATGGCCGCAATCGTCGGTACCGGGCAGTTGCGGATCGCATCGAGCGCCTCGGCCACCAGCTCGTCGTGATAGTGCACCGCGTCCTCCACCGTGGCGCGCACGGTGAGGAATTCCTCGATGTCGCCGCCTGCGGCAAAGGCCCGCTCGCCTGCGCCGCGCAGGATCACGCAGCGCAGGTCGGAATTGTTGTTGAGGACGAGCATCGCTTCGCGCAGCTGCCGCCACATGGACGAATCGATGGCGTTCAGCTTGTCCGGGTTGTTCAGCGTCAGGGTGGCGACGTGGTGGCTCAGTTCAAGATCGATGCGTGATTGCATGGTGTGTGCGGGCGTCGAAGGCCGTCGTTCAAACCCGGGATGATACGGTTGCGGGGGAGGATCGCAAATAGGTAGCCGGTGCGCGGCACCCGGTGTTCCGCCGCCGTGTTGGCAAGGACGGCATTCAGCGCTGCCGGTGATAGACTGTGCCGCGCTGGCCGTAAGGCATGTCAGTCGAGTGGGCCGGCAAGGAGCCGCCGTGTCGCTTGTCAATCAATTGCTGATCATTCTTGCACTGATCGTAACCAGTGCCTTCTTTTCGATTTCCGAGATTTCGCTGGCCGCCTCGCGCAAGGTCAAGCTACGCCTGATGGCTGAAGGGGGGCATCCGAACGCCCAGCGGGTGCTGGCCCTGCAGGACAGCCCGGGCAATTTCTTCACCGTGGTGCAGATCGGCCTGAATGCGGTGGCGATCCTGGGGGGGATCGTGGGCGAGTCGGCGCTGTCGCCCTATCTGGTGACGCTGCTGCGGCCCGTGTATGACGGCCCGTGGCTGGAGAGCGTCTGTTTTGTGCTGGCCTTCGTGTTCGTCACGTCACTGTTCGTGCTGTTTGCAGACCTGATGCCCAAACGCTTCGGCATGGCGCACCCCGAGCGGGTTGCGGTGGCCACGGTACGGCCGATGCAGTTTTGCATGTTGCTGTTTGCGCCGCTGGTGTGGGTGTTCAACGGGCTGGCCGACCGGCTCTTTCGCCTGCTGGGCATTGCCAACGTGCGCAGCGAGGAAATCACCCCCGACGACATCATGGCGATGGCCGATGCAGGCGCGCAGGCCGGGGTGTTGCTCAATCAGGAGCAGCACCTGATTGCCAACGTCTTCGAACTGGATTCGCGCATCATCCCCTCGGCGATGACCGCACGCGAGAGCATCGTGTTCCTCACTCTGGGGGAGGCCGAAGAGAACATCCGCAACAAGATTTCCGAAACACCGCATGGCAAGTATCCGGTGTGCGAGAAGGACGGCATCGATTCGGTGATCGGCTATGTCGATGCGAAGGACATCCTGCCGCGCATCGTGAATGGGCAGAAGTTGTCGCTGCGTACGGAACCCATCGTGCGCCAGATCCTGGTGCTGCCCGAAACCCTGAACCTGTTCGAGGCGCTGGAGCGGTTTCGCGATGCGAAAGAGGATTTCGCGATCATCGTGAACGAGTACGCCCTGGTGGTGGGCCTGCTCACCCTGCAGGATGTGATGAGCACGGTGATGGGCGATCTGGTGAGCCCCTTCCAGGAAGAGCTGATTGTGCGCCGGGACGACAATTCGTGGCTGATCGACGGCCTGACGCCCATCGAGGATGTGATGCAGGCGCTGAGCATCGACGTCTTCGAGGGCTTTCAGAACTATGAGACGGTGGCCGGTTTCCTGATGTACACGTTGCGCAAGGTGCCCAAGCGCACCGACTTCGTGGAGTATGCCGGCTACAAGTTCGAGGTGGTGGACATCGATAACTACCGTATCGACCAGGTGCTGGTGACGCGCGCCGAAACCCCGCCGGCTGCGGTCAAGTAACCGATATCGTTCGTCCTGAGCCTGTCGAAGGGCGATTCCGACGGTGCTTTCGAACGGGCTTCAGCACGCTCTGCCCGAACGGTGTTTGGCATGGCGACGCGTTACGCCGCGCGGCTCTTGGCCTTCGCAATGCGCGCCAGCGCGGCGCGTCCGCTCTGGATGTGCTCGCGCATGCGCTGCTCTGCGGTGTCCAGGTTGCGCGCCAGCAGGGCATCGAGCAGGAGGCGGTGTTCGGCGAGCGACTGCTCCAGCCGTCCTTCCGAAAACAGCGAGTTGTGGCGCGACAGCTTGATGACCTTGCGCAGGTCGGTGATGACCTGCAGCAGCCAGCGGTTGTCGGCAATTTCCTGCAGTGCGTGGTGAAACGCCTGATTCGCTTCGAAGAAGCCGTTGATGTCGCCCGTCTCCGCAGCCCGCTCCAGATCGGCATGGATGCAGCGCAGGCGCTCCAGATCGGCGTCACTCGCCCGCTGGGCGCTTTCGCGCGCGCACTGGCCTTCGAGCAGGGCCATCACGGTGAATACTTCGTCCAGATCGCGTTCCGAAATTTCGGTCACATAACAGCCCCGGCGCGGCTTGAGCGTGACCAGTCCTTCCGAGGCAAGGACCTTCAGGGCTTCGCGCAGCGGGGTGCGCGAGATGCCGTACTGATCCGCAATCGCCTGCTCGTCAATCCAGGTGCCGGGGGCGAGTTCGTGCGCAAAGATGCGCTGGCGCAGCCTTTCGGCCACTTCCTGATACAGCGCGAGTGGGGCAATACGGTTGGAGCTCATGGTGACAGGGCGGGCTATCCGGAGTCTTTGTCATGGCCCGGATGCCGGTAGGGGTATCCGGGGGCCTGGCAACCGGTCGCACGCCTGCGTCGCGTACGTGCGCAGACATGTCGAAGTCGGTTGCATTCATAATTATGGATAAAGTATTATTTCCTTTGCTGGTCAAGTCAACTTCCGGCGCGTCGCAGGACATGGGAGACCCCGGCTCGACCGGGGCTGGAGAGGGGTCTTGCGGCGCAAGGGGCGCCGACGACCACCCGCAGCATCTGCTTGCGGGTGGTCTTGTCGTCGCCTGCGGGATTAAGATGGCGCCTGTTCCTGCCCGTGTGTCAGCCAGTCAGGGCGGGCGGTGTCGAAACGACTCAAGGCCGCAGTGCGCGGCGTTCGAATTCATGAGGTAAGCAATGTCTAAGCAGGGATATCCGGAGTACAGCCAGGCCGACCTGGATGCGTGGCACAAGGCTGCTGCGAAACATGCGCCCGAGGGCAAGGTCGAGAACCTGAACTGGAATACACCCGAAGGGATCGCGGTCAAGCCTCTGTACACGGCCGACGACCTTGCGGGCCTGCCGTTTGCGGACACCCTGCCGGGTTTTGAGCCTTTCCTGCGCGGCCCGCAGCCGACCATGTACGCGGTCAAGCCGTGGACCATTCGCCAGTACGCCGGCTTCTCCACCGCAGAAGAGTCGAACGCCTTCTACCGCAAGGCACTCGCCGCCGGGGGGCAGGGCGTGTCGGTGGCCTTCGATCTGGCTACCCACCGTGGCTACGATTCGGACCACCCCCGGGTCACCGGTGACGTCGGCAAGGCCGGCGTGGCCATCGACTCGGTCGAGGACATGAAGATCCTGTTCGACAGCATCCCGCTCGACAAGGTGTCGGTGTCGATGACCATGAACGGCGCCGTGCTGCCCATCCTGGCCGGCTACATCGTCGCCGCTGAGGAGCAGGGTGTCAGCCAGGACAAGCTCTCGGGCACGATCCAGAACGACATCCTGAAAGAATTCATGGTGCGGAACACCTATATTTATCCGCCCACCCCGTCGATGAAGATCATCGCCGACATCTTCGGCTACACCGCGCAGCACATGCCGAAGTTCAACAGCATCTCGATCTCCGGTTACCACATCCAGGAAGCGGGCGCGAACCAGGCCATCGAACTGGCGTTCACGCTGGCCGACGGCCTGGAGTACGTGCGCACCGGGATCAATTCCGGCATGGACGTCGATACCTTCGCCGGCCGCCTGTCCTTCTTCTGGGCGGTGGGGATGAACTTCTACCTCGAAATCGCCAAGATGCGTGCCGCACGTCTGCTGTGGTGGCGGATCATGAAGGGCTTCAATCCCAAGAACCCGAAGTCGATGATGCTGCGCACCCACTCGCAGACCTCCGGCTGGTCGCTCACCGAGCAGGACCCGTACAACAACGTGGTGCGTACCACCATCGAGGCCATGGCCGCGGTGTTCGGCGGCACCCAGTCGCTGCACACCAACGCGCTGGACGAAGCCATCGCGCTGCCCACCGAGTTCTCCGCCCGCATCGCGCGCAACACCCAGATCATCATCCAGGAAGAGACCCACATCTGTAACGTGGTCGACCCCTGGGCCGGCTCCTACATGATGGAAAAGCTCACCCAGGACATGGCCGACAAGGCCTGGGCGCTGATCGAAGAGATCGAGGCCATGGGCGGCATGACCAAGGCCGTCGAGTCCGGCTGGGCCAAGATGAAGGTCGAGGAATGCGCCGCCGACAAGCAGGCGCGCATCGACTCGGGCAAGGATGTCATCGTCGGCGTGAACAAGTACAAGCTGGCGAAGGAAGACCCGATCGAGATACTCGACATCGACAACCACGCCGTGCGCGAGTCGCAGATCGCCCGCCTGGCGCAGGTGCGTGCCAGCCGTGATGCGGCCGCAGTGCAGGCCGCGCTCGATGCGCTGACCCAATGTGCCGAGTCCGGTCAAGGCAACCTGCTCGACCTGTCGGTGAAGGCCATCCGCCTGCGCGCCACCGTGGGCGAAGTGTCCGACGCGCTGGAGAAGGTCTTCGGCCGTTACCGTGCCAACCCGCAAGCCGTGTCCGGTGTGTATGGAGCCGTGGTGGAAAACGACGCTGACTGGAAGGAACTGAAGGCCGAGATCGAAGCGTTCGTGGCCGAAGAGGGCCGCCGCCCGCGCATCATGATCGCCAAGCTGGGCCAGGACGGCCACGACCGCGGCGCCAAGGTGGTGGCTTCGGCCTTTGCCGACCTGGGCTTCGACATCGACATCGGCCCGCTCTTCCAGACCCCGGAAGAGGCCGCTCGCCACGCGGTGGAAAACGACGTGCATGCGGTGGGCTGCTCCAGCCTCGCCGCCGGCCACAAGACCCTGGTGCCGCAGATCGTTAATGAGTTGAAGAAGCTCGGTGCCGACGACATCATCGTCTTCGTCGGCGGGGTGATCCCGGCGCAGGACTATGATGCACTGTACGCGGCTGGCGCGAAGGGCATCTTCGGCCCCGGCACGCCGATTCCGAAGGCCGCCCGCGAAGTGCTCAAGCAGATCCGCGCCGCCAAGGGGGCGTGACCGGATTCGTCAGCCGTCCGTCTCGATTCGGAGGAAGGAGCATGAAAGACCTGATCGGCAGGATCACGCTGGAGCCCGGCAAGCGCGGCGGGCGTCCATGTATTCGTGGGATGCGCATCACGGTGTATGACGTGCTTGGGTGGCTGGCTGCCGGCATGAGCGAAGCCGAGATTCTTGCAGACTATCCTGAGCTTGATCGTGAGGATATTGCTGGCTGCCTTGCATTCATGTCGTTGCGAACGGCGCATTTGCGCCGTGTTTTGGGTGGTGCAGGTCGCTTCACAGCCGTTCGCCCTGAGCTTGTCGAAGGGCGTTTTTGGCGGATGACAAGGTAGGCGTAGTTGAAATTGACTGAGAGGGAGTCGGAGAAGGTGCTGATCAATGCTGCCGACCGTGCCCTGGTGGAGGGTGTGCTGGCGGGGCAGTTGCGGCCGCTGGCCAAGAGCATCACGCTGATCGAGTCCCAGCGCGACGAGCACAGGCAGCGTGCGCGCGGAGTGCTGGAGGCATTGCTGCCGCATACCGGCAAGGCCATGCGGGTGGGGATTTCCGGGGTGCCGGGGGTGGGCAAGTCCACCTTCATCGAGGCGCTCGGGCTGCATCTCATCGAGCAGGGGTTGCGGGTGGCCGTCCTGGCGGTGGACCCGTCATCGTCGGTGAGCGGTGGCTCCATTCTCGGGGACAAGACCCGCATGGAGTTGCTCAGCCAGAATCCGGCGGCCTTCATCCGCCCCAGCCCGTCCGGCTGCTCGCTGGGCGGTGTGGCGGAGAAGACACGCGAAACCATGCTGGTGTGTGAGGCGGCCGGTTTTGACGTGGTCATCGTCGAGACCGTGGGCGTCGGACAGTCGGAGACGGCGGTCGCCAACATGACCGACATCTTCTGCCTGCTGCAACTGCCCAATGCGGGCGACGACCTGCAGGGCATCAAGAAAGGCATCATGGAACTGGCCGACCTGATTGTGGTGAACAAGGCCGACATCGATCTGGCCGCCACCACCCGGGCGCAGGCGCAGCTGAAGACCGCGCTGCACATGCTGCGCCCGGCCAGCCCGAACTGGACTGTTCCGGTGCTGGCCCTGTCGGCACTGAAGAAGGAAGGCGTGGCGGAGTTCTGGCGCACCGTGTGCGATTATCGCGCCACCCTGAGCAAGAGCGGCGAGTTCGACGCCAAACGCCGCCACCAGGCCCAGTCCTGGATGTGGGACCTGATCGATGCGGAGCTGCGTAGCCGTTTCCGTCGCCATCCGCAGGTGCGTGCGGAACTGGGGGCGCTCACTGCGGCCGTGGAGCGGGGTGAAACCACCCCGTCGGCGGCCGCGCAGCGGCTGCTGCAGCACCTGAATTGAAGAAACCCGTCCGGAGGCGACAGCGGAGCCGGACGAACGGAAAACTGTAAGGAGGTCATCAATGCACGAAATCATCCGCCAACTGGATGAGAAGCGCCAGAAAGCCCGCCTCGGCGGCGGTCAGAAGCGCATCGATTCCCAGCATGCCAAGGGCAAGCTGACCGCGCGCGAGCGCATCGAACTGCTGCTCGACGAAGGCAGCTTCGAAGAATGGGACATGTTCAAGGAGCACCGCTGCACCGACTTCGGCATGGGCGCGGAAGCGATCCCCGGCGACGGCGTGGTGACCGGCTACGGTACGGTCAACGGCCGTCTGGTGTTCGTGTTCAGCCAGGATTTCACCGTATTCGGCGGTTCGCTGTCGGAAACGCATGCCGAAAAGATTTGCAAGATCATGGATCATGCGATGAAGGTCGGCGCCCCGGTGATCGGGCTCAACGACTCGGGCGGCGCGCGCATCCAGGAAGGCGTGGATTCGCTCGGTGGCTATGCCGACGTGTTCCAGCGCAACGTGCTGGCGTCCGGCGTGATTCCGCAGATCTCCATGATCATGGGCCCCTGCGCCGGTGGCGCGGTGTATTCGCCGTCGATGACCGACTTCATCTTCATGGTGAAGGATTCCTCCTACATGTTCGTCACCGGTCCGGAAGTGGTGAAGACCGTGACCCACGAGGAAGTGACCGCCGAGGAACTGGGCGGCGCGGTGACCCACACCACCAAGTCCGGCGTGGCCGACCTGGCCTTCGAGAACGATGTCGAAGCGCTCGCCCAACTGCGCCGCTTCATCGACTTCCTGCCGCTGTCCAACCGCGAGAAACCGCCGGTGCGTCCCACGGCCGACCCGGCCGACCGTTTCGACGAGTCGCTCGACACCCTGGTGCCGTCCAACCCCAATCAGCCCTACGACATGAAGGAGCTGATTGCCAAGGTGGTGGACGAGGGCGATTTCTTCGAGTTGCAGCCCGACTACGCCAAGAACATCCTCATCGGTTTCGGCCGCATGGAAGGCCAGACCGTCGGCTTTGTCGCCAACCAGCCGCTGGTGCTGGCCGGTTGCCTGGACATCAAGAGCTCGATCAAGGCAGCGCGCTTCGTGCGCTTCTGCGATGCGTTCAACATTCCGGTGGTGACCTTCGTGGATGTGCCCGGCTTCATGCCCGGCACCAGTCAGGAATACGGCGGCATCATCAAGCACGGCGCCAAGCTGCTCTACGCCTACGCCGAGTGCACCGTGCCGAAGATCACCGTGATCACCCGCAAGGCCTATGGCGGTGCGTATGACGTGATGAGCTCCAAGCACCTGCGTGGCGACGTGAACCTGGCCTGGCCGAGTGCGGAAATTGCCGTGATGGGTCCGAAGGGCGCGGTGGAGATCATTTTCCGCGAGGAAAAGAACGATCCCGAGAAGATCGCTGCGCGCGAGAAGGAATACAAGGAAAAGTTCGCCAACCCCTTCGTGGCGGCGCACCGTGGCTTCATCGACGACGTGATCATGCCGCACGCCACCCGCAAGCGCATCTGCCGCTCGCTGGCGATGCTGCGCGACAAGCAACTCGACAACCCGTGGCGCAAGCACGGCAACATCCCGCTCTGAGCGCTGGGGAGGAAAACCGAACATGTTCAAGAAGATTCTGATCGCGAACCGCGGTGAAATTGCCTGCCGTGTGATCAAGACCGCCCGCAAGATGGGCATCGCCACGGTCGCGGTGTATTCCGAGGCCGACAAGGACGCGTTGTTCGTCGATATGGCCGACGAGTCCGTATGCATCGGCCCGGCCGCATCCAAGGAATCCTACCTTGTTGCGGACAAGATCATTGCCGCCTGCAAGCAGACCGGCGCCGAAGCGGTGCACCCGGGCTACGGCTTCCTGTCCGAGAACGCCGAGTTCTCGCGCCGTCTGGAAGAGCAGGGCATCAAGTTCATCGGTCCCAAGCACTACTCGATCGCCAAGATGGGCGACAAGATCGAGTCCAAGAAGCTCGCCATCGAAGCCCAGGTCAACACCATCCCCGGCTACAACGACCCCATCGCCGGCCCCGAGCAGGCGGTGGAGATCGCCAAGGGCATCGGCTATCCGGTGATGATCAAGGCCTCGGCCGGCGGCGGCGGCAAGGGCCTGCGCGTGGCCTACAACGACCAGGAAGCCTTCGAGGGCTTCTCCTCCTGCGTCAATGAAGCGCGCAACTCCTTCGGCGACGATCGCGTGTTCATCGAGAAGTACGTGCTCGAGCCGCGCCACATCGAGATCCAGGTGCTGGGCGACTCCCACGGCAACTACGTGTATCTGAACGAGCGCGACTGCTCGATCCAGCGCCGTCACCAGAAGGTCATCGAAGAGGCGCCGAGCCCCTTCGTCGATGCGGAAATGCGCAAGGCCATGGGCGAGCAGGCGGTGGCCCTGGCGCGCGCGGTGAACTACGAGTCGGCCGGTACGGTCGAGTTCGTCGTCTCCGGCGCGACCAAGGAGTTCTACTTCCTGGAAATGAACACCCGCCTGCAGGTCGAGCACCCGGTCACCGAACTGATCACCGGCCTCGATCTGGTCGAGCAGATGATCCGCGTCGCCTACGGCGAGAAACTGCCGCTGACCCAGGCCGACGTCAAGATCAACGGCTGGGCGATGGAATGCCGCATCAACGCGGAAGACCCCTTCCGTGGTTTCCTGCCTTCCACTGGCCGCCTGGTGAAGTTCCAGCCGCCGGCGGAAGTCGACGGCCAGGTGCGTGTCGATACCGGCGTGTATGACGGCGGCGAGATCTCGATGTACTACGACTCGATGATCGCCAAGCTGATCACCCACGGCGCCAACCGCGACCAGGCCATCGAGCGCATGCGCGAGGCGCTCAACGCCTTCGTGATCCGCGGCATCAGCTCCAACATTCCCTTCCAGGCCGCGCTCATGCAGCATCCGCGCTTCATGTCGGGGATCTTCGACACCAGCTTCATCGCCAAGGAGTACCCGCAGGGCTTCGACGCTTCGCTGGTGCCGCACGATGACCCGATGGTCTTTGTCACCGTGGCCGCTGCCCTGCATCGCGCCTTCGAGGACCGCGACGCCGAGATTTCCGGCCAGATGCCTGGCCACGAGCGCCTGGTCGGTGACGACTACACCGTGATTCGTGGCGAGGAGCGCACCCTGGTCAACGTGCTGCCGGTCGAGGGGGGGTACGAAGTACGTGTTGGCAGCGAGTGTTTCGCTGTCCATACCGGCTGGCAGTTCGGCGAGATCCTGGTGAATGGCACGATCAACGGCCGCCCCTTCACCCTGCAGATGGAGCGCAACGGCCTCAAGTACCGCATCAATCACAACGGCACCGAAGCCACGCTGATGGTGATGAGCGCCCGCTGGGCCGAGTTGCAGGCGCTGATGCCGGTGAAGCTGCCGCCGGACATGTCGAAGTTCCTGCTCTCGCCGATGCCCGGTCTGCTGCGCGAAGTGGCTGTGGCGGAAGGTCAGGAAGTGAAGGCCGGCGAAAAACTGGCGGTGATCGAAGCCATGAAGATGGAAAACGTGCTCAAGGCCGAGCAGGACGGCAAGGTGAAGAAGGTCGTCGCCAAGCCGGGTGCCAGCCTGTCGGTGGACGAGATCATCGTCGAGTTCGAGTAAGTCTGCATTGGCTTGACGGTCTGACAAGCAAGGCCCGCGCAAGCGGGCCTTGCTGCGTTTACCGTGTCCGTTCTCGCCTGTCCTTGTGGGCGCCTCGATGAGGACGGTGCGGACTCAGCGCCAGCTGACCTGGCAGGACAGCAGGTAGCCTGCGCCATACACGGTCTTGATCAGCCGGGCGCGCTGCGGGTTTTCTTCCAGGCGTTTGCGCAGCCGCGAGATGCGCAGGTCGATGCTGCGATCAAGCGCGTCAAGGTTGCGATCCCCCAGCAGTTGCTCACGGCTCAGAATCTGATTGGGATGCTCCAGCAACACGATGAGCAGTTGTGCTTCGGCGGCACTGATCTGTTCCTGCTGGCCATCCGGGTGGATGAGGGTGTGTGTGGCAGGCTCGAACACCCAGTCAGCAAAATGTGCCAGACGTGGCCGTTCGCTGGTCGATGGGGTGACCGAGCTTTGGTAGCGGCGCAGCACGCTGCGCACGCGGGCGATCAGCTCGCGTGGTTCAAAGGGCTTCATCACATAGTCGTCGGCGCCGAGTTCCAGCCCGGTGACCCGGTCGTGGGTGTCGGTCCGGCCGGTGACCACCAGCAGGCCGAAGCTGTGGCTGTCGCGCAACTCGCGCAGCAGGTCCATGCCATCCATGTCGGGCAGACCGAGATCGAGGATGCACAGGGTGGGGGCATGGCGACGCAGCCGTTGCAGAAAGGCGCCGCCGGTGGTGAAGTGTTCATGGCTGAAGCCGTAGCGGTCCAGCGTGCCGGTGATCAGGCGGGCAACCTGGCTGTCGTCCTCAACGACGTGAATCAGGGCTTTGTGGGACGTGGACAAGGTGAGGCTCCATGAAGGACGAGGCTGGGTGAACCGCTTCGGGCAACCCGAGGGTGGCGATCAGGCTGGCGAGGTGTTCGCGGGTAAAGGGTTTTTCAAGCAGTGGACAGCGGCCGGCCTCCAGTGGCGTACCGCCCTGATCTGCGTAGCCAGTCATCAGCACCACGGGCAGGCCGGGGCGAAACCCTTCGATGAAGCGTGCCAGGCGCACACCATCCAGACTGCCGGGCATCACGATGTCGGAAATGACGAGTGAAATGCGGTCGATGTTTTCCACCAGGTCAGCCGCCTCGTCACCGCTCTCGGCTTCGATCACCGCCGCACCGAAGGACGCCAGTTGCATGCGCACGATCTTGCGGACCTCCGCGTCGTCCTCCACCAGCAGTACCAGATGACCCGCCAGACCGGGGCGCGAGTGTGGCGGTGTTGCCGTTGTCGATGGGGCTGCATCGGCGCACATCTGGGCACTGCCGGGAAGGTACAGGCTGGCACGCGTGCCGTGGCCGGGTTGGCTTTCCATGTGGATCGCACCGCCTGACTGGCGCAGGAAGCCCTGCACCATGGCCAGCCCCAGGCCGCTGCCGAAACCGATGCCCTTGGTGGTGAAGAACGGTTCGAAGACCCGTTCGAGGGTGTCGGCATCCATGCCGCTGCCGTTGTCCTCGACGCTGAGCCTGACATAAGGGCCGGGGGAAACATCCAGCCGTGCGGCCTGTGTCGCATCCAGCCACTCGTGGCGGGTGCTGATCTGCAGGGTGCCGCCTTCGGGCATGGCATCGCGTGCATTGAGCACCAGATTGAGCAGCGCATTCTCGAGTTGATGCGGGTCAACCCGTGTGCATGGGCCGGACTCACAGCAGTCGATCCGGATGGCGATGGACTCCGGTACCGAGCGCCGGATGAGGCGCGACATGTCCTGCACCAGGTGGTTGAGGTCGAGCACCCGGGGGGAAAGGGGGTGCTGGCGCGACAGGGTGAGCAGGCGGCGAATCAGCTCGGCCCCCCGGCTGGCCGCCTGCAGGGCTGGGTCGATGAACTCGGCGGCCACCGTGTCGTTTGGCCGGGCCTCGCGCAGACTGGCCAGATTGCCCATCACCACCGTGAGCATGTTGTTGAAGTCGTGGGCCAGTCCCCCGGTGAGTTGGCCGATGGTTTCCAGTTTCTGGGCGCGGATCAGGGCCTCCTGGGTGCGGCGCTGTTCGGTGATGTCGACCGCGTGAATATAGACACCGAACACCTCGCCATCCGGGCCGATGTCGGGCACCAGCGTGCTGCGCGCATGCAGGGTGACACCGCCGGGGGCGCTCATCGTGTATTCGTAGGTCAGGTTTTCGCCTTCCAGGGCGCGGGCCATGTCGGCGCGTACGGCGTCGAAGACTTCGAGCGGCACGACTTCGATGATTCTGCGGTCGATCATCTTCGCCGCTTCGTCGTGTCCGAACCAGCGGGCGTAGGCGCGGTTCACATAGCGATAGGTCCAGGTGTGGTCGAAGTAGGCGATGTGCGCGGGAATCGCATCGGTGATTTCGCGCAGGCGCGACTCGCTGTGCTCCAGCGCAGCGATGTTCTGCTGGCAGCGCTCCAGTGCCTGTTGCAGTTTGGGTGAAGACAAGTTTCCGTACATTGTGGCGCAAATTCAGACAAATTTCGGTGCGACACTTCGCCCGCGCCGTTGCGCGCCCGAAGTGAAGCCATACAAACTGGGGGAGAGAATGTCGAGCAACCCGTACGAAATTGGTTTGGACAAGAATGCGGCCAACCATGTGCCGCTGTCGCCGCTGAGCTTCATCGAGCGCTCGGCGTATGTGTATCCCAACCGCACTGCGGTGATTCACGGTGCCCGCAGCTACACCTGGGCTGAATCCTACCAGCGCAGCCGCCGTCTTGCGAGTGCGCTGGTGCAGGCCGGCGTGCGGCGCGGTGACACGGTGGCGGTGATGCTGCCCAATGTGCCGGCCATGTTCGAGGCCCATTTCGGCGTGCCGATGACCGGGGCCGTGCTCAACACCCTCAATACCCGTCTCGATCCGGAAGCGATTGCCTTCATGCTCACGCATGGTGAAGCCAAGGTGCTGATCACCGACCCCGAGTTTGCGAAAACCATTTCTGCGGCCCTTGATCTGCTCGAAGGGCCCCGGCCGCTGGTGGTCGATGCGCTGGACGAGGAGTTTCCGGGGCAGGACCGTGTCGGCACGGTCGACTATGAAGACTTTATCGCCGGGGGCGATCCTGAGTTCGCGTGGACCTTGCCGCCGGACGAGTGGGACGCGATCACCCTCAATTACACCTCCGGCACCACCGGAAACCCGAAGGGTGTGGTGTATCACCATCGTGGGGCCTATCTGAACGCCGCCTCCAACATCATCAGCTGGGGCATGCCGCCGCATGCGGTGTATCTGTGGACCCTGCCGATGTTCCACTGCAACGGCTGGTGCTTCCCCTGGACGATGGCGGCCAACGCCGGTGTGAACGTGTGCCTGCGCAAGGTGGACCCGGCGCTGATCTTTGAGCTGATCCGTGCCCACAAGGTGACCCACATGTGCGGTGCGCCGATTGTGTACGGCATGCTGATCAATGCGCCGGACGGTCTGCGTGCCGGCATCGAACACAGCGTGGCCGGCCTGATTGCCGGGGCGGCGCCTCCGGCGGCGATCATCGAGGGGGCCGAGAAAATCGGCTTCGACATCACCCATGTATATGGACTCACCGAAACCTATGGCCCGGCCTCGGTGTGCGCCAAGCATCCGGAGTGGGATGAGCTGCCCATCGACCGTCGTGCCGAACGCAATGGCCGGCAGGGCGTGCGCTACCACATGCAGGATGCCATTTCGGTGATGGACCCGGACACGCTGCAGCCGGTGCCCTGGGACGGTGAAACCATGGGCGAGATCATGTTCCGTGGCAACCTGGTGATGAAGGGTTACCTGAAAAACGGCAAGGCCACTGCGGAAGCGTTCTCCGGTGGCTGGTTCCACACCGGCGACCTGGCCGTGATGCACCCGGATGGCTACGTGAAGATCAAGGACCGCTCCAAGGACGTGATCATCTCCGGCGGTGAAAACATTTCGTCGCTGGAAGTGGAAGAGGTGTTGTACCGCCACCCCGCTGTGATGACCGCCGCCGTGGTGGCCAAGCCCGACGAGAAGTGGGGCGAGGTGCCGGCCGCGTACATCGAGATCAAGAGCGGCGTGAAGGTGACCGCCGAGGACATCGTCGAGCACTGCCGGGCACACATGGCCCGTTACAAGGTGCCGAAGTACATCGAGTTCTGCGAACTGCCCAAGACGTCCACCGGGAAGATCCAGAAGTTCGTGCTGCGCGAGCAGGCGAAGTCCGCCTCCGCCATCGGCTGACCTGCGCCTTGTGCGCGGTCATTGACCTCATACGGTTCATCCAGTCTGCAAGTCCTGCCTGCGCACCGTCCGGTGACGGTCGTGCAGCGGGGCTTGTCCTGCGACTGGCACAGGTTTTTCACATGAAAAGGGAGAGAGCAAGTGCTGCTCAAGCGTAAACACGGTGAGGAACATCCTTACTGGCCGGCCGGACCCTTCAAGATCCGCCTGCCCTTCATTCACTACCGCTGGGAAGTGGCTGAAACCATCCAGGCCCTGGTGATGTTCGTCGTCGCCATGGGCATGATCCCGTTGCTGCAGAAGTACCTCGGCCTGCCCTATGACGTGGCGCTGGCCTATGTGGTGGTGTGTGGTATTGGTTTCATGCTGCCCAACCTGCTCGGTGTGCCATTTGTGCCGGGCTGGATCACACCGGCGATTCCAGTGGTGCTGCTCTTTGTCGGGCAGTTCGAACCGGGTCCGGACGCCATCCGCGCGCTGGTCGCGCTGCAACTGATGGTCACCTTCATTTTCCTGTTCATGGCGGTCACCCGCCTGGGCTCGAAGCTGGTGAACAACATCCCCAAGTCGATCAGCGCCGGCATCCTGCTGGGCGCGGGCATCGCTGCGCTGTCCGGTGAGATCAGCCAGGGCGGCCGCGCCTACAACACGCCGATCTCGCTCGGCATCGGCGGTCTGGTCACCGCTTACGTGCTGTTCTCGCTGTCCTTCCGCGACTGGACCGAAAAACACCGCTGGGCCAAGATCGTCGCCGGTTACGGCATGGTGCCGGGCATGCTCATCGCCATGGGCATCGGCTGGGCGGTGGGCGAATACCCCATGCCTCAAATCGAGTGGGGCATTGCCACGCCGGCCTTCGGCGAAATCTGGAATTACCTGCCCTTCACCATCGGCTTCCCCGGCTTCGACCTGCTGATGCTGGCCATCCCCACTGCGGTGATCGCCTACATCATCGCCTTCGGCGACATCATCGTCGGTCAGAGTCTGATCGCTCGTGTGGACCACCTGCGTCCGGACGAAAAAATCGAAGTGGACGTGGACCGGGTGCATCTGGTCACCGGCATCCGCAATGCGATCCATTCGCTGTTTGCGCCTTATCCCGGTCTGGCCGGTCCGCTGTTTACCGGCGCCATGGCCACCATCGCTGAACGCTACCGCTATGGTCGCAGCGCCATGGACACCATTTATTCCGGTGCCGGCGTGTTCTGGATTGTCGGCTTCATCGCGCTGTTCCTGCTGCCGCTGATCACGCTGTTCAAGCCGGTGCTGCCGATTGCGCTGTCCATCACCCTGCTGATCACCGGCTACCTGTGTATCGCGGTGGCGGTGGAGCAGATCGACAATGCCACCTCGATGGGTGTGGCCGGCGTGATGGGCGTGGTGCTCGCCACCCACGGCGCAGCCTGGGGCCTGGGGGCCGGTCTGGTGATGTGGCTGCTGATCGAGCGCCGCAGCAAGAACGCCCCGGCCGACGAGCCGATTCATGTGGAAGACAACATGCCGCATGAACCGGACCCTGAAGACGCTGTGCCGGCCAAAAGCCAGTAAGCGCTGACAGGGCCATAACCGGGCCGGTGCTCAGGCACCGGCCTTTTGCTGAGTTCGCCATCCCGCACAGCCTGCCGGATGGCAGGGAGACAGCCATGAAGAACACACGCACCTTCATTCGTACCACGCTGACCGGTCTGGCCTGCGCGGCCGCAGCCGCAGCCATTTCCATGCCGGTGTCCGCCCAGACCGTTCATGTCCGCGATGCCTGGATTCCGGCGTATTCCGAAGCGCCGGCACGCGCGCCGGTGTTCATGACCCTGGTCAACACCGGAGAGCGTCCCGACCGTTTGCTGTCCGCCAGCGCGCAGGGCGTCGCTTCAGTCAGCCTGCAGACCCTTGCGGTGAGTGACGATGAATTGCGCAGCCACACGCTGAAGGCCATCGAACTGCCTGCTGGCGTGGCCCTGCCGCTGGAAGCCGGTGGCGCCTGGCTGATGCTCGAAGGCCTGCAGGCACCGATGCGCGCCCGCGCCACTTACACCCTGACGCTGCAGTTCGAGCACGCCGGCACCCAGCAGGTGCAGGTGCGTGTGCGCCCGACTACGCTGGTGGGCGATGGACTGCGCAATTTGCGCACCGACCCCCTGCAGGAGCCGGGCCAGACACAGCGTATCGAGGGGCTGGACGACGCCCTGCGCACCGACCCCTTCCTGCGCTGAACGCAGCGGGCGGGGGAGGGCGTTCAGCGCCCGCCGCCGCCACCCCCTCCGCCCCCGCCGCCTGAGCCACCACCGCCTCCACCCCCGGAGCTGCTACCCGGAGGGGAGGAGGCCGACGCCACCGAACTGCTCAGGCCACTGCCCAGTGAGCCGGCCAGACTGCCCAGGTCCGACATGCCGCCTCCCCGATACCACGCAATGCCCGCACCGGCCGCAGCCGCAGCGGCTGCCCCCACGGCCAGCGTGAATTTCTTTGTCCAGGCCTCTTCCACGCCCAGCGCCACCGCATAGGGCAGGAGTTGTTCATAGCGCCGGGCATCGAGCAGCGGGGCTTCACCCGGCCCGCCCAGTCGTTGCAACTCCTCGCGCTCCGCCACCGTCAGGTAGAGCTTGAAGCCTTCCGCCTCGTCCATCAGCTTGCGGCCTTGTTGCGTGGGCGCCGGTATCAGGCGCTTGAAAACGATGAGAACCAGTACCATGGCTGCGCCGGGCAGCATCACCAGCGCTTGTCCGTCGGACAGCGCGAGGGCTGGAACGAAGGTCAGCGCTGCGATGGCCAGGGCGATCAGGAACTGCGTGTTGTTGCGGTTGAAGTGGCTGCCCTTGAGGCGGGCATCGAGCGCCTGGACATGGGCGCTGCGTGCAGCCTGAAAGGTGTGGGCCTGCTTGTTGTCGAGCGCCAGCGTGCGCGTTCCGCCCTTGAACAGCGCGCCGACCAGGGCACGGCAGGTGTCGGGCAGCGCGCGCGCCTCCGGTGTCGGGTGGTACTCGATGGCCCAGCGATCCTGGCGCAGCAGACGCGCCTCGCGTGACAGCGTGACCTGTCCGGCCACTGCCGCCTGCAGCAGGTCGCCGGTCAGGCAGCGCATGTCGTAACGACCGCGCAGCAGGTAGCGCAGTTCGGCCGGGGAGCGGTGGGTGGGCGGTTCGTAGCGAGCAATGAGAATGCCCGCCCTCGGGTCGCGTCCCACCTTACGCCACTGCACGATGCAAAATGCCAGCAGGGCGGCCAGACCACACAGCGCCACCAGGATGCCAAGGTTGTCCTTGAAGAACCAGATCGCTTTTTGCGTGGCGTCCGGCGCAGCAATCAGGCCTTTCGGAAAGCTGAAGACGATGGTCAGCCCTTCACGCGGACCCAGCCCCCGGGTCAGCGTCCACTGGGCCACCCCGGGTTCGACGATGCCGGCAGTGTAGTGCTGTCCCCTGGCGCCTTGCGGCCCCGTGTAGGCTTCCACTGCAAGCCGGTCGGCCGCGACGGCCACGGGCAGGCGGGCGGTGACCTTGCCGGTGGCAATGGGAAACACCCAGCCGGTGCCGATGGCATTCCAGTACAGTTCGTCATGCGATTCGAAAAAACCCAGCTGCCGGGTGGTGCGGTAACGCAGCGTGTAGCGGTACTCGCCGGGGCGACGGGGCAGCAGGTCGTCATTGCCGGTGTTGATGCGCACGCCGTTGGACAGGCGCTCGGTGAACCAGGGCTCGGGTTGGTCGTCGCGCAATACTTCCAGCACCTGGAAGTCCACCACCACGTGGTTGTTGTAGCGGTCGCGATAGCGGGTCGGGAAGTCGCGGTAGATGCCGCGCCGGATCTGCGAACCCTCGGCGCGGACCGTGATGTGCTCGGTCACCTCGAGACTGCCATCGGTCTGGATGTCGATTTCCACATCATAGGCGAGAATGTGTTCGGCCGCCTGCGCGCGCGGACCGAACCCGAGCATCAGTGCCATCAGGACGAGGCTCAACAGGAATGCGTTGAGGGCTTTGGGCATCGTTCAGGTCTCCACTGCGGGGGCTTGGCGGGCGGCGTCCCGGGCCTGGTAGAAGGCCTGCTCGGCAAAGCCGAACTGGCGGGCAATCAGGAGAGTGGGGAAGTGCTGCACGGCGTCGTTGTGGTCACGTACCGCACCGTTGTAGAAGCGGCGTGCGTATTGCAGGTGATCCTCGACCTCCACCAACTGCTGCTGGAGCTTCAGAAACTGCTCGCTGGCCTTGAGGTCGGGGTAGGCTTCCTGCAGTGCGAACACCTGTGTCAGCGAGTGTTCGAGCGCTGTCTCGATCTCGTACAGGCGCGACGGGTGGGATTGCGCCAGGGCCTGGCTGCGCAGTTCGGTGACCGCACTGAGCACGGCCTTTTCGTGACGGGCGTAGCCCTGCACCGCAGCCACCAGTTGCGGCACCAGATCGTGCCGGCGGCTGAGCTGGACATCGATGTCGGCCCATGCGTTGCGCACCTGATTGCGCAGCCGCACCAGCGTGTTGAACGAGAACAGCGCCCAGCCCGCAAGAAGCGCGAACAGCGCGATCACCAGCCATACCTGCCATGCATCCATCTTGAGTCCTCCGTTTCAGCCTGAACGATACCGCATCGGTGTGCGCGATGTGGCCGTTCGGGCATGACGGGCGGCAGAAACTGCCGCCGGGGCAGGCGGCTTTGCCGCATCCGGCGGCACGGGCTTGCCGGCCGGGCGGGGCGGCGCGGCGCGGGGCCACACCGGCAGGGGGTGGCACGAATCTCGCGTCTGTCTGCTCAGAGAACGCTTTTTCAAAGGATCACGCCATGCTTGCCAACGTCCTGCGCCCGGTCGCCCTGCCACCCGCCCTGATGGGCCGTCCGGCCCCCTGCGACTTCTTCGATGCACGCGGTACGCTGCTGCTGCGGGCCGGCATGCCCATCCTGCCGAATGCGGGCGGCAACGCGATGCAACCGGGGGGGCGTCGCCTGTACTGCCATGCGGAGCAGGCTGCACGCATCTCGCCAGCCGATCCGATCAACGCATTGCGTCATGTGGGCGAAGCCCTGTCCATGCTCGACGAGCTCAGTCACACCCCGCACCTGCTCGGGCGCGACGAATTTTTTGAGCTGACCGAGGTGCTCCACCAGAACTGGCGTCTCGATGCGGACGCCTGCATCGGCTATGTACGGCTGGCCAGCTTCGACCGGCCCAGCGTGTGTCATGCCTTGCTTGCTGCGCTGCTGGCGGCCGAACTGGCCAGCGCGAACGGCCTGCCGCCGCGCGAGCAGTTGATCACCATGGGCGCGGCGCTCACCATGAACCTGGGCAGCCTGCGACTGCACGACGACATGCACGCCCGGGTCGGCGCGCCAGACACCGCCACCCGCCAGCAACTGGAAAACCACCCAACCCTGGCGGCCAATCTGCTGGAGCGGATTGGCGGGTTCCCCGAAGACTGGATCGAGGCCGTGGCCCAGCATCATGAATGCGTCGATGGCAGCGGCTATCCGCAGGGGCTGCAGCGGGTGGAAATCTGCCTTGGCGCACGCATCCTGCGCATTGCGGACATGCTCGCCGCGCGACTGCATGGCCGTCGCGCGCGCAGGCCGCAGTACTGGAGCCTGCAGCACGCACGCGATCCGTACAAGCTGATGGCGCATGTGTTTGCAGCCGATCTGTCGCGGATCGATCACACGCTGGCGCGCTTGTTGATGGTGCGCCTGGGCAGTTTCCCTCCGGGCAGCATCGTGCGCCTGAACACCGGCGAGTTGGCCGTCGTCAGTCGCCGTACCACGCCACCGGGTGCGCTGCCTGCTGAAGTGCTGGCCTTTCTCGATGCAGCCGGCAAACCGCATGCGCAGCCGCGTATGCGCAAGATCGGCCCGCATGACTGCCGCATCCTGGCCTACGCGCACGACGAACTGCCCCGCCTGCCCGCCTGCAACTGGGCTGCCGCATGGGGGTATGGACACTGAGGGCCACTGAAAACCACTGAGCGTCAACGCCCGCCACCGGGCGCAAGGGGTATCGCGCGAAACCGTTCACCATCCGGACAAGCCGGCTGTTCGGCTTTTGCTCAGTGTTGGGTGGGGCCAAAGATTGTGTCAAGGTTGGGGGCATCAATCGCTGCGTCAAACCAGGCCTCGACCTGAGGCTGCTGCGCAGCAGCTATCTGCTCGGCAATGGCCGACGGGATGCGGCCGAAACGCTTGGTCAGCAGGCGCTGCAGGGCGAGCGCTTCGCCTTCGAGCTTGCCTTGCTGCATGCCCTGCTGCATGCCCTGCTGCCGGGTCTGCTCAATGATGAGGCGTTCGATGGATGTGACGTAACGCATTTTCTGTTTCTCCTCAAGCACTTCGACATTGTGCCATAGCGACCGCGCAAGGTGCGGCGGCAGGGTCATCATCCAGTCGAGCACGCCAAACAGGTCGATCACCCGCTGTTTGTCCCAGCCGCGACGGTACAACAGTTGCACCAGCTTCCATTTGGCGGCAAAGCGGGCTTGCATGTCCTTGCGGGTGGCCTGGGTGAGCAAGTGAGCCAGCGTGACCAGGGCAAACGGGTTGGCATCGTCCAGCAGGCTTTCTTCCCGGTCGCGGTAGTCCAGCAGTTTGGCCGTCGGAAAGGTCAGCCGGTGCTCACAGCCCAGTGCCTCGAAACCGAAGGCTTCAGGGTGCCAGTGTTCGGACGCATCTGCCAGAACCGCCATGCTGGCCACCGGGCGGCGGTAGCGGTCATACAGCCGGTAGTTGTAGACGAACATCCGTTCGGCAAATTCCGTCTGTGCGCTGGCCTGCACTTCAATGTGGATGTACACCCAGCCTTCCTCCCCGCTCAGGCGGGTCACCCTGGCCAGTTTGTCCACAAAGCGCTTGCCCAGTTCGGCATCCTTGACCACGGCGCGCAGCTCCTGATCGAGGAACGCATAGCCTTGCGTCCAGTCGATTTGCACATGCGCGGCCGGAAAGTAGAACGCCATGAACTCGGGAAAGTAGCGCTCCACCGCCTCTTTCCACGGGCTGTCGTAGTCGTCGGAGGCTCCGTCCACAGCGGGGGGCGGAGCGTTTTCGGGAGGCGTGGGCAGGCAGGTCATGCAGGACATTTTACCCGTGTTTTTACCCGTATTTCATTGTCTCCGGCGTGCTGTCCGGCGGTACAATCCTGCACTTCTTAGCCATGCAGATCAGGAGAAGTGCCCATGTCGGCCATGACCGAAGGGAAGAACATTTATGTGCTCAGGGCAACCTGTGGCGGGGCCATCGGCACGGTTGCCCGAATTTCCGGTTTTCTTGCGCAGCGGCGTTGCTACATCATGGAAATGTCGCAGTTCGACGATGTGCTCACCGACCGCTTCTATGCGCGTACCGTGTTTTCCACCACACCGGGCGAGACGCCGTCCTTCGAGCAGTTGAAGGCGGAATTTGCCGTCACCGCTGCCGAGGAGAGCATGCAGTGGGACATGCACGACACCACCATCCGGCCGCGTGTGCTGCTGATGGTGTCGAAGTTCGACCACTGCCTGAACGATCTGCTGTATCGCCACCGCACCGGCGAGCTGAAGATGGACATCACCGCCATCGTGTCCAACCACCCGGACCTGCGTCCGCTGGCCGAGTGGCATCGCGTACCTTATCACCTGCTGCCGGTGACCCCGGACAACAAGGCCGAGCAGGAGGCCCGCCTGCTGGAACTGGTTGAGGAGACCGGCACCGAACTGGTGGTGCTGGCCCGCTACATGCAGATCCTGTCCGAGTCCCTGTGCGAGAGCCTGGCGGGGCGTGCGATCAACATCCACCATTCCTTCCTGCCCGGCTTCAAGGGCGCCAAACCCTATCACCAGGCGCATGAGCGCGGTGTGAAACTGATCGGCGCGACCGCGCACTACGTGACCTCCGACCTGGACGAAGGGCCGATCATCGAACAGGTGGTGGAGCGTGTGGACCACACCTACCGCCCGGAGCAACTGGTGGCAGTGGGGCGCGACACCGAATGCCTGGCGCTTGCCCGCGCAGTGCGCTACCACGTCGAGCACCGGGTGTTCCTGAACGGCAACAAGACCGTCGTGTTCCGCTGAGGCGTGGCTTGGCTGCGTGGCTCCGGGCGTGGCTTTTTCGTTGCGATCCTCACACCCACGCCCCCTGGCGCGCTAAACTGCGCTTTCCTCTGGGGGAAATGACATGCAGGATTTCGACGCACAGGCCGGGGCCTTTGGGGCCCGTATCGAAAAGGAACTCAAGTCAGCTTCGCTGAATTTTCCGACTTCGCTGGATGTCACCCTGCGCATCAAGCGCATGGCGGACGATCCCGATGTGTCGCTCAATCAGATTGCCACGCTGGTGTCGGCTGAACCGGTGCTCAGCGCGCGGCTGGTGAAGATGGCCAATTCGGCCCTGCTCAACCCGTACGGACGCGAGATCACCAGCGTGTCTGCCGCCCTGCAGCGGGTGGGCCTGTCGCTGGTGCGCACGCTGGCCCTGTCGGTTGCCGCCGAACAGCTGGCCAGCGATGACCGCTCGCTGGCCATGCGCGAGATTGCAGCGGGGCTGTGGCGGCATTCGGTGGATGTGGCCAGCTGGGCGCATGCGATTGCCCGTGAGGTGGGTGGCGTGCAGCCCGACACCGCCCTGTTTGCCGGCATGATGGTGGATATCGGGCAGTTCTTCCTGGTGGCGCGGGCATCCGAATTTCCGGCGATGGCGAGCGATGTCGATCGCTTCGGGGAGTTCGTGTCCATCTGGAGCGAGCCGGTCGGTCGCGCCATCCTGGAATCTTTCGGGTTGCCGGACCTGGTGCTCGATGCCTACAACTACGAAGACCCCTATGGCGGCGAGTGGCCGCCGCGCAGCCTGTCGGACGTGGTGTTTACCGCCACCCTGGCCAGCGAAACCCCCAACCCCTTCGATACCGTGCTGGGGGGGCGGCGTGGCCGCTGGGAGAGCCTGCTGGAGAGCAGCATGCCGATCGAAAGGCTGGATGCGATCAAGCTCGCAGCCACCGAAGGCCGCAACGCGATCCATGCCGCGATGGCAGGCTGAAGCGGCCCGGCGGTGCTTGTGCCCGCCGTCGTGCGCTACACGAGCTTGGGTTTCTTGAACATCTCTGCCATGTGCATGTCCGCCTTCAGCACATGATCCACCAGCCAGCTGCGCAGGAAGGTCGTGATTTCCTGCCCCTGCGCGCTGATTTCGCTCAGGTCCGCCCCGGGCCTTGTGAGCAGTTTGTCCAGCCGGGCAATCAGTGCGTCCAGCGCTTCCATCAGATTGCGATGTTCCACCTTGTGCAGGTCCAGGTGCGGGTAACCCCACGCGATCTGGATGCGCTCTTCACGGTCGAAATGGGTTACCGCGTAATGACGCAATTCCTGCAGGGCCATTTGGATGTGCTCCGGCTTTTCCGGAAAACGCAGCACGAGTTCGACAGTGTTGATGAGCAAGATCAGATAGCGATGATCCGCGTCGATGTCGGGATGGCCAATCTTGAGCTGGGGGCGCCAGAAAATGGGCATGGGGTCGGGAGCCGGTCGAGGGGGTTGTGGTGAAGGGCGCCAGTTTAACCGCTCCGGCCGCAAACGCGGCATGCGGCGCGGTGCGGTGCGTCAGCAATTCTCATTATGGCGACTGCTTACCCTGTGCGTGTGGAGTGAAAGGCTGATCGAGAGCCTGGATCATGAAGGCGAGGAGCGCCTCCCAGCTGTCGAATTTCAGATAACACGAGAGAGTGCGCAGATCGTTGAAGAATCGCTGGCGTGCGCACAGGCGCTCACGCAGTTGCCGGTACTGAGGATCGGCCCAGTGCAGGACGGAGTGGAAGAGGTAGGCCAGGATGATCAACGTGGCGAGCAGGCTTGCCAGGTGCTTCTTGCCATGGCCATAGTTGTGCTCGAAGTGGTAGCCCTTGGTTTTGAGGATGTTGTTGTTTTCGTTCTCGATTTTCCACCGTGCCCGGGCTGAGGCGATGACTTCGGCGACATTGTCGGCTCGCACGCCATGAGAGGTGGCAAAGGCGTTGCGGTAGAGCACCCGTCCGTCCTCGGCGGTGCTGGTGAGCTCGCACCAATCGACCCGCAGCGCATCGTCGGTGGCGCGCAGCGGCAGCGCGCGGGCGAAGCGGTAGGTGTCGGTGAGGTGGGTGCTGCCCGTCCAGCGCTTGACGATCCGGTGCTGAACCTGGCCGATCCGTTCCAGATCGGCCAGCCCCTCGTAGACGGTGGGGTGCGATTCGGGCTTGCACACGAACAGGAAGTGAAACCCGCGCTCACGGGCCAGTCGGCAAAACGGCTCATGGCAGTACAGATCGTCGCCGAGCAAGGTGACGCCCACGGCGCGATAGCGCGCACCTCGGGTGTCGAGCCAGCGTTTGGCCGCAGCCAGTTCGCAGTCCTGCTTGTCCGTCCCGTCCTGTGGGGCGACGAACTCGGGAGCGAGCGGGATGACCTGCGCCTCGCCGGGCTTGACCACCACCGGGGTGACGACCGTATGCGAATAGGTGATGCGCCCGTTGGCATGGCGTGTGCTCGAGCATTGGGGGCAGTGCAGCGTCGGCGACGAGAAGTAGCGCGTGCCGTCCAGAGCCAGCAGGACGGTGGCGTTAAGCGCGCGGTAGCCATCGACGACACCGGCCGCCAGCAAGGCCTCGAACACCGCATCGAACACGGGGTCGAGTGTGCTGGCCGGCGTTTCGTCAAGGAGCGCGCGGATGTGATTGTCCGAAGGAATGTCATGCACGCCGAACAACGACTGCGCGTTGTTGGCACCGGTGCATTCCTGCATGCTCCGCTGGAACTCCAGAAACGATGGGCACTGCATGAAAAAGACCGAGAAGGCGCTCGCGGCTGCGTCTTCGATACGGTAACGACAGTTCTTGCCGGTGCGCCGATCCGTAAAGCGCTGGAAAGCGCTACGCAGGTGGGCAATCAAAGCAGCCTGGTTCAGGCTCACTGGCTGCGCAGTACGGGTGGCACACATGGCAGACTCCAGTCCGGGAAAGCCTTCAGGATTTCAGGATACCTCAATCGGCATAATGAGAATTGCTG
>WPCH01005270.1_pt1 | contig 48302 bp, 35 predicted proteins | sample 5399881 | NCBI WGS metagenome assembly WPCH01 (sample SAMN12869468, study PRJNA574797) | sludge metagenome | isolation source: wastewater treatment of pH5 | place: China:Beijing | collected 2019-05-20
AGCCGAACGAATTTACACACTCTTTTGGACTTGACCTCCTGATATGCACACAAACGCACTTTTTGAGCAGTATGGAGCAAATTGCGGGTGAGCCGAGCCACGACATTGCATACAACCGAACTTTTTGCACATTTTGAAGCAAATTCCTGCCGCGTAGTGGAGCTGCGGAGCGCCGCCTCGCGTCATCTCGAATCACCACCCGGGCCGCTCCCTCGTCATTCTGAGCGCCAGCGAAGAATCTTTTATTAGATAAGGATCCTTCACGACCTTCAGGATGACAATCTGCGTGCAGGACGGATAAAAAAGACCGGCCCCTTACAAGGTCTCGTCTAAAATTTTCTTTACAGCCTCCGCCGCGTACTCCGTCTCTTCCTCCGTATTTCGGTGTCCGAAAGCGAACCGGACTGTGCCCTGGGGAAAGGTTTTTAAGGTGCGGTGGGCCAGCGGGGCGCAGTGCAGGCCGCACCGGGTCATGATACCAAACTCGCTGTCAAGGCGGAAAGCTATCTCCGCGTTATCCTTATCGGGAAAATCCAAAGAGACGATGGGACATCTCTCCTCCGACCCTCCCGGGCCCACAAGGCGAATGCCCGGGCACTCTTCCAGCATCTCCATAAACACCCTGGTCAGCTTCAGTTCCTGAGCCCGGATGGCATCCACACCCTTTTCCATGACATAATCCAGAGCCGTGGATAATCCCATAACTCCCGGCAGGTTCATAGTACCCGTCTCCAGCTTGTCCGGCATGAAATCCGGCATAACCAGCGAGTCCGAACGGCTCCCCGTACCGCCGTCTACAATAGGAGAAATGGCTTCCGCCAATTCCTCATCCAGCAACAGACCTCCGATTCCCTGGGGCCCCAGCAGTCCCTTATGTCCTGTAAAGGCCAGCCCGTTGATGTTCATATCCTTCATATGAATCGGAAACACGCCTGCCGTCTGAGCCGCGTCAACGATAAAGAAGATGCCTCTCTCCCGACAGATCCTCCCCGCCTCCGCTATGGGCATTAAACTTCCGCAGACATTGGAACCGTGCAGCATAACTACCGCTTTCGTCTCCGATGTGATCTGTTTCTTAAAATCCTCTATATCAAGATGGCCCTTTTCATCGCATTGGGCAATTTTCAGATTCACCCCGCGGGCTTTGGCGGCCTCAGCGGGCCTGGCCACCGCATTATGCTCCATAGAGCTGATGACCAATCCATCCCCTTCCTTCAGCAATCCCCGTATGACATAATTAAGGCTGAAGGTCACATTGGGTGTAAATATTACATTACTTTCCCGATCAAATCCAAAAAAGTCCCGCAATTTTTCTCTGGTCTCCAGCACCTTCCCCTCAAGGGAATAGGAGGTGCGATAACCGCCTCTGCCCACATTGCAGCCTACATTCTCAATATAATCAAGCATGGCCTGCCCCACACCCGGAGCCTTGGGAAAAGAGGTGCTGCCATTATCTAAATAAATATTCCGCATTTTATCAATCTCCGTTTTATCAATCTTCTTCAAAGATATAACAATAGTAACAGATTGTTGGCAGAAGTCAAACAAGGCGCTTGTCGTTCTCAGCGTCCTGGTGTCATTCTGAGCGCCAGGATTGTCATTCTGAGCGCAGCGAAGAATCTTACTGAAGATCCTTCACCACCTTCAGGGTGACAACTGGATTTAGGATGACATTCGGAACCAAGATAACAGCTGGGTTTGGAGTGACAGTCCGGTTCAAAGAGGTCGAAGGACAGGATTTCAAGTCATAGATACTCTTTTGGAGATGTTTTGCATAAAACGGCCACAATATTCATGATTTAAACAAATATGCACGTGTATGCGTATATCTCTACTCATAACTTGAAATTTTGTCCGATTCCACCTTAACTTCGGGCCTGCCACGTCAACCCGAAAAATAATTCAAAATTTAATCGCAAGATTAGGACACTTGTCATTCTGAACGCCAGCCTTGTGTCATTCTGAGCGTCAGCGAAGAATCTTTCTGAAGATCCTTCACTTCGCTCAGGATGACAACGGAATGGGAATGATAACCCAAATCAAGATGGCAATCGGGTTCAAACGGATCGAGGGGAAAATTTCGCCCCGTTGATTTAGCCCCATCGCTTTCAACGGCAGCTTAAAGTTTCGATGGCTCCCCGTTGATTCCTCTTTCTAGTTTCAACGGTGAATTGTGATTTCGCTGGAGCACCGTTGATTTCACCTTATGTTTTCAACGGCAAACTGCCATTTTGGATGACATTCCGTTGATTGTCCCCGGTGCTTTCAACGGCAAACTGCGTTTTCAGCAGTGCCCCGTTGATTGCGACCGATGTTTTCAACGGTAAACTGCCATTTTCGTCACGTACCGTTAACCGCATCCTGTTTTTTCAACGGGATATGGAGATTTATGGTATAATACATAGATAGATTAAGCGAGGAGGTCTTCTGCAATGAAAAACAAAACTTTGTACAAAAGCCAGCATGATCGGATATTAGCAGGTGTCTGCGGCGGTATAGCGGAATATTTCGGGTGGAACGCCACGCTGGTTCGGTTGTTTTTCGTATTTTCAGGAATCGGCCCGCTGGCATATATTATCCTGGCCCTTGCTATTCCCGACCCGCCCTGGTATTAGAATTGGCTGTATCCCGCCACGGATCAAACTGTCTAACCATAATGCAGTTAACCAGATTCTGAATTTCTAATTATATTTGTATAACAGAACGAAATATATTGGGTATTCTTTGCCTTTTATAGCTCTTCTATCAGGAGCGTTATCCACAAAGAGGTTTTTCCGCAGTACCTGTATAACAAAATGGCCTTTTGTTATACAAGTTTTCCGTTTTGCAGGTTATCTTGTATAACACGTTGTTTTTATCAAATTACATCAATTTATAATCGTTGATATTTCAATCTTTTCTCCTCTATGCTTATTGGGAAAAAGATTGCTGTTATACAAAACGGGCCGTTTTTCTTAAATTTGGATAACGGATGAGGAGCTGCTTTCAGAAATTCAAACAATATCCACTGAGCCTGACAAAAGGACAGAGGGATTGATCCCATGTCCGATCTTTCCCTCTGCCCGAGTTTGTGGAAACAGGGTGTGTCCCTCTGTCTGATTTTCCGGAAACGGGGTATGCCCCCGTTTCCGGTTCCTTTCATTCGATTTTACAGGCTTCTGCTGAATTCCACCGTTTCTTCCGCAGCTTTCTGCGGGTAGAATTCGTGGAATATCCTGTAGTAAAAGAGCTCTTCCTTGGTTTTCAACTCATTTCCCGTGGCGGTTATCCGATTCCGGGCAAATTCCTCATCGGAAATCCGCTCCTCGGCCACCTGGCTCAGCAAATCGAAGGACCCTGCCCCTATGCTGAATTTCTTCTTTTTCCTGTAGACGATTTCCTCAGGCAGTAAATGGCTGAAGGCCTTCCTCAAAACCCACTTTTCCTCCCCTGAAGGGCCGTACTTCATGGAATCGGGAATGCGAAGGGCAAAATCTATGAATTCTAAGTCTAAAAAGGGAACCCGGGCCTCCATTCCGAAAGCTGCCGCCATCCGGTCACCTCTCTGCAACCCGGTGTTATGCAGAGTCTCCAGCAAATGATAAGCTTCCGACTCCCGTTCTTCCTCCGACAGTTTTTTCATATAGGGGTAGCCGCAGAAAAGCTCATCGGCGCCCTCTCCGGAAAACACCACTTTATCCGGTTCTGACGCCAGCCTGGCAAGAATGTAATTCGGTACAGAGCTCCGCACCAATGCAGCGTCATAGGATTCGAGGTGATAAATAACCGTCGGCAGTATCTCAAGCATTTCTTCTAAAGTGTAAACATATTCCTGGTGTTTGGTGCCCAGATGTCTGGCGCAAAGCCGGGCGTGAAGGAGATCTTCACTACCCTCCATCCCCACTGCGAAGGAATCTACCCCTTCCCATTCCTGGGCTGTCAGAGCGGCAATGATGCTGCTGTCCAGACCTCCGCTGAGATAGACGCCAAAGGGACGGTTTCGATCAAGCCTCTTAGCAACCGCTTCCTTCAGCAGAACCTGTATTCCTGACTTTGCGTCTCCGAGAGAAGTAACGGGCCCCTCCGCCGAAGTATAGCTTCCCGCTCCAGCCGTATCCTCTTCCCCCGAAAAACTATGGAATCGGACAAATCCTTCTGTTTCCTCTGCATCTTCTCCCACCTGATAATAGCTGCCGATGGGAAATTCCTGAAAGTCCGGAGCGATTTCCGACAGGGCTTTAATCTCCGAAGCGATACATATTCTCTCTTCGTCCTCACTGATGTAAAGAGGTTTAACACCCAGGGGATCCCGGGCAATGAAAATACGGTTGTTTGTCCCCGGGCCCGAACTGTCATCAGGATTTGTCCGATACACCGCAAAGGCATAAGAGCCTTCCAGCTTGTGGACGCATTCCTCTCCCATCTCTTCGTATAAATGGAGTACCGTCTCCCCATCCTGCTCCGACGAGAAATTGTATTTTGGTTTCAACATTTTCCGGATCTTTGGCGCATTACAAAGCCGGCCGCTGAACAGGATTCTCATAGAACCGCTCTCGTTGGAAATCGGCTCTATCGGATTCCTGTGGCTGATGTTTTCACGCATCCTGTTCAGTTCTTTAGTTTTCTGTTTGCTACACCTTCCGTCGATCCCCGTCAAGCCGCGGCTCGGCCGGGATCCCTCCAAATCATAAATTTGTGCAATTCCTCCCATAAAATGTACCTCCTTAATATGCGGTTTCTTTCCGCTCTACTACGGGACATCGCCGGGCGCCTTTGCAATTCCGTTCCGACAGCAGCGATTCGCGCTATAAATTCGCGGTCTCCCTGCATGAATTCACCTGCTTCCTGCCTCGTAAATTCGGCAGTTCAATCAGGTTTGATGTGAAATTGATAAGACTCGACAACCTCTCCTTTTCCGATAACTTATATTCTCCTTTCTTGCTCCATGCATCGATTCCCCCATCTATACAGCGGGTCTCCAGGGTGCCCGGCGCATAGGAATTTCCTTTCAAATGGGGGGCGTCCAGGACTCCTATGCGAATAGCTTCCGCCAACACCACAGGGTCCGTAAGGGGATCCTGCTCCCTGCTTCTTTTCATTGTTTTGCTCAATTCCGTAATGGCCGAGAGAAGAACAGATGCTTCCGCAAGCAACGCGTCTCTGCGCGCTATGACCACCGGATCCGCCAAGGAATCCGCGTTCCCGCTGAAACAATTTCGTATTACGCCCTGGACGATCTCGCAGCTTTCGATTACGTCCGACGCTTCCGCGGCGTGGTCTCCTTCGCAATATCCCACTACGTGAATAATATGCGGCTTGATCTGCAGCGCATGCACGGTAGAAGCGCCCAACTGCCCCTTTGCCACGTTCTCTCTGGGTGACAGATGCAGCAATCCCGCCCGAGCCTGCCTGTAAGATGTAAACTTTTTATCGTGAAGAGACTCAATGAGATAGATTTTGGCCAGCATCTTTGCCAGGTCCATGGCCGGCGTTATCATAGGCGGTGTATTGAACATGTATTGGGCCACATAGTGCCTTACGCCCATGGCCTTGGCATTGTAGGCCGCCAAATAGGCCATAACCACGGCAACCGTATCGTGAGCGTCCCGCAGGCTCCAGTGATGGGCCTCGTTTACCTCCAGGGGGATATTGTTGCGGCCGTACCATCTCATGGCCTCCTGATTTTCCCGGATGGCCTCTTCCGGCGGACGTTTCGAACGTCCGTCAAGAGCGCTGTACCAGCAGAGGGGAACCGCTCCCCAGGCATTGTTTATCGTCTCCTTCGCCATCTCCGCCCATGGCAGCAAATCCCTTGTACCACTGTAAATACGCAGCATGGGATAGTTGCCCCTTTGGCTGGCTTCCTTGAGCCGAAGAAGGTCTTCCCGAGTACGTACAGGGGCGCCGCCGGCGCCGCTCTGCATAGGATCCATTTCCTCCTGCCGGAAGAAGGACTCCTGCGCGTTCTGGTCCGGCGCGACGGAAATTACATCCAGCACCCCGGCCTCGGCAATTTCCCGAATCCCCCGAGTCGTCCTGTCCAAAGCCGGCAACCCGAAATGATGGCGAAGAAGGGGAACCGGCTTTGCCGCTTCGATTCTCTCTATCAGGCTGTCACAGCTTTGCTTCGTCATGCAGACGCCTTCCTCGCAGCCTAAAAACTCCCTGGTATCGGAAGCTCTTTCCAGCCCTGTAAAACAACGTTCAAAAATTCCCAGTTCCTCGGCCACCCGGCATACCGGCGGCGTTCCGCCAAAAACAAACCGATATTTTTTCAGGGCCTCTTCTCCCATTTTCGCTTTGAGATCATTCAAAAGCTTTTCCGCCACTTCCGGCGTCAATCGATAGCTTAATCCTACGATATCCGGGTCATAGGCTTCTATTTCACGTATAAATTCATCAACAGGAACAGCCGCTCCGAGAAAGCGGGTCTCGTAACCCAACTCCTCCGCCATTTTCAGGAACTTTACCACACCTGCTACATGTACGCAGCTTCCCATTGCTCCTGCGATAACTTTGCCTTTCATAACTGTTCTCCCTTCAGTACCGTCATTAAACGTGTCTCTTTCCGTCAATAGTGAAACTGCGAAGCTCCCGGAGGCTCATGCCGGTAAGCCCCATCCGATCCACCGTTCGACCGCTTGCCCAGTAATCCGTTTCGTGAAGAATAGATCCCAGAAGTATGATGGAATCAATGGTAGGGGTAGGCACGTTGCAAAACTGTCCCAGAGACGCTATGGGCACCAGGCTCATAGGGATATCCTCTGATATATACCTGTGTAAAACGGTTTTCGGCGCCATGATGCCATCATAGCCCCGGTTATTTCGCATAGCCTCATGGAGAGTTCGGCCGGCGGAGTCATAAGCTATATACAGCCATTCCCGGGCCGTCATGGCTCTGAAGCCCAGAGCCTCTGCAACACATACCCTCTCCCTGTCCATCTTTTCCAGTACCAGCGCCACCGACGCTGTTATTCCCTCTGTGTAGTATTCAAAATCGCCGTTGGTGCTCTCTATCCTTCCCGCGTTCAGCACAGTGACCGCCGGATGGAATATGGAGCCTATGTTATCCAGGCTGGTTTTCATAACATTGTCTCCCGGAATAAACTGGGGCAACGCCGTGCGAAGTACCTTCACCACCTCGGGAGTCCGATGGGCGGGGATGGACGCTACGGGAACGCTGTTTTTAATCCGGAAGATATGGGTTTGAGCCGGGTTCATGGAACGGCTGGCATAGAGCAGGGTCTGAGCCTCGCATACCACCACGTCGGCTTTGCAGTCCCGCTCTCTTAAAACGTTTAGTACCTCAAGGGCCCCGCCGGTCCTTCCCGGATTCAGAACGATGATCTGATCGTCTACAAGATGCGGCGCAAGGCGCTCTGCAATGTATCTATGTCCTGTAGCGGGCAGCACTACCATTAGCACGTCTCTGCCGGAAATGGCCTCGCAAATATCGGATGTGACGGTTTTCAATTCCGCAAACCCGCGGGGGATGTTCTCGCTGTCGGATAGAATCTCTACACCGCCCCCTTCTTTGATAGCACGGATCCTGTCTTCGCTCCGATTGTACAAGCTCACGTCAATGCCCGAAAGGGAAAGATGCCCCGCCATGGCGGTGCCTCCATGTCCGGCCCCCAGTACGGCGAATTTGTACTCGCTCTTCTCAATTAGCTTTTCCATTATGTATGCCCTCCGATTTATAGTTTGCGTCCTTCCTTTTAGTCCCGCGGTTTACATTTAAAGGGTTGTAAACCGGTCACACAGGGGCCTTGATTGTCTTGGAGCGTCAAAAGCCGTTCAAAGCAGCTGTAACTGATTTAAATAATATTATATCCCTTGCTACAACGAAGAAAATTTAAATATAGTCGACAACGAATGATAAAAAAGTATATCATCATTAGCGGAAAAATACAATAAACAAAACTATGGCAAAACTTTTTATTGATTTTATGTAAAAATATGTTAATCTATATACAGGTGCTGCCTGAAACACGGGTAGGCGGTTTAGCCCTCTGCAAAATTGCAGAGGGGGTGAGGAGAATGTCAACAGCGGAAACAATAACCTTATTGGTTTTAATTGTTAACGTAGTTTATGTTACATATCAAATCATAAAAAAGAAATAACCGCCCAGTCTGACAACTTCGCGGTTATTTCTTAACCAACATTTTGAGGGCTAACCGTTTACCGGCAGCACCTTTTCTATAATTATGATAGCACCGGGAAAACAATTCGTCAACGCCTGAAAAGAGTAAAATCAGCTATAGAAACAGATCCCAAGCTACATCTGGATCCAGATGGTCTTCAATTCTGTATACTGTTGATTTGCCCACAGGGATTTATCACGGCTAAAGAAACCGGACTGCTTGAAGCCACCGAAGGGCGTTGATAGATCACCTTCGGAATAGCAATTAACTGAAACCGTGCCCACACGCAGCGCTCTGGCCATACGATGGGCAGTTTTTAAATCGTCGGTGAACAACGACGCCTGCAAGCCGTATTCCGTATCATTAGCCATACGTATCGCCTCTTCTTCGCTGTTAAAAGACATAACCGCCAGCACAGGGCCAAAGATCTCCTCCCGCGCGATGGTCATATCCGGCGCCACCTGGTCAAAGATCGCAGGCGCTACATAATTCCCGCCGGTTTCTTCAAAGAGCCTCCGGCCGCCTAGAACAAGCTTAGCCCCTTCGGCTGTCGCTGTCCGGATATAATCAAGTATGCTATTCATATGTTTGAACTCAATCAATGCCCCCAACTGGTTATCCGGATCCAGCGGATTGCCCGTCTTCCACATTCCGGCCTTTTCAATCACTTTTTTCAGGAAGTCTTCCTTTATACTGCTGTGCACCAGCAGCTTGGAATTGGAGGTGCAATTTTCGCCCATGTTCCAAAAGACGGCAGCGACAGCCTGCTCGGCAGCATAATCCAGATCTTTTACATCGGGCATGACGATACAGGGATTTTTTCCACCCATCTCCAGAAGCACCCGTTTCGCATTGGACCCGCCAGAGAGGCCCAGAAGCTGTTTTCCCACCTGTGTGGATCCCGTAAAGGTGATCGCCTCAATATCAGGGTGCTTTGCCATCATGTCTCCGATCAATGCCCCATCCCCGGGAAGAATGTTCAAAACGCCCTCGGGAATCCCTGCCTCCATAGCAAGCTCGCCTAAACGAAGCATGGTGAGTGAGGTTAACTTGGCCGGTTTAACAACGGCACAATTCCCTGTAGCCAAAATAGGAGCCAGCTTCCACGCCGCCATTAACATCGGGAAGTTCCAGGGAAGAATGGCGCCGACTATACCAATAGGTTCACGCACTACCATGCTTACATGCTCCCCATCTCCGGCGGTAATAACATCCTCCATCTTATCGATGGATTCTGCATACCAGGAAAAGGTGAGCGCCGTATCGGGGACGTCGCCCAGTACCGTATCGCAGATAGGTTTTCCGCTGTCAATGCTCTCCATAACCGCAAGCTCATCTCCATGAGCCAGAATCAGGTTGGAGAAACGGATGAGGATCTCCTTCCGGCGGGCGGGGCTCATTTTGGACCAGCGTCCATCGTCAAAAGCTTTTCGCGCTGCCTGTACTGCCGATTCTACGTCCTCCGGTCCGCAACTGGTTATCTGTGTAATTACCTTTCCATCAGCAGGATTGACGGTCTCAAACGTTTTCCCGGACTGCGCATTAACAAACTTCCCGCCAATCAGTGCCTTTGTACTATATTTTAAATTACCAGCGGCAGACTCATAGAAAGATCTTGATTTTAATTCCATTATTGATACCTCCATTTTGGCTTCGACTACTTTACCAACTAAACCCTTCCCGCTGTCCCCGTCAGCCTCAGCGGTCTTATGACACTTGCCGGCGTATCCTTTTCCAGATCACAGATGAACATTCGATCCTCCCCATCGATGTGCAGCGTCACCTTCTTTAATCTCATTATCAGTTCCTTTCTCTTTTTAAGCGATTTTAACCTGCCCGTGCTCTGTACAACGTGGCCGCACCCTCTCCCCAAAAGGAGGTATTTCAAGGTGATGAGGATTTGAGATAATCAAGTTTTTCTGTAGTTGCTCAGATGATCCCAATTTTCTTTAGTTCAGTGTGCAGCCTTTTCTTCATATCTTCAGACGCTGGAGTAAGAGGCTTTCGAGGTTTACCCACAGCTATGCCCATGATTTCAAACGCTGCTTTTAATGGTGCCGGACAAGGTTCCTCTTCCATCATGTTGTATAATACCGCAACACTGTTATTAATTTCCCGCGCTCTATCTACATCATTGGCCTGCATCGCATTATAAATATCAATCATTTGCTTTGGTACCAGGCTTTCAATAATTCCCATCAGCCCATCCCCACCCAGTGCAAGAGTGCCGAGGGTAAGATTTTCGTATCCGTTGATTATACTGAAATCATCCCTGCCTCTGGCCATTTCAATCAGTTTTGCGGTATGATCCATTTCATCAGTGTTTTTAATGCCAATTATATTCTTGTGTTTTGAAATCTCCATAATTAATTCAGGGTCTAAGGAAACCGCTGTGGCCGCAGGATAATGGTAAATGACAACACCTAAATCCTTTACACTGTCAGCCACATTATTATAGTAGTCGATGATGCCCTGTCTCGTTGTCTGCATGTAATATGGAGGCAGTATTAATCCGAAATCTGCGCCAACCGATTCAGCAAACTGCACCATTTCAATAGTGTCGGCTGTTCTGTGACAGCCGCATCCGGCTATGATCTTCACCCTTCCTCCATTAATCTTGCAGGCTGCTTCAATCAAGCTTTTTCTTTCTTCCATTGACATGAGAGAATATTCTCCGGTGCTTCCGCCAATCAGAAGACAGTGCATTCCATTCTTGATGATGTATTCAAGCACCTGCTTGAATGCGTCAAAATTGATACTTTCATCTTCATAAAAAGGTGTGGGGACCGCGGCAATCATACCTATAAGTTTTTTCATAATTAATTTCTCCTAACATTTTATATCCAAATTACCTTGATGTTATCGTTAAACTCCAACGAAGGCTGCGAACTGTTGCCCAAAAGATGGGACTGTTCTTTTACGAAGCCTCTTAGCATGAATAAATAATTCCCATACCAAGAGGCTTCGCATGATCAATAAAAACCAGTTAAATCTCTGTCAACTTCTGCAGCGTTTCGTTGGGGCCCTTTACTTTGTTGACGATATTGCTCACAACAAACATCGTGACTGCCGCACAGACTGCAGGAAGGCCCATAGCAATCGGAAATCCCATGGGTAGAATGGCAAAGATAGCCGTACTCACAACTCCGACAATTGCAGATGCAATGGCGCCTTCCTTAGCAGCGTTTTTCCATAAGACGCCGCAGAACAACGGCATAAAGATTGCGGATCCAACACCGGTCTGCCCGATTAGAATGAACAACTGGAAAATTGAGGGCGGGTTTGTCAGATTAAATACCAGGCAGAAAGCCAGAACACCGACGACTGTGGCATTCGCAACCCGAACCTGTGTTTTAAGGCTTACATCCTGTTTGATTTGTGCTAAGATATCTCTGCCAACCCCTTGGCTAATCGTAAGGAGCACGGACGATGCCGTCGAAATAATGGCAGCCAAAAATCCGATCATAATAGCGGAAGAGATTAATGGATGAAGCAAACCGGTAGCAAGAGTAACAGAAATGTAGTCTGCCTCGGCATCCGGAAACAGTACTCTGCCCGTAAGCCCGTTGATTGGCATTAAGCAAAACAGTCCGGAGGCAAGCAACGCAACAATGGAGAACTTTCCGACCGTTTTCTTTGTCACATCCTTCATTGCCATGTATCGGGCGGTCAGATACGGTTGGCTGGGCAGCACACAGAAAGAGAATATTGCCAAACCGAATATGCCGATAATCCCCAACTCATCAAAAAGGCCGGGCTGTATGATTTGAACCATTTCAGGATGCTGCACAGAAAGTTCTGCCTCAACACCCGTAAAGCCCCCTGCCGCAACAAGGCCCGCACTAATCAAAACGATGCAAAGGGCAACCATCATACCACCTTGAACGGCGTCTGTATAAGCAACAGAGCGAAGTCCGCCGACAGTGCATACAATAAGCAATCCTATTGTATTAATGACAAGAGCAACATTGAACGGGATTCCAATGAAGTGGTTCAGCAAGATGGACGCCGCTTTCATCTGCGCAAGGATAACCAGCGAAAAGCAGCATACCATTGTGATACCGATGAATATTCTCAGGAACGGACTCTTGTATCGTGCACCGAGATATTCAATTGGCGTCAAACATCCCATTTTTTCACTTTGGATTCGCATTTTACGTATAAGCACTAAACCGACAAGCACACATCCCGGAACAAGAAATATACCAAACCACAGATACGGATATCCAACGATGGAAGTAAATGCCGGATCTCCCATGAATGTACCAGCACTGGCGAAAGTCGCGACGTACGACATAGCGAGGACGAAGAACGAAACGCTCTTACCGCCCAAAAAATGCTCTGTAGCAGCGTCCTTATCCCCCATAGATTTTTGTTTACCCGCCCAGAATGAAATGCCCACCATCAGGGTAAAGAAAATTACTACGTAAATTATACTAATTATTTCCACTCTCATACGATTTCACCCCCCTTGGCAAGCCTTTCAAGCAGCTCATCATACCTGTCGTTTGGCAAGCTCATCCAACGAAGGACGAAAATGAGGCTCGATAAATTGACTACTCCCATTAATACCATAAAAAACATTCCTAACGACATTTCTCGACTCCCTCCTCTATTCTTTGTGGTTTAAAATACTTATAAACTATTTGTTATTGATTTGTTGTTAAGCGCAGGATAATACAAGTTTATCAATGAGAGGCTGTCTTTCAGAGATCTAATTAACAGCCCCAGATATCTCCAACAGCGAAGCCATTGCATAATGGATCGGAATGATCCAGTACATGGGTGCTGAAACCCGTGATCCAAGACTGGCCACTGAGAGTAGGAATAACGGCATTGAATTCGCCTATTTTTGTTTCTCTAATTAGCTTTCCGGTATATACCGTTCCTAAAATGCCGGCATGCCGGAAAGGCTGATTGAGTTTTAATTCACCTTTAGCGTGAAGAACAGCCATTTTAGCACAGGTTCCTGTCCCGCAAGGACATCTGTCAAGAGGACCTGTCCAAGTAGTAGGATCATTCCAGTCGAACTCTCCAGATATATTTACTACAGCATTCTTCCAATCAGCATCGGGTGACGAGGAAGGACCGGAAAGCTCTGCTACTGTGATACCTATCCCCGGATAATGGGGATGAACTACCGGCAACTGCTCTTGAGCCGCTTTGCGAACCATTGCACCAATTCTGCCTATTTCTCTCCCGCTTTCAGGCGATAGTTCCAAGTTTTTAAACTGACGCGCATCAGCTATAACAAAAAACATGCCGCCCCAAGCTACATCCACCTTTATCTTGCCAATATGGGGTACCTCTATTTCTTCGTCGAGATAAACAGCAAAGGCCGGCACGTTTTCAAACTCAACTGCTGTTACTTTACCGTTAGCACAAGTAGCCTTGATTCCAATCAATCCGGCAGGTGCTTCAAGAATGAATTCTGTTACCGGCTCTATCATCGGGATTATTCCGGTTTCCAGAAGAACGGTAGCAACTGAAATCGTATTTCCACCGGACATTACCGGATACTCGGATTGTTCCATTATAATGTAGCCCGCAGATGCCTTTGGATCTTTAGGTGGAACCAAGATGTTACAGCAAAGAGGCGGGTACCCTCGTGGCTCTTTCAGCATAAGCTGACGAATCTGATCATCGTGTTTTTCAAGCCAGCGCATTTGTTCATATACAGAATTTCCAGGAATATGGGGCACTCCCCCGGTAACCACCCTCATAGGCTCACCGGAATGGGTTTCAACGGCGTAAAACATTCTTTTGAAGCTCATACAGTTCTCCTTTATTTTGATTTTTTTATAAAATTTGTAAGAATTACGACAACATAAGCATCGCCTCCTTCCTTTACAAATTATTAAGCATAAAAGATTTATCGGGTACTTTTCCACAAGATATATCTGTGATAAACACAAGATATCAGAATTAAAAACTAAACGCAATAGGCCATTTTCCAACGAATTTGCACTGTTTCTCACCATTTTAAGCAGTGGTTTTAGTTTTTAGAAACCACTTATAAAAGGTGGCTCTAAAAACTAAATCCACTTCAGTTTTTTAATATTAAAAAAATTTTTAAAAAATAGTTTTTTATTTTACCTCAATTGTTGTAATAGAATATGAAATTTATAATATTACAATAGAATTATAAACTCGGAGGCCAAATAAAATACAGATTGCCCCTTTGGAGATTAAGCCTATCGTAAATTCAGTACCCCTAATCGTGCTCTTGAATAAAATTGAATCGAAAACGGTCCGTTTTATAATAACATTTAAAATATTCTAAGGGGAGAAAACGGCCATTGATAATACCAGATGTTACTGACTCAAAGAAGATAATAGGCGTATGAGCCGTAATTTTTAAATTTTGAGCAACTTCGAGCGGTGGAAGAATTGCTTCAATAGAGTTCTCCGTTCTTTTTGGTTGAACACCATACTTCATGCGAAGAATTTCCATGATGGAATAAGTAGAAAAATCAGCATGCTCTAATTCAGGAAATCGCGACATCGGCAGATAGGAAAAGGTTTCATTAAATAAAATCCGATCAGCCTTAAATACTTTTACTATTTTCAAAACAGGTTCATCCACAGCAATTCTAAGATTCGAGGCAATAGAGGTGCTAGCAGACGTCACTTCTTTACATAATACAGTAATGGATGGATGCATTCCCATTTCAGTATAATGTTGCATACATCTAGTCACGGAATCAAGTTCTTGGGATTGGTTGGCTCGCTTGATAAAGGTTCCCTTTCCATGTATTTGAACGAGGTATCCTTGTTTACAAAGTCCCGAAATCGCTCTATGTACAGCGGTGCGACTGACACCAAACATTTCGGAAATGCGGCGCTCACTAATGAAACGACCATCTGGAGAGGTCCATTGCCCTGAAAGTATCAACTCGACTAATTCTTTCTCTAAAGATTGATATTTCATGATACTCAATCACCTTCTTTCCCTCATTAGTTTGGATACGCATCTATCATAGATTGTTATCGTATGAGATGCAACACGGGCCGATAGAAGATTTTTGATTTGGCTATTCACTCCTCTTTATAATTACATTTTCCAACGGTTTTTGCAACAGTTTATGTATACTTTATCTCTACTTCGGACTTCTTACATTTTTAAATAATGTCTATTTATACGGCTGTACAAGAGACCTATAATATATCACATCTATTTGGTTTTCAGACACCTGTAAGCTTCGCCTGGCTGCGAATACCCCAGCAGAGGCGCCGACCAGATCAGCAGACGGTTTAACACCCGGTTTCCGGAGAAGGCCATCATGTACCGCTGGCTGAGCCTGCATCCGATTCGCTGCTTTGAGGCTTCGGCGGTCTGACCGAAATTGATGGTGGTTACTTTTCGCTCTATCCCCACCCGCAGAATCTGAAGCAGCATGTTGTAGTACAGATCGCAATGATCCCGCTTTTCATAATCCATGCCGCCGAATACAAAATCCATATGACCGCCGGCCTCCCGCAGAGCTACAAAGGCCAGGGGCTTTTTCTCTTCGTAAAAGACAAATATCTCTCCGTCGAAGGCTCTGAAGAAGTCCTTTCCCAAGGTTTCAAGAGGATATTTCGAACGTCGCAGAACATTGAGATACAGCCGGTGAAGGGAATCGTCAAAGTCAGAATTGCGTATTTTCTTTACCGCCAGAGACCGTCCCTTGCCAAGCGCCTTCAGCAGTCTCCGACGGTAACCGCTGCGCAGAGACGAAAAGTAATCCTCCAGCGAATCAAACCGGTTTTCAAAGATGCAGCTGGACAGCGTCCGTGCCAGGGCAATCCCCGAAATGCTTTCCGGCCTGTCTTCCAAATTAAGCATCAGAAAGAGATCCCCGCGGCCCTTGTAATCCTCCACCAGGGCCGGCAAATCGCCGGTATAGCCCCTTTGATCCACAGACATGGGCGGAGCGATTACGGTGAAGGGAATACGCAGTCTCAGCTTCCCAAAGGTGAAGATATTCAGTTTCATCCTGTACTCCGTACACACATAGGCCGGATGCACAACACAGCTGAATTCCGTATCACTGACTTCCTTCAGAACATCCAGAACGGCAGCCGACAGCAACTCCCCCCCGGACAGCTCGTCCCAATCCGCAGGAATCTCTGCCAATATTTGTCCCTCAAACCGGCGATTACAGAACTGCCGGCCATCAAATTTCTTTTTCATAAGCCGCGAACCTTTTATGCGGTTCTTTCGCAAACCGCCTGGTGACATTTTGAGAAGGCAGGTTTTCATCGAGAATCCAGCTGCTGACTACTTTCTCAACGCCCTTGTAATGCCGCTTCGTCTGTTTTATCGCTTCGGCGAACAACAGCAAAACCACGCCTTTTGATCGCAGCTCCGGCAGAACGGCTATCTCCGCGATCTTCATGGCCGAGATCCTCCGGCCCAGCAGCTTATGCTTCACCAACGTCCTCACCCCGGCCTGCCCGCCGGCAGGAATCAGTTCATTAAAATCAGGATACAGAAAAATAAACCCGATATCCCTTCCTCCCTTTACCGCAAAGATCAGATTACACGGCGAGAGCAACGGTTTCATGGGAGCGAAAAGCTCCATATCCTCCTCATAATCCCGGGTAAAACAATATCGATGATCCGAAAAAACCACATTGCACAGATCCGTATATCGTTTCATAGCCTGTCGGAAATGCCGGAAGTCCGCGCATTCAAGCCGAATATCCGGTTCGAGAGATCTCACCCTGGGCAGCAGTGACTTCACCCCATCTTCCACCTCAGCCAGGCTGCCACAAAAGCTGGAAAAGGAGACGCGCTGATACCCCTGAACAAAAAACCCGTTATAGTAATCCGGCGAATAACTTTCCCCGAACACAGGAAAACCCTTCGCCTCTGCCGATAAAAACCCCACCGAATAATTGCAGTGTCCGTCCAGAGACACCTCGATCCGTTTGCATCCAAACTCTTTACCAAGACCTTCGGCATAATCCATCATCACCCCGACAGCCTCAAAAGCTCCTTCCGCCGCTTCAAAAAAACTCACCGTCAGCGCATCATAAGCCCTGTGCTTAATCAACACGCACTGACAGAGGGTCACGCCGTTTTCTTTCACACCGATCATGCGCTGCACAGTATTGCCGTAAAAGGCCCCGCCCCTGCCGCAGACGATTTTCAAAATGCCGCTCTTGTTATTGATAAAGTGTCGGTCATTCCGATAAAAGCCCAGCATGCTCTTTTCATATTCAGTTAAGGATTTAAAATCAAATAGTTCCATATTGATGGCGGGACAATGCGGGCATTGTCCCCTGCAACCTCCAAACGTTGTTATTGGTGATGTGGGCCGCCACTGATGTCATTCTGAGCACCAGCGTTGTGTCATTCCAGATGCCAGCGAAGAATCCTAATAAAGATCCTTCACAACCTTCAGGATGACAAACGGGATCAAGGTACTTGTGTTATCCTGAGCGCAGCCTTGGTGTCATTCTGAGCGCCAGCGAAGAATCTTTCCCTGATGTCGCAAGTTTGGTAAAGATCCTTCACTTCGTTCAGGATGACAGCGGGGTGCGGTTCAGGATGACCAAGGGGTGCGGTTCAGGATGACAATGGGGGCATTCATCAAATAATGTTGGGCGTAATCCCCCGCATAATCTGATGGCGGTAATAAAAATTCACATAAAGGTAGAACAGATATTTCAGCGGATGGCGGAAAAACCCTTTCCGCAGGACGGTACGCTTAAAGATCGATCCCACCGAAAACACCTTTTTGTAGAGCGTCCAGTAAGCCTCCGTAAGCTCCCACGGCGACATATGTACAGGCTGGTGAACCGCCTCAGCCCCGTTGTAGCTGTAAACATCCTCGTTGACAATGCGCCCCTGAGCCGTCATCTCGTGGAAAAAGTCAGTGCCGGGAATCGGCGTCAGGATATAAAAGCGCGGTACCGTAATCTTGTTTTCAACGATAAAATTTCCCGTCTCCTCAATGCTTTCCAATGTATCTCCGTCAGCGCCGATGACCATTTCCGTAGACACGTCGATGCCCGCCTCCGCCACCTTTCGGATCTGCTCCGCATACCTCTCCGCCTTTGCCCAGGATTTGTTCATAGAGTTGAGACTCTCCTGACTGATGCTCTCGATACCGAAGGAGAGGGTAGCGCAGCCGCTGTCCGCCAGAGTTTTCAGCATCCGTTCATCATCCGCCACGGAGACGGAGCACTGGGACATCCATTTCATGTCCAACTTCCCGATCTCTTCGCAAAGTCGCGTCATGTAGACCTTATCCGAGTAAATATTATCATCCAGCAGCAAAAACCTCTTAAACCCCAGCCGCTTCACCTCTTTGATGTCTCTCACAACCTCATCGATGTCACGCTTCAGGTAGCTGTTCCGGTAGAGGCAATAGACGGAGCAGAAGGAGCAGGAATGGGGGCATCCCCTCCCCGCCTGAACGGGAAGAAAGTCGCCTATCTTCTTGGAGGTGAGCAGATCGTACCGGGGCAAGGGGTAGCTGAGCCGGGAAAGGGGCATATTGTAAAAGGGCTGAAGATTTCCCGCCTTGTAATCCTCCACCATTCTTACGAAACTCTCCTCTCCATCGCCAACCACAACGCTGTCGCAATACTGTTTCGCCTCCTCCGGCATCAGACTGGCCATATAGCCGCCCATAACAACCGTCTTGCCCATGGACTTGAACCCTTTCGCTATGTCGATGCTGCGTATAATGGCGTGTCCCATGCCGGATATGGCGATGAGGTCCGCGTCCGTATCAAAATCCACATCCTCGATGGTCTCAAAGCAAAGCTGAAACTGGTCATGGGGGATCAAGGCTGCCAGAACAGCCGGCGCAAGCCCGGTAAAATAAAGCCGGGATTTTTTTATGAGCTTTTTATCGCCGTAATAGGGCGTCGGCTGAATAAAGTATATCTTCATAATCCCTCCGTCCTCCGCCGGAAATATTGCCTTATGATATTTCCATAGTGCGACAGATCTATGAAACTGTAAACCCCCGCTTTTCTGGCGCTACGGTAAAGCCGCCAGGTCAGGCGATAATATTGGATATAAAATTGACGGCGGGACATATTTTCCGGCTCCGCCACCAGATGGAGAAAATCCCATTTCTCTATATCATCGGTGATCAGTTTGTTCTTGTATTCCTCGTAAAGAAGGGTGCCGGGAATGGGTGTAAACACGGAAACAGTCACATATTCCAAGCCTCGAGTGATCACCCAATTATAAAGATCCTTAAAGTACTGTTTCGTAGCGTCAAGGGGCACGATCATCAATCCGAAGCAGCGGGCCGATGTGGAGTTCACTACCTCTACGCATCTGTCGTTGGCGTCCATCCCGTAGCCCTTATTATAATCGTCCAACTCATCGTCGCTAATTGCCTCAAGTCCCACAAAAAAATATGTAAAACCGATATCAGCCAGAGCCCTGATGATGTCGGGATGCTCCGCGATAAAATCCGCCCTGCCGTAACAGAGAAATTTCTTATGAATGCCCCGTTCCTTAACCTGACGGATGAACTCCCAAATGCGCGGCACGTCAAACAGAAACACATCGTCGGCGATAAGTACTGCCTCAGCGTCAAGGCCCTCCAGCTCCTCCATCACCTTATCCAGATCCCGAACCGAGTATTCGCCGGCTCCGAGACAGGTGCAATAGCAGAATTTGCAATCGTAGGGACAGGATATGGCGGTCTTCAGCGTCGCCACGCCGGTCAGCTCAAGGTAGCGGAACCAGGACTTATTCTCATAGAAAAAGGAGCGGTCGGGTATGGGCAGCTCGTTGACGTCGAAGGGGAGCAGCAAATTCTCAGTATAGTTTCCTCCCTCCCGGTAGCATAATCCGCTGATGGCTGAAAGATCTGCCGGCATACCGGCCAAATAATCCAGAAGCGTACCAAACTCGTTTACGTTCTCGCTTCGAAACACATAATCCACCGCGTCACAGTAAAAATTGGAAAAGTTCAGCTGGGCGTGGACGCCGCCGATAATGGTAATGACATCGGGATTGACGGATTTAGCCATCTCCGCGTATTTTATCACGAGGTTCTGCTGAGTGATATAGCCCGTAATCGCCACCACGTCCGGCTGTTCCGCCTCCATTGCCTTCCTGGCGCTCAGCTTCGTGTTGAAGCCGTCAAAAATAACATCCTCCCACCCCTGCCGGGCCGCTACAGTGTGAAGATATTCCAGCTCCAGAGGCTCGCAGTTTAAAATCTGCAGATATTTTAAGATGTTCGGGGCCGGCGGCCTCATTAACATAACTTTCAAAATTTATACTCCGTTTGTGCCTTGATTGGCTGCAATACACCTGGTGGACAAGTTCACCCCTGCAACTCCATTGTACATTATCAGCCGCGGATAATCTTCAAAAAATACTGGAAGCTGATCTTAGCGGCGCCGATAGACAGCTTTAATGTCTGCTTCAGCCCATAACGCCTTATCATGTAGAGACTGTGCTGCGGCGTGATGGTAATCCGGTAGTAAAGCTTTACGATTTGCAGATAATACTGGCGAAGGGTAAGCCTCGACGGCGCCACCACCAAATGGGCCATATCCCACTTCTCCGGCTGGGAATAGGGAATGATGAGGCGTTCCCGATATTGTTCAAAATAGCCCGTTCCCGGCATAGGAGTAAAGGGCTGGAGGTTCACGAAAACGATATCCAGATGCCGCAGAAACCTTCCCAGCCGCGCAAAATCTTCCTTATCCCAGTCAATTCCCAGAATCACCGTGGCATAGCATTCGATGTCATACTTTTTCAGAATGTTTACCGCAGAAATATTATCGTCAATCCCGCTCTTCTTGTTATAGGAGTCCAGTTCCTCCTGGCTGGCGGATTCCAATCCCACAATTACCGCCCGCAGCCCCACCTCCGCCAGGCGGGCGATGACAGTCTCGTTGGCGGCAATAAAATCCGCCCTGCCGTATACCAGAAAATGTTTATGTATATGATTCTTCTCAAGCTTATCGGCAAATTCAAGCAGCCTGCTCGGATTAAAAAGAAAATCGTCGTCCACAATATAGACTTCCTGCTGGGGAATGGCCTGCAGTTCAGCGATCACCTCATCCACCGGACGGGCACGATAAGGCGTTATCTCCTTGCAAAAGCAGAAATTACAGTTGTAGGGGCAGCCAAAGGAGGTCTTGATAAGAGCGCACCGGTCCTGAAACAGGTAATAATATTTTCTTCGATATCGTTCCGGCAGGTTCCGATCCGCCAAGGCCCCGGAGAAATCAGTACAGCCGGCAAAGCGATACAGATCCTCCTCCTCTTTGCAGACCAGATCGATGCTATCATCCAAAAAGTCATCGGGACAAACGGCGGCATGGACGCCGCCGACACAGACCTTTATATTATCGTCTATGACCTTTATGCGCCGGGCTGACTCCTTCACGACGCCGATATGGCTTATGTATCCGGTGATTCCAACCATGTGGGGCCGGTGCTTCCGGATAAAATGCTCCAAAGGCTTCCGCTCCAGAATCATGTCGATAATGGTTACCTCATGCCCGTTTTTACGGAGCACCGCCGCAAGGGTCATAAGCTCCAGAGGTTCACAGATCATGACGCTCTGCAGCCCGATGGTTTCTTTATGCGGCCGGGGGCGGATCAACAGTATATTCATAAGCGTTTCCTCATCACAAAGCCGCAGATAGACGGCATGTAAAAGCGCTCTTTTATCGTAAATTCCGATTCAATCAGAAATTCCCTTTCCGCCAGACCGCGAAAGTCCTTTCTCGATAGATAGTCGGCGGCTTCGGCTGTTTTCTCCACAGCCCACAGGACAAATCTGTCGTACAGGCGGTTTACAGAGGCCTGGGCAAAGATTGCGACGCCGCCATCCTTCAGCAGGGCGCTGATTTTAGAAAGAGCCGTCTCCTTATCCCCATAGTAGGGAAAGGAATGGCAGCAAACTACCACGTCCAAACTGTTTTTTTCTATGTAACGAGTCAGATGACAGTCGTCGATATCGACGCGGAAAAACGTGGCCACAGGTACCTTCTCCCCGGCCCTTGCAATCATTTCAGCGGACTTATCCATCCCGAAGAGCCTGGCCTTTTCATTTATCTCCCCTATCTCTCCCAAAAGCTGCCCCGTGGCGCACCCCAGGTCCAGCAGCGAAAAACCATCGTCGAAACGATCCGACAACAAAGATAGAATTTTATTTCTCGTAGGCGTCAGTGAATACTTCTGCACCCACAGGCGGTCATATTTATCCGCCAGCCTGTCCCAAACACTGTTTTTCAAATCTTCACCTATTCAACCAGACAGAGGAGCAGCCCCCGTGTCTGCTTTTCCAGACAGAGGGAAAGACCCTCTGTCTGGTTCTAATCCATCACTTTGCGATAATAATCATACTCCAATATTTTGGCAGAATACTCAAAGGCATCGTTTACCCGCCTCAATGTATTTCTGGCATATTGATCTCCTACATCCACCCCCGGATCAGGCCTGAAAATGTTCTTCGACGCGTCATATCTGCCAAAATCGGAGATCCAGCTGCGATCGCTGAATTCCACCAGGCCCGGCGAGGGAGAGAGAATATCCTGCCCCGCCAGCAGCCGGGAATCATAGGTAAGGCCCATGAGGTTTGCTACCGTAGGCATCACATCCAGGCTGGAGCAGACCTTATCTACCTCCACAGGCTCTTCCATGTCTCCGCTCCAGATGATCAGTGTACTCTTGAACTTCTCGAACTTCTTTTCAAGCTCATAGCCTGCCAACTCATCCATCTCCTCTTCCGTAAGCCCGTAGGGATAATGGTCTCCGGAAAGCACAATGACGGTATTCTCCAGCTCTCCGGCGGCGGTCAGCTGCTCCATCAGATAGGCAACCGCCAGTTCAAGTTCTATATTGCAGGCCAGATAAGCCAGACAAGGTTCTGAATAAGGGAGATGCTCCACCTTACTCTTATGTTTACCCGCAATATAGTTTCCGTAAAAGGTGTAGTTCAGATGGCCGCTCACTGTCATGTAATAGCTGTGGAGGGGTCTCTTCGTCAGGTCTCCCGGCAGGGTAACCTGCAGCATCTCAAGGTCCGATTCAGGCCAGGTCTCCCTTACCTTGAGGCCATTGCCCAAACCCTTGTAATCGTAGCCCATGTTGGGGTGAGACTGGTGGCGGTCATAATAGCTGTAATAATGATTATGATAGGCTTTGCAGGTATAACCCAAAGGCGTGAGCAGATTACCGAAGCCGTAGGGCATGTAATTATCGCTGGAATACTTGAAACTCCAAACTCCCGATTTCGGTATAAGACCTGTCAGGGTCACATACTCCCCGTCGCTTGTGGAAACACTCCAGACAGGATTGTAGAAGTTATTGAAGACGAACCCTTCCCTGACCAATCGATTCAGCGTAGGGGTAGTCTCCTCATGCATAGCCAGAGTCGAAAAAGCCTCCGCCACAAACCAGATAAGGTTCTTCCCTTCAAACATCCCCGTATATTCATTTTTTCTCGTAGGAGCCATCCTGCTGAAATACTCATGCATATCCCGTATGGCAGCGTTTCCTTCCGCGGCAATAAGGGCGTCAAAATCGATCTCCGTCACATTGTATCCGTATTTTACCTCCGGCACTTCCTGCTCCTCGGGAGCTTCCGGCTCCTCTTCCTCGGGAGGCGGTTCTTTTACGCCCTCATTCCTGCCAAAGAGCAGATGCCTGGCGTCCAGCCGCAGGGTTGTCACCACTCCAAAATTAGAAACAGAAAGATTTGGCACAAAGGCTTCCCTGTAGAGATAGCGCACGGGCATAATCCCCGAATTATTGTTGAGTATCAAAATAAACGCGATGAGATAGCTGACCGCCATTCCGAAGCCCAAACCCGTAAGAATGTCTTTGGACTGGCGGCTCCGGGGGATGAGACGATGGTTTAACAATATGAAAAGCAGCAGAGGGAGCAAAAGAAGGGCGAGGTAAAGCAAGCTGTCTTTTATCCCGGCGGCGGTAGCCGGCCAGAAGTGCGTTATCGCATCCGCTCCTACAAGTAGAGAGTACAGGGTTCCAAATGTCCCGAATACTTTAAAATACACGATTTGAGAGCCATGCAGCAGAGTGAGCAACGACAGCAGAAGGATAATCAGTATCCGGTTCCCCCTCAAGCCCCACAGGCTGGCCAGAAGGGAGCATCCCAAACCCACGGACAGAGAAAAGAGGCCTGTGTACAGAACCCCCGCAAAGGAGGTTCTCTCAAAACAGGCCATCTTTACAATGCATTCCATGTAAAAAACCGCACCGGGGAAAAACAGATAGAGCCAGCTAAGCTTCATGCCTGCAATTCTGTTCATCCAGCCGGCCCCCAAGTATTTAAAGTCTATTCCGGCCATCCTCTTTCCTGTCATTACTCCCGAGGGACAATGTACTGTACATTATCCCTCGAGAGGTACCGTTCTATGTTTATTTCGCAGAATCCTTCCCTATACTATCAAAATCACCTTTTTCGTTCAATACTCCACCTTTTGACAGCTTTACAGTCCCAGGGCTTTAAATCAGGTTTTTATCAATGTATTTCGTAAGTTTACCCAGACAGTTAACATAGCAACCAAATTCGTTGTCATACCAGCCGAATATTTTAGCATGGGTAACCGGCAGATTCAGATCCTGAGACGTCTCAATACCATAGCTTTGCAGAGTTCCGGCGTCCAGCGACAGGAAGCCGGTTCGCGTGTGATTTTCATGTCCTTCGATGACGATAGCAGCTTCCCTTCCCATCAGGTCCGTCGATACATTCTGCTCATCACTGTAGAACAGCAGGCCCTTTTGTGCCCCTGCCGCCGCTTTTCGGTAAAGGTCGTTGATGAAACCTCTGTTGATAATGGGGTCCCCGCCGCCGGTAAGCTCCGTACGGAAGGTCAAATTGAGGGAAATCAGGGATACCGTACTGGTAGGCACCCGAATGGAATCCGCCATAAAGCCCACCCTCTTGATTTCGGGCAGGATCTCCTCAAGAGCAATGGCAGCCCCTGTGGAGGTTGGAATGATATTATTGAATACGGACCGGTTTCTTCTGAGGTCCTTACTTCCCGCTCCCGGAGGCGCGTCCAGTATGTTCTGATTATTCGTAGCCGCATGAACCGTAGTCATGGAAGCGGTGATAATCCTGGCCGTCTCTTCCGCGTCCAGCAGTGGCTTCACCATATGGGCAAGCCCTGTGGTAGTACAGCTTGCGGCGGAAATGATATGGTGCTTCATGGGATCATAAACAAAGTGGTTGACGCCGTAGACCAGCATTGTACTGTCTTCCGGCATTTTCTGGGAAGAGTTGGACATCTTAAAAGGAGCGCTGGCGATAACTTTTTCCGCCCCGGCCTCCAGATGACCCCGCAGGCTTCCTTTCGGATGATCCGCGGGAAGAGCGGGATCCAGGAACTTTCCGGTACAATCCACTACAACCCTTACCCCTACTTTGGCCCAGTCGATCTCCCGGGGGTTTCTGGCCTTTTTAAGCACCCTTACCGGTATTCCCTCTATTTGAAGAATGCACTCCGATTGATCCAGCACAGTGATATCGCAGGTCTTTCCTGAAAACCCGTAAAGAAAACGGTCCAGCGTTCCATAGGTGGAATCCGTTGTAAGGTATTGTATGATATCGTCAATCCTCCTGCCGATTTCCCGGCCGGCGTTTATAACGATACCATCATAATGTTTCAGATTGATGTGGTTCCAAAGAGTCAGCTTCCCGATTCTTCCGATCCCGTTAATCCCCAATATCCTTTTGTTGGGCAGATTCATGTTCATTTTTCCCTCCATGTAAAAGTTTTTCATCTATTTTTCCGTCTGAATTTCATAACGGCCTTCATACACATTTCCAAGCTCCCCGTCAATGGATATTTCATCCCCTGCTCCGAACACATGGCCGTTTATGACGCAGGTCTTTTTCTCTTCATCCACGCGAAGCCCCTTGCAGTTGACGATGCACACCTTTCCCAGCCCTGCGGCGGCAACCGCCGCGTGGGAGGTGGTTCCCCCCTTTCCCGTAATCAACCCGTCACAGTTGAAAATCAGCGGGATATCGTCGGGAACCGTATCCGGCCTCACCAGAATCACTTTAGCCGAGGGATCCTTTCTCTTAAACACCTTGAGGTCCTTCATATCGAAGGCGAGGATACCGGAAAGAACCCCGCTGCTCACACCGAGTCCCCGTCCCACCAACTTCATCTCCTGGGCCTGGGCAAAGCTGGTGGTAGACTTCTGCTTTTTAAAGTTTTGGTTTCTGGTCTGCAGAATATACAGCCCTTCCACCTGGTCCGATTCAAAGGTAAACTCTATCTCCTGGTGGACAAAGCCGTGCTGTTCAATGAGCTGTTTCGCGTAATCGATCAATCCCTCATAGATTTGCGGGAATGCGGATTCCAGCGAAATACTGCTGTCCGTGTAGTAGGTCTTCCGCTGATACTCCGTAATGGGAAGAGTGTTCACCAGCCCCGCTACAACGTCCTCCCCCTGGCTGCACAGGGCAAAGTCCCCGTAAAGGTTAATGCCGGAATGACCGTTGAAAGGACTGTTGGTAAACACCACACCTGTACCCGCGCTGGTGGAAAGATTCCCCAGAGCCATCTGCTGAACCAGTACGGCGGTGCCCCACTCATCAGCGATCTGCATGTGATTGCGGTAATATATGGCGCTCCTGGAGGACCAGGAATCCAGCACGCTGACGATGGCCTGCCTGAGCTGAAGGACCGGGTCCTCTTCAATGTCGATGCTTTTATCGATGAGAAGCTGCTTATAATCAAAGGCAATTCTCTTCATCTGCTCATTGGTAAACTGGATTTTCAGCTCCACTCCCCAGCGGTCCTTATGCTCCAGAATAACCCGGTCAAAGGCGTCTCTCTCTATCCCGTAGGCCATGCCCCAGCTTTGCAGAAAGCGGCGATAGGAGTCCCAGGCGGTCCAGCCGAAACCCTTCTTTTTACTCAGGGTCTCCGCGATCTCATCATTCATTCCCACATTCAGGAAGGTCTTCATGGCTCCCGGCATGGATATGGATGAGCCTGACCGCACGGAGAAGAATAAAGGATTCTCCGGATCGCCGTATTTCCTGCCCGACATCCGTTCAATCTCTTTTATACTATTCCTTATCATTCTGTCAAATTCGTTGCTGATGTAAGGATGCCTATAGATGATATCCTTATGACGGAAAACCTCCGTGGTCAGCACAAAGCCCGGCGGTACCGGAAATCCGTAGCGGGTAAGCATCTTCAGGAAGAATGCCTTGGCTCCGAGAAACACCGGATTGTCCATCTCCTCCGAAGTCTGGCTCAGCAGGCTGAAGGTGAGGTCCGGATCGTAGGTCATCATATTCTCAATAAAAGTACGGGGGTACGTATCCAGCATGCTGCGCAGGTTTCCCAGGGTGTTTGTAATAAAGTTATCCAAATCCTGAACCAAAAATGCGGAGGCCAGGTTTTCCCGCAGAAACTTCTCCGACTCCATATAGTAAAACTGTCTCTCTTCCGACTCCGTACGGCCCTTCGCCTCGGGGAATACCTGAGGGATAATCCGTTTTAAAGAATTCTCATAAACGTCGAAGAAATATTCGTTGATAATCTGTTTGATATCCTGGGCCATAAACTGAAAGATGTTCATGTACTGATCCAGAGAAAAGCTTGGGGACGTCAAGCTGAATTTCAGCATATCAAGGTGGGAATTAAGTCCCTGGTTGTAAATGCCGTCCAGTTCCAAACCCGCGCGGAACAGCTCCAGCACATCGTAAATATGACGAAAGGTTCTGGCTGTTATATACTCGGGATTCACCGTATGCAAAAGCTCCACCATGAGTTTGGAGGCGGTTTTCTCCACCCGGTACATCATACCCAGAGCTTCAAACTTGGGCTCGATATACTGGCCGTACATAGACGGGATGCCTGCCGCGATATGCCGTTTATAATAAATGTTTTCCAGGGCCTCGCTCTGTTTGGGATCCAGGATGATGCTCTTCAGACGGTTCATAAAATCGTAAAGCTGCCGCAGCGCCTCCTTGGCCCTTCTCTTCTCCAGGTTTTCCTTCAATTCATGGATCACCTCATCGGAGCAAAGACCGCTGCTCCGCAGAACGGAAAGAACGTCCTCGGATTCCAGAGAGTATTTTTCCGAAAGCAGCGAATGGACCTGAAAGAGATAACGAACTCGTTTCTTTTCAAGCTCACTGTGTTCAGGCATTTTGGAAAGGGCCGCCTCAATATCCTCAATATCCACGGAAAGCAGTTTGGCGGGAGCAGCCTTCATCCCTGCAGAGAGAGCTTTCATCGTTTCATGAGCCGAGACAAACCATTCATTCTCAGGCCGGAGCCACTGGTACACATCCTCCGGCACCAGGCTTTTAAGCTGCTCTTTATCACCGTTATACCAATATTCGACGATCTTTCTCGTCAGCAGAATATGGGTATTGTTGCTCTCCGTATGGGTCTGTTTTCTAAGAAAATGAATGAGTCTGTCCTTGCGCATGGACAGTTCGTCGACGGCCGTTGAAACCTCCCGCAGCTTTCCTTCCGCTCCGATATCCCGGAAATACACGGGGAATATCCTGGCCAACTGCTTCATCTCCCGATAGACCGGCTCAATCTGCGCGTTGAGGAGCTTGGTCACATCCCGCTGAAACAGGTCCGTGTCGGATATGAATATCCCTCCCAGCTTCAGGTTCACAATGAGGGCGGCCAAAAGCTCCCGCATCGCCGAGGGATCATATTGGATAAGCTCAAGCCACACCCGGATATTTTTCACATGGTTGGCATTGATGCGAATCTGCCAGTCCCTGTTGAGCGTAACGGTCCCGGGATAGTGAAAGCCCAGCTTTACCAAACCCTTTATGAAATAGGCGATAATCGCCTGATCCTTTGTATCGATGACTTCCCGCCCCAACGTGACAATACAGTCCAGGACGGTTCCTCCATGCTCCGCGTTCAGCTCCTGGAACTGCTCCATAATCGTATCGAGAAAGCCGGTAATATCATCTACATCCAGCTCTTTAAACACGTTTCGAAGATTCCGGTTCATGTCATAGAGCAAATGGTCGTTTAAATGCGCCATACCGGGCAGATGCAAGAGGTAATACAGGTAATAGATGGTTTCAAGGTAGGAATCAAACCGTTCGGTAAAGCTGCGGAAATAGTTGGAGATATCATTGTAGAACATCAGACCGCTGACCTTTTTCCAGTCGCCAGCCTTTGCCAGCTCCGCCCGGAGACTATCGAAAAAAGGCTTACCGATCTCGTTCATAGACGCAGCGTCCATTTGATGGAACAGATGTTTTTTCGCCTGAAACCATTCCTCCGCCCTGGCGGTGGATTCCCAGTAATCGATGCAGCGCAGCAGCAAAGCCGCGGTCAGCCTCGTCAGAGGCTGTTCAAATTCCGGCAACTGGGCTATCTTGTTGAGATATGTCTTGAAGTAGCCGGAGTTGCGGATATAGAGCAGCTCATGCTTTTCGAAGGTGATTTGAATCAATTCAATACAGCGCTGGATAATCGTTTCAGGAAAGTCCTCCAGGTTTGCCAGACGATCCATAAATTTTATCAGCGTTTTTATCAGCAGCTCTCTGGCGCTCTCATCCATCTCCGAATCGAAAAGCCCCTGAAAGATGTCAATCAGAACGGAGAGGGCCCGCTCCGGGTCCTCCGCCGAGTTGTAGAACCAAAGATCCGTAAGGCAAATATTGTGAAGAGAATCTATCACGTACTGGTCGTTTCTGTATTTGTGATTCAACTCCGTGATAAATTCCGCGGTACGCTTGTTGATGCCCCATTTGGAAGCCGAAAGATCTATAAACCACTGCTGCTCCTCCGGAATTTCAATCTCTGTCTCCCGGGTATGAGCCAGATTTGCCTCTAAAGCTTTTGATGAAAAGCCTTCCGTCATTTTTACTCTCCTGTCCACCGTTGATTTCCCAGATATTATACCATAACAACTACAAAAAAACACCACGGGGTTTGACCCCGTGGTTTAAAACGCGTCTTTTGGGGAAATTCCCCTTTATATTATTTTTCTTTATTCGGTCTGGGTCGTCAAGAACATAGGCAGACCCATATGGGAAATCTGGTCCTCGTAGGCTTCGATATCATCCATATGCTTATCTTCATCGTTAAGTATCGCGATGAGCATATCCCGGGTAGCGTTGTCATCTACTTCGGCAGCCAGTTTGATAGCCGCGTTATAAGCGGCAATAGCGCCCTCTTCCGCAACACGATCGTTTTCAAGCTGCTTTGGAACTCCATCCCCTATGTAGATTTTTTTCAGCTCACTGACAATGGGCGTGCCCTCCAGGAAAAGAATTCTTCCGATAAGCTTTTCCGCATGCTTCATTTCATCGATAGCGCGCTTCTCGAAACTGTTATGGAGCTTATGATAGCCCCAGTCCTCGCACATTTCCGAATGAACAATGTATTGATTGATAGCAGTTAATTCATCGGCAAGCAACGAATTCAGGGCATCTAAAAGTTTTGGATCACCTTTCATCTTGAAAACCTCCTTACTGAATCTTTCTTCGGAATAGCGTATTCTTACTCTTACTCTTGTTTATACCTTATCACTCTCTCCAATCCGATGCAATGAATATTTCTATGAAATCCAATAACGGGAAGGCCCATATCAAAACAGCCGCGGCATCAACTCCCGCGGCTGTTTTTGCAACGATAAAAATCGTCAATAACTTAATCTTCGCAGCCCGGCGGACATGCGAAATCATTTCTTTCACATATCTCCCTGATCTGCAGATTTCCAAACTTCGCCAGAACAATTCCACTGTCATGGTTGAATTCGGAATTGGGCGAGCATATTACCATCTGGAATTTCTTGTTTCGTCCGTCGTCCCAAACCGTAAGAGTAAATGAGGCGGTGCACTGTACCGGAACCTCTCCGGGCCTTTTGACCGACAACACCCCGCATCCCTGCATAACCAGCATATTGGGTTCCTGCGCAGTGGGGCAGGGGCGTAGTCCGCGGGGACAGCGGGTCTTTACACTTTCGGGAATCGTCAGAAAGACCCCTGAGACAGAATTCCTCTCTTTTTCTCTGCATAAAGTATATTTCAGCGGAACAGAGCCATAATCTCTGCTGTTCCGACATTCACCGGCTTCCACCGAAGCGGTTCCGCACCTGAAGAAATCTTCCCTGTTGCTCACCTGACCCTGGCCGCAGCCCGTCAGAGTACAAAAAGGTCCGCATCTGGGCCTGGGGCAGGGTCCGGGTCCAGGTCCAGGTCCGGGACAGGGGCCTGGGCCGGGAGGAACCGGAGGCTTGGGAGTGGGAATCAGACTGACCACAGTTTCTAACTTTTCATGAAGAAGCATCTGCAGCTTCAAGGTTTCTCTGATAAGCTTTTCTACAGTCTGGTTTACTTCTATGATCTCCTGTGTAGAAACATTTCTGCATAGTATACTTTGAATTTTTTCTCCTTCCGCATTAATAATGTGTGCCAGCCCCATCTCTTCCATAGCGATGGAAGCCAGGAGCATGTTCAACGCGTCTTCTCGACTTATATCAATAACCGGCTTTATATCCGGAATATTAGGCATGGACATTGTATATTCCTCCTTGTTGGTATGTTGTACTATCCGCTGAAAATTCAGCTTGCCGCCTTTAACACAGCAACGTCAAATTTCAGCGTAACAATACAATTGTTTGCCTATTATTCCATTCTATGAATCTGTCTTTGCATAGGTTCTTCACTCTTAATGATTTGGATTAAGAGCCGCGCAATCCGCGGATCAAATTGCCCTCCCGCGTTGTCTTCAATCTCTTCAAGGGCTTCACCAACCGTTATGGCCTGCCTGTACACACGGTCGTTTGTCATGGCGTCGAAGGCGTCCACTACGGCAAGAATACGACAGGCAAGAGGAATGGCTTCACCTTTTAACCCCTGGGGATAGCCCTGCCCATTCCAATGCTCATGATGGGATAAAATCAAATCCGCTATGATTGCCAGCTCCGGCGTCGCCTGGGCGATACGATAACCGATTTCCGAATGCCGTTTCATCTCATCCCATTCTGCAGGGGTGAGAGGTCCCGGCTTTTTCAGGATGTTCGGATGAATGCTGACCTTTCCGATATCATGCAGCAAAGCAAGCAGGGAAAGCTCGTCCATCTCCCTGGAGGATAATTGAAGTTCTCTGCCGATGGCGTGGCAGTATCTCTCAAGCCGCTTGGAATGCTCCTGAGTTTCGTTGCTCTTCTCATAAAGGGTAGCAAGCAACGTGCTGATAATAGCGTTCCGGAAACTCTTGCCGTCCAGGAGTTTCTGCTGATACATATTTTCTTCCGCCTGCTGCATTGCCATCTGAATGCCGGTTTTCACGCTGTTCTTACACGCGCAGCCAAGGGACAGGCTGAAGGGAAGACGGCTGTCTTCAATTTCGATATGGGTATCCTTCAGTCGTTTGACAAGAATTTCCGCCGCCCTGAGCTCTGTTTCCGGCATGAGAATCATAAATTCATCTCCGCCCCAACGCGCGATTAAATTGTCTTCACTGCAGTATTTCCGCATTACATCCGCCACATTTTTCAGCAAAGCGTCTCCGGCCTTATGTCCAAACACGTCATTTGTGATTTTGAGGCCGTTAACGTCAGCCATAATCACAGAAACCGGAAGGTTCTCCGCCGCGTCCAGCTGATCCATCATTTTCTCTATGTAACGCCGGTTATACAGGCCGGTCAAAGGATCGTGATAGCTTAAAAACTCTACTTGTCTGCTGTGTTCTTTTTCATCGCTGACATCCCTGAACACCATTACAACGCCAAGCGTTTCACCATCCTCAGACTTGATAGGCGCGGCGCTGTCCGCGATGGGGATACATGTGCCCTGTCTGTTTTTAAGCTCCGTATGGTTTGCGAGGCCTACGACCAGACCGGTCTCAAACACCTTTTGAATGGGATTATCCACCGGCTCTCCCGTATCTTCATTCCGCAAAACAAAAACCTCTGTGAAAAATTTGCCTGCTGCTGTGCCGTCATCCCAGCCCGTCAGGTTCTCCGCCACGGAATTCATACTGGTGATGATGCCTCGATTATCCGTTGTGACCACTCCATCTCCAATAGAGTGTAATGTTGTCCTCAAAAGCTCCTTTTCCTGTAACAGCTCGTTCCTGTAGCGTTCCCTGTCCGTTGAGTCAAACAGGATGGCATAGACCAGTTTGCGGCCTCCATCTTCAATCGTGGAGGCATATACATCCAGAAATTTGATATCTCCGTTCTTCAGGCGGTGAGGCGCCGCGGAGAACATGACTTCACCGTCTAGCGTGTTTCGGAACTGTTCATCCAGGACATGGGGGGCAAGAAGGTTATAATCGTGCATGCTTTGTGCCAGCATTTCCTGCCTGGTCGCGCCAAAATAGTTGCACAAAGCGGGATTGGCGTCTACAATTCCCCTGGTTTCGGCATCGATTACCACCTTGAGGGCGCTGTGCTGGTCAAACATTGCCCGAAGCCTCTGTGCCAGATCCTGATTGCGTTGTTTTTCCTCCCTCAGTTTCCTTCTGCTGAAAATAAGATGCAGGAGAACTATCGAGGCAGCGGCGGCAGTAATCAGGATGGCGATGGTGCTGGTACGCACCACATCCCGGAAGATATTGGCCGAACGCAGCAACACATCAGGCCCTCGCACAAAAGATACCAAATACCAGCCATTATATTGGAGCCGGGCCGCGGATACAAAATAATCCTCCCCACGGCGGAGGAAGATGGTACTGTCCATCTCGGGACTGCGGATGATACGGGCAATTTCATCGATCTCTGTCTGCGTCAGACCGTATTCGTGCAAATCGTCAAACAGGTTGCTTCTCCGGTCCTCGATGAAAGTATTAAAGACAATATCTCCATCGACGGTGATGAGGCTGATATACACGCTTTGGTAGACTGCGCTCTCGGAAGCTTCCGGAATCAGTTCCGCCGCCCCGAGGCGGGTATACAGGGCGCCGGTTGTAGCTTCTTCCTCCCGCAGCGGCAGGAAGACGGCAAGGAAATATGCTTCCGAATCCTCGTCATAACATATATCACCTACCACCGTTTCACCCCGCAGCAGGCTCAGGAGAGGTTCCCTTTGATCCATCCGTGTAAAAAAGGACTCCGTATTCTCCCGCAGCTCATCTATCGAGATATATTCAACGATATAGACGGGGTCGGCAGCATTTCTCTGCGCTAAAAATTCCTGGGGTATATCGCTTTCCGTAAGCCGGAATATAGTTTCCGCTGTTTTTAAAGCTCTGCCCGCGTCTTCAATATCCTGATTAATTCGGTTCGCGTCTCCCAGTGTGTGGATGTTCAGACTGTCCGTAATCAGACTCTCAAACTCCTCGTCCAGCTTTCGCTTTTCGTGGGTGAAAAGCAACATAATGGATGCCACGAATATAAAACCGCACAAAATCAATACCAGCGTCGACTTTTCCTTTAATTCTGAGGCAATCTTTTCTATGTACTTCATATAACAGCTTCCCCCTTCTCAGCCCCTGACCCTGTGCCCGGTCTGTAAAGACAGGTTTTTATCTAATAACTCTATTATATATAGTTACAGCATCTTTCCAAACCTTACCCATAAACCCACTATTTATAAACAATCATATTTCTTTTCTCCAACCCGGGGAGGCGGTTCTTTTGTGTTCTTTGTGGATTTACAACACAGCAGAACCGCTTCTTCACGGGTTAACTCGTTCTCATCCGGCTCATCCAAGTTTAATATTTTCCCAGTCCATCGGTGGTTTGGGACAAAAACCCCTGGGATTCCGGCAGTTCGTTCAACAGGGATATCGTTGAAATGCTCTCGTCTTCCGTATCCAGTGTAAATTTCCTCACTTCCTCGCGCAAAGTGGCGGCCTGAGCCGACATTTCCTCGCTGGTGGCGGAGTTTTCCTCCGCGGTGGCGGCGTTGGTCTGCACAACACCGGAAACCTGGGAAATCCCTTCTTTTATCTGCTCAATAGCGCTGGCCTGTTCAGCAGACGCCCGTCGGATCTTCTCGAAGCTTTCGGTTACTTTAGCGGCTTTTAACCCGACATCCTGAAGGATCTGTGCTGTCTGATCAGCCATTTTCGTGCCGTTGGCCACGGTGGCGACAGAGGCCTGAATCAGCTCACCCGTCTGATTGGCAGCTTCGGCGGATTTGGCCGCCAGGTTGCGGACTTCATCGGCCACAACAGCAAAGCCCTTTCCCGCGCTGCCCGCCCTGGCAGCTTCGATAGCGGCGTTCAGCGCCAGAATATTCGTTTGGAATGCGATATCTTCAATGACCTTCGTAATATTAGCTATCTGGTTAGAAGCAGAGTCAATATCCGCCATTGCGTTTGCCAGTTGCTTCATCTGTTCATTTCCTGCTTGTACGCCGGCGCCGGCTTCCTCCACATATCCAGCCGCGGCAGCTACGTTGGCCGAATTTTGAGCCGTCTGCTCCGCAATTCCCTGGATGGAGGCACTCAGTTCCTGCACCGTAGCAGCCTGTTCTGTAGAGCCTGACGCAAGGGCCTGAGCCCCGCTTGCCACCTGGGAAGAACCGGCGCTGACCTGTTCGGCGGCGGTGTCAATGGTCTGGAGAGTATGATTCAGTGAAGTGGATAACTCCGTAAAAGCGGAGCGAATGGACGCAAATTCTCCGATATAGTCTTCTTTGAGCTGAACGCGCATATCTCCCCGGGCCATACTCTCAAGGGTGAATGAAATTTCCTTTATGTACGCGATATAGCGGCGTAACTGTACCACAGTGCGGTTAATCGCGTTGGCCATTTGGCCCGTTTCGTCCCGGGAGCCCACTTCCGCGGAGACATCTAAGTTACCTTCGGCAATCAGGTTGGCGGTTCTTGTCAACCCTTTGATGGGTGAAACGATCCGGCGTGACAAAATCAGGATAATAATAATGATAGCAATGATGGCAATTGCAAAAGCGATCAGCATCGCCTGGCGAACGGCAAAGAATTCCTGTTTGAACTCTGCGTTGGGCAAGCCGGTGGTAACCATCCAGTCCGTATCACCGACTGGTGATACATATCCGTGACTTTCAATGCCATGAGAGGTGTATTCAAGACTGCCTTCCGACTTCGATAAAATGGCTTCCTTGATGTCATCCGACATTTCCGTATCTAAGATGTGTTGGTTGACATTTTCGGAAACGGGGTGATAGATGATCAGTCCAGATCCGGTGGTAAGAATGTAAAACCCGTTCTCTCCCAGGGTATATGCACCGATGGTTTCTCCCAGCGCTTCCAGTGAAAAATCTATACCGACGGTTCCAATGATTTCCTGAGTCCCCGGCTTGAACACGGGAGCCGCCACGGTAACGATCTGCAGCTTCGTAGAGGTATCTTCATAGGGTTCCGTTAGGATGGCGGCTCTTTCACTGCTCATCTGAATGAACCATGGCCGTTTCTGCACGTCCCAGTCTTCGTTTGACAGATACCCGTCCGCCTGGGCGAGCTGGCTCGAATCAACATCTACAATCCAGACCGCCATAACAGAGCTGGAATTTGCCTCCTGAACATTTTCAAGAGTACGCTTTATCGGGGGAAAACCTTCATACTCATTGATTTTCATGCCGGGGCGTACATTTTCAAACAATACCTCCATCTCAATGTTTTCGGCAAGGGTCTTGACAATCTCAAGGTGCTTCATGAAATAACTGTCGATGTCATTAGAGGCTGCCAATGATTTGGCGCTCAGTTCATTCGTCGTCAGGTTGGTTACGGTAGAGCTCACAAGGGTCAACGTGACAAAGGTGACCGCAAGAAACGCAAGGATAACAGGTCCCCCGACAACTGTGAGGATTCTGGAAGAAAGTGTTTTAAATCCTCTCCCAGACAGGTTTGCACTTTCTTTTTTAGTGCCTTTTTTTAGCTTTAACATACCAATGTACTCCTTTTTATTTAAAGTTTGATTTTCCGCGGTTAATTCAGTGTTCATCCTTTAAAGAGGATTCCGTATTCCTCAACATGGAAGCAGGTTCAATCATAGCATCGGCGGCTTGTACAATTAATGAAAACAAGCTTCCAGTAAATAATTCCCTTCCATTTCGTGTTTCCCATTTAGATATTGTAACAAGGACGCAATTATTCTTCATACCATGTTTTGTGGTAAATTGAAGTATATTGTCGAAAAAAGGGCTTTTTCGTCCGTAAATGTGCGTAACTATGGTACCGGATTCTCCGTTTTAAGGGCAACTGATTTTAAGAGATCTTCTGCAAAAATACTACATAATGTAGTGTTGCATACTTAATAAGTCTGCTATATACTTTCGTAATTGGATGAAACAGGATATTTTTTCCATTTTTGAATTGTGATAAGCTCCAATCGGCAGTCATTTTTTATCCTCATCACAACCAATAATTTTGCCCGGAGAAAACAACATACTTAAAACACGAACGCATATGGAAAGCATTTGCATTCAGGAGGAGAAACTCGTATGAAAAAAGCTGTAAAGCAATCTACCCTTATGAGCCTGTTCAGTTTCGGCTCCATGGCACTTGTGGTCGTAGCTATCATTGCAATCTTTGCTGTTTATGCGGCAAATGGTGATGTTATAAAAAAGGAAATCGACCGGTTTGATTTGACCGAAAACGCAAATCGTTTTATGAACGGCTCCGCTTATCTGACAAATGAAGTGAGAGCTTACGCTGTAACCGGTAACCCGGAACACAGAGAAAACTACTGGAACGAAATTAATAATTTAAAAAACCGCGACATCGGCGTGTCAACCATGAAGGAAATTGGTATTACAGACGCTGAGCTGCAGAAAATCAATGAGATGATGGCGTTCTCAAACCAATTGGTACCGTTGGAAGAGCAGGCGATGCAGGACGTACAGGCGGGCCGGATGGATATGGCTGTTCAATAATGCATACCAAACTGCCATTGGACAGGGCAACCTCTCTTCCGATTTTTCTCTCGAACCGGACACCTCGGAACTTGGAAAACTCATTGACGCCATCCACAAGACACGCTCAACGCTGCAGCAATATATCGGCGATATTTCCGAGAAGCTGGTTCAAATGGCCGCCGGCAATATGGCCGTAGAAATGGGCCTGGAATACATCGGTGATTTTGCCCCCATTCGGAAGTCCCTCAAAACCATCGCTTATTCACTGAAAGACACCCTTCACCAAATTGATACTGCCGCCGAGCAGGTGAGCCTCGGCGCCGGGCAGGTTTCCAGCGGAGCGCAGGCACTTGCGGCTGGTTCGACGGAACAGGCGGCAATTATACAGGAACTGAATGCGTCCGCAGTACAGTTAGCTGAACAAGCGGAGAAAAATCTGATTCAGGTAAAGATTACCACCGAACAGCTTGAGCAAACTGCCGAGCGTCTTAGCTCCGGCAATCAGCATATGACCCAGCTTACCAGAGCTATGGGAGATATCAGCTCCGCCTCCAACCAGATTGCCAGTATCACAAAAGTCGTTGAAGATATCGCGTTTCAGACCAATATTCTCGCACTAAACGCCCCTATCGAAGCTGCCCGGGCGGGCAGCGCGGGAAAGGGCTTTGCTGTTGTGGCCGATGAAGTCCGCAATCTTGCCGAAAAATCCGCGGAGGCTGCTCGCGAAACCTCGGAGCTTATCCTGCACTCTGTTGATATCGTAGAAAGAGGAGGGCAATTAACGGCAGAGACAGCGCAAATTCTGCAAAGTGTACAGGAAGACAGCCACCAGGTCGTGGAAAACGTATCAAAAGTCCAGCAGATCTCCAATCAGCAATCGGTAGCCATTGAGCAGATCAAGGACGGTCTCAATCAGGTTTCCGACGTTGTACAGACCAACGCGGCAACTGCGGAAGAAAACTCCGCTACCAGCGAGGAGATGTCCGCACAGGCCATAGCTTTGCGGCAGGCCGTAGTGAAGGAAGTTGGAAAGTTCAAACTGGACGAATCCGATGATGCAGTTTCTTTTCTCTATATGGAAGAAAATCTGACTGGACGGGATCAACCTCTGCGAATAGAAAGCGACGCCTCTATAAAATACTAAAATGGTTTTCTTGATAAAATACTGAAATGTTTTCTTTTAATATTGAAAGACCCGGGGTTCCGGGCCTTTCGTTATACGACGGATCTGTTTTACAATTAACTGATAGCCAAGCCTGCGCTGGCGTATCCGAGAACTGTCGCCGCGACGCTCAATGCCGGAGGATCGACGTAGAACGCCAGCAGAAGCCGGTCACCGGCCACTACCGGAATGTTGAACGAAGCGGATCCGGTGGCTACATCGCCAAGGCTGATACCCAAGCCGGGGAAGCTGGGCGACAACGCGATGTCCGTAGCCGCTAATGCGTCGAAGAGATTGCTCGTCGGCGATTGCGAGCGGAACAGCTGAGCGTGAATCGTATAGTCTCCCACGCCTACGCCTACTGCCGCAGTGACGCTGAAGAACGCATTCAGGCTCGTAAGCGTGCCATCCCTCGGAACGACGAAAGCGTAGTTCAAGTTGACACCGGGCGTACCAGTCAGATTAATTGTTGTGCCAATGACGGAAAGTCCCGGCGCGTTGGATCCAAATCCCACGAAGCTGGGCAAACCCGCGATTCCGCCAACCAGAGACGTAACCGAGATAGGCGTCCCTGAGGAGAACGGAATGATAGCGCCCTCGCCCGCAGGACCGGTAGCACCTGTGGCTCCGGTGGGGCCGGTAGGACCAATGGGACCCTGGGGACCTTCGGGGCCTGTGGGGCCGATGGGGCCCTGGATACCCTGGGGGCCTGCGGGACCTTCGGGACCAGTGGGACCAAGAGGACCTTGCACGCCCTGGGGACCTTCGGGACCTTCCGGACCTGTGGGACCGATGGGACCCTGGACACCCTGTGGGCCTGCGGGACCTTCGGGACCAGTGGGACCAAGAGGACCTTGCACGCCCTGTGGGCCTTCGGGACCTTCCGGACCTGTGGGACCGATGGGACCCTGGACACCCTGGGGGCCTGCGGGACCTTCAGGACCTGTGGCTCCTATGGGACCTTGCACACCTTGCGGACCCTCGGGACCTTCGGGACCTGTGGGACCGATGGGACCTTGCGGGCCTTGCACACCTTGCGGACCCTGGGGACCTGCAGGGCCGGTAGCTCCTGTGGCTCCCGTGCCTGCAGGGCCTGTAGGACCGACGGGACCTTGCGGGCCTTGCACACCTTGTGGACCCTGAGGACCTGCGGGACCAACAGGGCCAACGGGACCCTGGGGTCCTGTCGCACCGGTAGCTCCCGTGCCTCCCGGACCTGTAGGACCGATGGGACCTTGAGGACCCTGGGGACCTTGCGGCCCTTGAGGACCTGCCGGACCCTGGGGACCTTGAGGGCCTCCCGGACCCTGCGGGCCTTGGGGGCCTGCGGGACCTTGAGGACCTTGGGGACCCGGAGGTCCTGTAGGACCTGTCGCGCCTTCCCCTACGACTGCGCTCAGCGCATTTTCCAACTTTGTATTTAAAAACATCTGATTCTGTACAGCGCTACTCAGTACATTCCGAACACTTTCATTGATTTCGAGAACATCCTCTATCGTTGCAGGCGGACTTTCTACATCTGGAAGCGTTCCCAGAACGAATTGAATCTTTTCTCCTTCTGCATTTAATATATGGCTCAGGCCAAGTTCCTCCATAGCAATGGAGGCTATTATCAAATTAATCGCCTCATCCCGCGTGATGGGCGGGTCAAACGGCGGCAAACTTGGAAGTGACATACAAAAGAACCTCCTTAGTTCTGTAAATAATCATATTCAATATGATTTACTTACATAATATGTACGCACCTTCCAAACCGTTCTACTTCACCGTATTTTGTATCGCTCCCTGCTTTGATGGCAGAATATAGACAAGATCCTGTTCTAAGGCTCAATTCTCCACTACATTTTGGCCTGAAAGCAGACAAACTCATCTTGGACCTCCAATAATTGTCTATTCAGGACGCAGGGTATTGAATTGAAAAATGCAGTGGGTCGGCACGACGCCCTACCCTACTTCTTCTTGCCATAGTAATGAAATACCGCCGTATCCAGCGTCAGTGTCACGGTTTCTACCGGAGCTCCGGGGCTTTGAACCCGGCCTGCAAGATGAGATAACAGGGAAGCAGCCGCCCAGCTGCGTTTCCTGTCCATGGTGACGTTTTCCAACCGTTGATTCAGCCAGGCTCCAACCTGGCTGGGGTTCAGATAATTCATCCGCTCCAGTTCAGGGGGAAAGGCCAGTAAGGAGATCCATTGAAAATTCGTTACATTCAGCCCATTAGATAAAAAGAATATAAGCCAGCCTCCCGGTTTCAGCTTATTACAGAGTTTATCCAGCAGTCCTTTCCAGTCTGTATACCATTCCAACGGCCTGGAAAGGTAAATATAATCGTATCCCTCAGCAGAAGCTTCCTGATCCAGCCAATCCAAAACAGCCTCTTCATTCCTGGCCAGGCAGAAAGAACGACTTATGGCTCGTAAATCCTCCGCGTATTGTTTTTCTGTAGTCACACTGTCGATACGGGTTTCCTTACTGCTTTTTCGCAGGATATTCCCAATTTGAAGAAGAGTATCCCCAAATCCGGCGTCTATGCCTAAAACATCTGCCTGCTGCTCCGATGGCAGTTCCATTCCCTGCAGTCGGGTACAGACCGGATAATCATAATAGGCTCCATTTTCCCAGGCATCTGCACCATGCTTGGCGATAAAAAGCTCCCGCCCCTTTTGCAGGGTGTTTTCTTTGGTTTGTGCTTCCCGGCCCGTAACGCTGCCGTAGTGATGACAAAATATATTGCGGCACAAAATCTGCCGGTAGCCGGCTCTGCGGGAACGCAGTGAAAAATCATCGTCCCAAAATTCCATGGTGCGAAAATACCGATCTCCAAACCCAATGGTATTAACTTTTTCAATGTTATACAGAGCAATCACCGGCAGGATCCGCGCCCGCTGCTCCCACCCGGAAGGATCGTGACGGTTATAACCGGCGGCAAAACGCGCCATTTCCTCCATGTCCTTATAGGCTTCAGAAATGGACTGAAAGTTAGAGGTGTTGGGCGTTATGGGGGTGGCGCTGATGATGGAGGGGTCCGATTGAATACATCGCAGCAGCAACGTCAGCCAATCCCTGGTAACAACCGTATCATTGCTGACAAAGGCCATATACCGGCCTTCACACACCCTGAGTGCCGAGGAAAACATCATCATACGAACATTTTCCTTGAAATGAAGCAACTTGGCGCCGGGGATCGATTCGAAATAGCTCTGGGTTTCATCTCGGCTTCCATGGTTGATTAAAATCAACTCGTAGGAAATTTCCTCTTTGTTGGTTTCCGCCAGAATGCTTTCTATGCAGCGGCGAGTATATTCCAATTTATCTTTTGCCGGAACAAATATGGACACCTCATATTTAGCTTTTCCCTGCTCGATAAAGGTATTTTTGTGATGGGCCGCAAACTCCTCCCGGTAATAGGCCGCCCACCGTTCCGGAAAAGGATGCACATAGACCCAAAAGTACAGCTCTTCCCGCAACTCCAATAAAAAGCAAGGCAGCTGCCAGCGTACGGCTCCCGGAACCGCTTCTCCTGGATTCTTTTCACTGCCGAGGGCTGCTTTAATCCCTTCCAGAGTAAAGCGTACGTTCTCCGTCTGCTCCGTAAAAAAGCTGCCTTTCAGAGCCGGAAGGTTTTGTCCAAAGGCTTCCAGCCACAAGAGATCCTCATAAAGGCTTTCTAAAAGTTCCTCTCCTTTTGCGGTCCATTCTTCTTCCAATGCTTTTACCGTATCCAGCGCGTGAGCAAACCGCTCAAGCATTTCCTGTCCCTGCACATCCCGGACAAAGCGGTAGTCTTTTTTCATTCAAGCACCTCCTCAGGCAGAGCTTGCAAGCGGATGCATTCCTGCAGGGTGGGAAGACTCCCATCCCTTGGCGATAAACGCACTTCATCCGTCAGATCCAGCGGCCAGTCTATACTCACGTCGGCGTCGTTCCAAATGATTCCCGTATCCGCTTCGGCCAGATACTGCCCATCACATTGATAGCTGACCCGCGCCCTTTCGGATATCACCAAAAAACCGTGGGCAAAACCCGCGGGAATATACAGGGAGTTATGCTCCTCATCATTCAAATAAAAACCCTCCCATTGCCCAAAGGTCTGGGAGCCGCGGCGCAAATCAACCGCCACGTCAAAAACACAGCCCTCCAGGCAGGAAATCAGCTTCGCCTGAGGAGCCTTTGTCTGAAAATGCAGCCCCCTCAAGACCCCTTTTTCCGAGAGGGTTTCAAAACTCTCCTGAACCTGCATGTCGATGCCTTCCCAGCGAAAGATACCCCGTTCAAAACGCTTCACAAAATAACCTCTGTCATCCTCTGTGTAAAAGGGTAAAATCAGGCACAGCCCCTTCAGGCGCGCCGGCCGAAACGTAAATCTTCTCATGATTATGCATCCTTTACCACTATATACGTACGCCACTACCCCTATCGTACCCTTGTCATCTTATCGCTCTGTTTTTCCGGGATCTGCCGAATCCAGTCCATCGTTCGGCGCACTCCCTCAGGAAAGCCTATTTCCGGCACGAAGCCGGTGTCCCGTTGCAAAAGAGTGGTATCAAAGGCCTCAAGGGGCAGAGAAACTCCTTCAAAGGGGATACCGCCAAAAACCGGCTCTCTGTCCGGATCCACAACCTGGCAGAGCTCCCTCAGAAAGTCCCGGAGAGGCCGGGCCCTGCCGCTCCCCACCGTGTATTGAGCGAAAGGAATGCCTCGTTGTCCCAGAAGTCGGAAAGCCTTTGCCACATCATCTACATGAATAAAATCATAATTTTGCGTGGCAGAAGTGAAGCTCAACTCCTCACCCCGGATGATTTTACGTAATGTGGTATTCAGTAAACGAGGCGAGGTTTCTCCTGCACCGTAAGTGTTGGTAATCACTGCCCAAATGTGATCGATTCCCAGATCCACTGCCATGCACCGGGTCATTTGATGGGCCGCCAGCTTGGCTGCCGAATAGATATGGCCGGTTCCCGGTCGTGCCAGAGGCTCTGCCGACGCTGCCAGAATCTCCTGCGCCATAATACTGCCCGCCCCGATGAAGCGGCTGCACCCCAGCAATTTGGCCACCCGTACCGCCTCTATCGAAGCCCCAATATTAAAAAGCTGCGCGTCGATATCCTTCCGCCCCTCACCGGAGGTTCCCGACCAGGCCAGATGGTAGAATACATCCCAACGCTCTTGTGTCAGGGAGGGAAGTTGGCCCAGCTGAGCCAGGTCCAGCGTTACCGGTACAGTTTGAACATTCAGAGCCGGTTCATCGTGTCTCCAATCCGATTCATCATGCTTCCTCGCCACTGCCAGTACCCGAATTCCCTGTCGCCGCAGCTCCGCCGTCAGCGCACGGCCAACAAAGCCCTTTGCGCCGGTTATCACCGCGCTTTTCATATAGTAGGAGATATCGTTTCCTACTATATGAAAAGGGGGTGTGCAGAGGGGACTCCCCTCGCTTCCCTCAGGAGGGTGCTCAGACTGCGAAGCAGTCGCCGAAGGGAACCTAAGGTTCCCTAGCGGAAGTGGCGTAGTCACTTTTTTCATAATTCAGCTTCCTGGCCCTTCAACCCTTCAATAATTCCATCAGCTATTCTGTCTATCTGAGACGGTGTCAGACCCGGATAAACTCCCACCCAGAAGGAATCCTTCAATATACGGTCGGTGTTCACCAGCGGAACCGTCTCCCTATAGTGAAGCGGACTGAGAAGTTCTTCAGCACAGGGGTGCCGCAATATATTACCCGCAAACAGCGTGCGGGTCTGAATACCCATTGTTTCCAGATCCATGGTAATTCGGTTGCGGCTGATTCCTTCCCGGCAGGTAATCAAAAAGCCAAACCAGCTGGGTCGGGAATCCGGACAAGACTCCGGCAAAATCAACCGGGAACCGTAAGACGCCAGCCTTTTTCTCAGGAGTTCAAAGTTCTCCCTGCGCCGGGCAACAAACTCCGGCAACTTTTCCAGCTGTGCCAACCCGATTGCCGCTTGCATATCAGTGGCCTTTAAATTGTAGCCAAAATGGGAGTAGACATATTTATGATCGTACCCCATAGGCAAGTTTCCATATTGCCGGTCAAAACGGTGCCCACAGCGATTGTCCTGCCCGGGCTCACAAACGCAGTCCCTGCCCCAGTCCCGCAGAGAGCGTATAATCTTGTGCAGCAATGGATTCGCGGTGTACACCGCACCGCCCTCCCCCATGGTGATATGATGGGGAGGATAAAAGCTGGAAGTTCCGATATCCCCTATGCTGCCACTCTTGCGCCAAGCGCCGTTTATGTGATACTCCGTACCTAAAGCATCGCAATTGTCTTCAATGAGCCACAGGTTATGAGTATCGCAGAATTCCTTTACCGCTGCCAAATCAAAGGGATTACCTAAGGTATGGGCCGCCAGTACAACCTTGGTTTTGGGGGATAACGCCTGCTCCAATTGGGAAACATCCAGATTATATTGGGGGATGGTAACGTCTACAAACACAGGGATCGCTCCGTACTGTATTACGGGCGCCACGGTGGTGGGAAAGCAGGCGGCTACCGTGATGACCTCATCCCCGGGCAGAACCCGCCGATCTTTAAGCAAAGGAGAGGTAAGGGCCATAAAAGCCAACAGGTTAGCGGAGGAACCCGAGTTAACCAGGCTGCAAAAGGGCACGCCGATATAGTCGGACAGCCCCCGCTCAAACTTTGCCGTATAGTCCCCGGCGGTAAGCCAGAAGTCCAGCGCGCTGTCTACCAGATTGCGCATTTCTCTGCTGTCATACACCCGTCCCGCGTAGGGAATGCGGGGCAATGCCTCCGATGTTTCTGGGCTTTCTGAGGCTTCCGGGTCTTTTGACCCCGGTTCCGATTCCCGCCTTTGGTGGAACATAGCCCAATATTCCTCCACCAGTTTCAAAACAGCTTCCTTCGCCTGTTTTTGGTTCATCCCCTCAAGCATCCTTGCTGCCTCCCCTTTCGTATTCGTCGATTTGCTGCTCCATCAGCCGCAGGATATCCCCTCCGTCTCTGTGAGTCTTTGCCCATTCCACCGTTTGTTCCACCGCTTTGCGGACATCCCAGCGAGGCTTCCAACCGAATATCGCGCTGATTTTGGCGCAATCCAGCCGAAGCAGATTGGCCTCCGGGAAGAACTCTTCGTTGGACGCGGCGCTCCAGCTCATTCCCTCGCCCCAGCTTTCGCAGAATAACCGAGCCAGCTCCCCATTGCTGATACAATCCTCTCTACCCGGTCCCACGTTATAGCAGCCCGCCGCCTGGGGGGTTCTATATTGTTCTTGCGCCACCAAAAGGTAGGCGAAGAGTGGTTCCAGTACATGTTGGTAGGGTCTGACAGAGAATGGATTGCGTAAAAACACCGGCTTCCCCTTCATGGCGGCACGGACACAGTCGGGGACAAGACGATTTGGGGCAAAGTCCCCGCCGCCGATTACGTTGCCTGCCCGCATGGTGGAGATTCCCACATCCGATTGGGCAAAAAAGGACACCCTGTAACAATGGGTTACCAGCTCTGAACAGGACTTACTGTTGGAGTATGGGTCATGGCCGTTCAGGACGTCCGTTTCCCGGTATCCCCAAGCCCACTCTTCGTTTTGATACACTTTATCGGTCGTCACGTTGACCACTGAGCCTACTGTATCGTTCTGCCGTGCGCAATCCAGCAACCGCACCGTGCCCATCACATTGGTATCATAGGTGAGCGCCGGATTTTGATAACCTTCCTGTACCAAGGGCTGGGCAGCCAAGTGCAGCACTATATCCGGGTTCGCCTGTCGAAAGGCGAGCTGCAGCGCCCCTTCATCCCGGATATCGCCGATGACGGATCGAAGGCTATCCTTCATATTGCAGAGTGCGAAAAGGCTATCCTTTTCAGGAGCCAGGGCGTAACCGTAAACTTCCGCACCCAGATTCAAAAGAATCTGGCAAAGCCAGGCGCCTTTAAATCCCGTATGGCCTGTTACAAAGACGCGTTTGTTGCGATAAAACTCCCTTATTTCCAGGTCTTCCAAGGCGCTTCTCCTTTTTCCCATAAATTCTCTAAAAGCATTTTGTCCCGCTGAGTATCCATGCATTGCCAATAATCCATATGCCGGAACGCAGCCAGATTATGCTCTCTGGCCAATTTTTCCAGAGGTTCCTTCTCAAAAATCACGCTGTCGCCTTCAATATAATCGAAGACTTCCGGCTCCAGCACCATGAAGCCGCCGTTAATCCATCCCACGTCCAGCCCTGATTTTTCCCGGAAAGAAACCACCAAGTCGCCCTCGATATCCGCAACGCCAAAGCGCCCTTCCGGCCGCACCACAGTCATGGTGGCCGCTTTGCCGTGGCTTTGGTGAAAGTCCAGGAGCCTCTTTACGTCAACATTAGACACGCCGTCTCCATAGGTCATCATAAAGGGAGCGTCTCCTGTATAAGGCTGGATCCGTTTGATACGGCCGCCCGTCATGGTATTCAGGCCGGTATCCACTACAGTCACCCGCCAGGGCTCTGCCTCGTTATTGTGGATCTCCATGATATTTCCGTTTTTGTAATCAAAGGTAATATCACTATGGTAAAGAAAATAATCGGAAAAATATTGTTTAATCACTTCACCGCGATAACCGCAGCAGATGATAAAATCGTCAAATCCCTGGGCCGCATAGCCTTTCATAATATGCCACAGGATGGGTTTTCCTCCGATTTCAATCATCGGTTTAGGCTTTAAATGAGAGTCCGCGGCAATGCGGGTGCCAAACCCCCCTGCCAGCAAAACTACTTTCATATCTTTCGTACCTCCAAACAATTAGAATAAAGTCGTTGTTTTATTCTATTCGTGGAGTGAACGCAGGGTGAAATTGATATAAAACTCGTAGGGTGAATGTGGGGTGGAGTTGATATAAAGCTCATAGGGTGAATGTGGGGCGGAGTTGATATAAAGCTCATAGGGTGAATGTGGGGCGGAATTGATATAAAGCAGAGTACGGCGCGTTGCCCCCCAATAGGGGGACATGCCTCTCAAGTGAGCAAAAAATCCAGTTGTAGACCGTCGCACACCTGGATCCGGCAGTCTCGGCTTCCAAATGTGCAAAAATTTCGATTGTATACCGGTAATGCGGTACTTTTCGACGAATACATTCATATAAGCGCAAATTTTGCTCAAACTCATTTGGAAAACAGGCATTTGAGGTCAAGTCCAAAAGAGTGTGTAAATTCGTTCGGCTGATAGTTATGTAAAGGTGCTAAGCAGCTTTTAGTAGTTTGATCTGTTCGTGAGCGATTTTAATAAGGGTTGGTTTGACCTCTT